>Ga0302140_10003598_pt1 | contig 19873 bp, 10 predicted proteins | sample I_Bog_E1_1_FD_202095 | JGI IMG/M metagenome (GOLD analysis project Ga0302140, IMG submission 202095) | Peat permafrost microbial communities from Stordalen Mire near Abisko, Sweden - I_Bog_E1_1 | ecosystem: Environmental > Terrestrial > Soil > Wetlands > Peat | place: Sweden: Abisko, Stordalen... | reverse complement strand
GCCGGAACTTCAAGGCGCCCCTCACCCAGGCCTGGAACGCATCCGTGGAACAACAGATCGACGCTGTGACGGCTGTGCGCGTCGCCTATGTCGGCAGCCAATCGTACCACCAGAGCCTGGTCCAGGATGACAACATCTCCAGTTACACCTACTGCACCTACTACAACAACCCGACCTGCGCACTTCCCACCCAGGCGAACCTGAAGAATGGCACCCTCAAGGCGCCGTATCTTCCTTACTCCAACTTCACCACCATTCTGGAATATGACAGCGGCGCCACGGCCAGCTATCACTCACTGCAGGCCTTCGTCCAACGGCATTTGTCGCATGGTCTCCAGGCGCAGTCCAGCTTTACCTGGTCGAAGTCGACTGATGTGGCCAGCGCCGCAAACCTCTCCAATGGCGAAGAGAACGATAACCCCCGCGACCTGCGCTGGAGCCGCGGCATCTCGAATGCGAATATCCCGTTCGTCTGGGTAAGCAACTTCATTTACACAAGCCCGGCATTGAAGGGACAGAATCTGCTGATGCGTGAAGCGCTGGCAGGCTGGGAGATAAGCCCCATCATCAGCTGGGAGTCGGGCACGCCGTTCAACGTCGGTCCGGGCAACGATCAGGCTGCCTATGGCGAGCTTGGAAAAGGCAGCGGCTGCCTGAATTCCTGCGGCAGCGATCGAGCTGACCGCGTCCCCGGAGTGCCTCTCAAAGTTCGTCAAGGCGGGCGCGCTCACTGGACGAAGGAATACTTCAACCCCGCTGCGTTTACCACCCGTCACGATGGAACTTTTGGCAATAGCGGGCGCAACCTAATGCAGGGGCCTCCGAATTTCAACATCGATACGTCGCTGGCGAAGAACTGGTCGATCCTTGAAAGATACAAGTTGCAGTTCCGCTTCGAATTCTTCAACGCAACAAACCACCCTGTCATGTCCAATCCAAGCGCTCAGCCGGGCGATGCGGGTGGAGGCCCGTCTCAAATTAATGGCGGAAACGGCGGCTTCGGCGGCACTTCCAACAACCCCCGCATAGGCCAGGCGGCACTGAAACTGACCTTCTAACCCACCCGAAGGGCCTGGGCGGCGCAACAAGCTGCCCGGGCCTGATTTTCAATGCGAGGACGCGGCAACCCTTCAGGACTGGATTGGATTGAACATTCAAAACCATGTTTTTTCTAACCCTGCGTGGCCTTGCGGCTGTTTCGCGGGCTCCGCAATTCTACGATGCTTTCGTGGGTCATTGGTCGAGCGCGGACCCGGAGGTTCAACCAATGCTCGAGTTACTGTCGCAATCATTCTCCTGGAGGAGGCGCTTGCTCACGGCTGTGGGCACGATCCTGATCGTTCTTCTCGTCAGCTCTTGGCTCCTTCCTTTTCGCGGAAATGGGTTCGGCCGAATCCTGGCTGCTTCATCGGACGATTCCAAGACAGAGTTGTGGCCGATTGCAATCGATTACCCAGAGGATGGCTCGATTTTTCCGCCCGGCATGACGCCGCCCACTTTCATTTGGCGGGATGCGGCGGCAGACTCCTGGCAAATTGAAGTTGCTTTCGCCGACAAATCGGCTCCTCTTCATCTTCAGCCCAAGGCGGAACGTATGCATCTCGGCGCAATCGATCCCGAATGCGTCAGCAATACCAACGAACCGCCCAGGCTGACTCCGCAGCAGGCAGCTGCCTGGACATGGACACCGGATGCGACAACCTGGCAGGCCATTCAATCGCATTCCAAGGAGGCTCCCGCCAAGGTGACCATTTCCGGTTTCACTCATTCGCATGGAGAGGTCTCTCGATCTCATATCTCTCTCAGCACGTCAGCCGACCCGGTGGGCGCCCCCATTTTTTACCGCGATGTCCCGCTCATGCCGAGCGCCGGCGCAAACGGAACAGTGCAGCCTTTGTCTCCCGCGGCAATTCACCTCATTCGCTGGAGGCTGAGGGATATCCGTCAAGCTGAAAGCCGCACGGTGCTGACGAATATGCCCACCTGCGCCAACTGCCACTCGTTCTCCGGAGATGGAAAGACAATGGGTATCGATGTTGACGGACCGGCTAACGACAAGGGCCTTTATGCTGTTGTCCCGGTTGCGCGGCACATGTCCATTCAGAACAAGGACGTTGTGCAGTGGAACACCGATGGGCAAGCGGGAAAAGTGCGCGTGGGATTCATGTCGCAGGTATCCCCGGATGGACGCTACGTGGTCAGCACCTTTGCCGGCTCCGCTTTGGATATCTCAAATACCTACTACGTAACCAACTTCAAAGACTATCGATTTCTGCAGGTGTTTTACCCTACGCGAGGAATCCTGGAATGGTACGACCGAGCAGCCGGCAAACGTCTGCCGCTGCCTGGCGCGGACGACCCGCGCTACGTACAAACGGACGGCGTTTGGAGTCCCGATGGCAAATACATTGTGTTTGCGCGGGCCGAAGCCAAGGATCCTTATCCGCCGGGCAAGCCAAAGGCATTGCATGCCAACGATACCAACGAGACGCAAATTCAGTACGATCTTTACCGCGTTCCCTTCAACGATGGTAAAGGCGGCGTGGCGGAGCCGATCCTGGGGGCATCGCAGAATGGTAAGAGTAATAACTTCCCCAAGGTTTCTCCCGATGGACGATGGATTGTATTTGTGCAGTGCCGCAATGGCCAGCTCATGCGCCCTGACAGCAAACTTTACATCGTTCCATTTGAGGGCGGCGAAGCACGTCCGCTCCGCTCCAATACTTCGCTCATGAATTCGTGGCACAGCTTCTCGCCGAATGGGCGCTGGTTGGTTTTTTCGTCGAAGGCCCGCTCACCTTACACGCAGATGTATTTAACGCACCTCGATAGCAATGGCAACTCAAGCCCTGCCATCCTGATTGAGAACTCGACCGCATCCAATCGCGCGGTGAACCTGCCCGAATTCGTAAACGTTTCGGGAGATGGAATCGAGGACATTCAGGTCCCCGCCGTGCAGCTTTATAAGCTCATGGATGAGGCGAAGCAACTGGAAGAGAAAGGCCAGAACGACCATGCGCTTGCAATTTGGAAAAGGGCAGCCGCGATGGAGTCGGAGAACGCCAAGGTTCAAAACGGCCTGGGCATTTCCCTCTACGTTCATGGCCAGACGGTGGAAGGCCTGGCGCATCTTCGCCACGCACTGCGCATCAACCCTCTTTCTGTCGAGACTCACTACATCCTGGGTCGATTCCTTTTGAAGGAGGGCCATCCGGTTCAGGCTCTGTCGGAATTGGAGGCAGCCATTCAGATCAGGCCGCACTTTGGTGCATGCGAGGAAGCTCTGGCAGCCGCGTATGAGGATTCAAGGAAAAGCGCAGAGGCGCTTGCGCATTGGCAAAAGGCGCGAGAAATCGATCCTGGCAGCGTGAGTGCCATTCTGGGCGCGGCCTGGTTACTGGCGACGGCTCACGATGCCTCGATTCGCAATGGGGCAGAGGCGCTGTCTCTTGCCCAAAGCGCCACCAGTCTTGCCCCTGCGGACGATCCCGATTTGTTGGATACGCTTGCCGCGGCATACGCGGAAAATGGCGATTTCGCGAAAGCAGTTGACTCGGCCGCACGCGCTCTTGAACTCGCTGACGCGCGAGGTAACGCGACCCAGGCGGCCGCGATTCGAGCCCGTTTGTTGCTCTATAGGGAGAATCATCCATATCGCAGCGAGCGGCCTTCCGGTGTGTCCCAATCGTCAGCTGTGAATGTCTCCCCTTTACGGGGTAAGCAATGAGCGACATTACCCGGATCGGGCGAGCATTTGAAGGAACTGGATCCAGACGAACCTGGCGCGGGCGCGCATTGTCGTTGGGGACTACCCTTCTTCTACTTTCGCAGGGTATGGACTGCGAATCGATTCGATTTCGCGACGTTGCTCAGGAGTCAGGACTGCGCTCAACGACTCACCTTTCAACGGAGAGGCGCTACATTACCGAGATGATGGGCGGAGGCGTCGCATTGTTCGATTGCGACAACGATGGCAAGCTGGACATCCTGACCGTGAACGATTCCACCGTAGATCGGTTCCTGCAGGGGAGCGATCTCATGGTGACCCTCTATCGCCAGGTCGGGAATCTTCACTTTTCCGACATCACTCTTCAGTCGGGACTGACTGCAAGAGGATGGGGAATGGGAGTTGCAATCGGGGATTTCGACAACGACGGACTTCCCGACATATACGTGACGGGCTATGGCCATAACGTCCTTTACCGCAATCTCGGCGGATGCAAGTTCCAAGACGTAACCGAGAAAGCGGGCCTACGTGGTGGCGGATTCTGCGTTGGGGCTGCCTGGGCCGACTATGATCGCGACGGCTTTCTTGACTTGTTTGTCTCCAGGTATATCGACTCCGACGTTCATCATTTACCGCAGCCCGGCTCAAGGTTCTTTGACTACAAAGGCGTGTCGATGGAAGTGCCTCGGATGGATGGACAAAGCAACTTCCTGTTTCGCAACCGCGGCGATGGAACATTTGAAGATGTATCCGCAAAGGCAGGCGTCGGGAATCCGGAAAAGCGGCTCGGCATGGGCGTTGTGTGGGGAGATTATGACAACGATGGCTGGCCTGATCTTTTCGTTACCAACGATATGGGCCCGAATTACCTCTTCCGCAACAAGCGTGACGGCACGTTTGAAGACATGGGGCTTTGGTCAGGCGCCGCCCTTGGCGAGCAGGGCGAGTCGTTTGGAAACATGGCTGCAGACTTCGCGGACATTGAGCATAACGGAAATCTCGACTTACTGGTTACCCGCTACAAGCATCAGCCACTGGGTCTTTACCAGAATCTGGGGAATGGAACATTCAAGGGCGTGTCTTCGGAGGCGCGCCTTGCGCGAGATTCCGACTCGTTGATCCGCTGGGGCAGCGGGTTCGCCGATTTCACTAACGATGGGTGGCCAGACATTTTTGTTGCAAATGGAAGCTTTACTTCGCTCACCGATTCGATACCCGATGAGCCTCGTTATCGGGAGCCGGTGCAGCTTTTTCGAAACAATGGAAACGGGACGTTTTCAGACGATTCCGATCTTTCCAGCCTCAATCAGCGACCGCTGCAGTCGCGCCGGGGTACGGCCATCGGGGACATCAACAACGATGGGAATCTCGATGTCGTCGTGTTCAACGTCGGCGCACCACCTTCGTTGTTTCTGAACGAGACCAGGAATCTGAATCATCGGGTTCTCATTCGTCTGGTGGGTACGAAGAGCAACAGAGCGGCGATCGGAGCCAGGGTCATTGTCTCTACTTCGAAGATGAATCAGATGGACGAAGTGCGAGGCGGCGGCAGTTACTTATCCAGCAACGATCAGCGACTGCACTTCGGGCTAGGTTCCGAGGGAATGATGAGGCGAATTCAAATTCTATGGCCCAGCGGCCTCAAAGAGGAACTGGCAAACGTCCCGGCCGATGCCCTGTACACGATCGTTGAGGGCCAAGGAATCAAGAAGAGGGTCAGGCTCCCGTCCCCAACTGGATGAACACGTCACTGTTGGTACGTAACCCGAAGAGAGACGGCTGATTCGCCTTTGAATCTGCTGCAAAAACAAGAACGAAAAGGACAGTCATGCCATTCTCGCGCAGAGAGTTTTTGGAAGTGAGTGCTCTATCTGCTTCGGGAATTGTGCTGTCGGGCGTGCTTCATGGTGAGGGCGGCCGTGAGGCAGATCGGATCGACGACGACACTACGGAAAGAGCAACCTCATTGGGAACGCCGGTCGCGCGCCTTGTGTTCAACTTGAATCAGGACTGGGAGTTCTTTCTGCCGGAATTGACAGAGCATTCCCAGGATTCGAAGTCAGTGCGGGGTGAAGATGCGAAATCCCCAGCCGACGCAAAGTGGGAAGCGATTACCTTGCCGCACTCAGTCAGGCTTGAGCCAAGGGATGTGAGTGGGGGCCGGAATTATCAGGGGGTCTGCTGGTACAAGCGGGAATTGCTCGCGCAGCCGGAATGGAAAGATCGCGTCGTTTATCTGAAGTTCCAGGGCGCCATGCAGGTGGCCGACGTTTGGCTGAATGGCGTTCATCAAATCACTCACTTTGGCGGGTATATACCCTTCACTGTTGATGTCTCCAAAGACATTCGATTCGATCGGCCGAATTCCCTGACCGTGCGGCTCGATAACTCCGACAATCCGGAAGTCCCGCCGGGAAAGCCGCAGAGCGAACTGGACTTCTGCTACTTCGGAGGTCTCTATCGCAGCGTCGAACTCGAAGTGCTGAATCCCCTGCATATCACCGATCCAATTCTGGCAGATACAGTTGCAGGCGGAGGCGTGTTTGTTACTTACCCATCGGTCGCGGCCGGCGAATCCATTGTGCAGATCCAGACCGAAGTGGTGAACGAGTCCGGTGAAAGTCGCGTTTGCGAGGTGATGCAGGAATTGATTGGTCCGGATGGAAAGTCCGCGGCAACGACGTCCATCCTGATTACTGTGCCCGCCCGTTCCCGCCACGTGGCGACGCAGACGGTGAAGGTGCAGAATCCCAGACTCTGGCATCCGGAGGATCCTCAGCTCTACTGGCTCCATTCAACAGTGAAAGAGAATGACAAGGTCATCGATGACACATTCACGCGCATCGGCATTCGTTCCTTTCAGTTTGAAAAGAGCCGCGGCTTGCTCATTAACGGTCAGCCCTTCTTTTCTATTGGAGCCAACAGGCACCAGGACCATCCTTATGTTGGCTATGCTCTGCCCCATTCAGCACATTATCGCGATGCATTCAAGCTTCGTGAAGCAGGCTTTACGTCCTATCGCAGCCACTATCCCCAGGACCCGAGCTTCATGAATGCCTGCGACGAATTGGGCATTCTAGCCATTGTTTCCAACCCCGGCTGGCAATTCGTCGGCAACGAGATTTTCAAGAAGCGGGTCTACCAGGATGCGAGAGAGATGATCCGGCGAGACCGCAATCATCCATCGGTAGTTATCTGGGAAGCGGCCTTGAACGAATCGGACAACAGTACGCTCGCGGCTGAGCTTTACCGCATTGTGCATGAAGAATTTCCGGGCCCCGAATGCTGCACAGCAGGAGATCCAATTCGTGAGGCCGTGCCACAATTTGCTGGTTGGGATGTTACCTATGCAGGCCGTCCCCTTGAGGATTCCTCCAAGCCTTCATGGATACGCGAGTGGGGCGACCAGGTTGATAACTGGAGCGATCAGCAGGGTCGCGTTCGTGTCGCCAGATCGTGGGGCGAGATGCCGATGCTCGTCCAGGCTTCCTCTCACCTGCACAGCCTGGATCGGATCTATCAGTCGGAGAACCGGCCTGCTGGAGCCGATCTTTGGGCGGGAATCGATGCATTTCGCGGCTATCATCATCAGCCCTTCCTGGGCGCCCCACTCGACATGTTCCGTATTCCGAAGTTCGACTATTACATGTTTCAGAGTCAGCGTCCTGCTCACGCCCAGCCTGTGCGCACGGGAAGCGGCCCAATGATCTTCATCGCCAATTACGCAACGTTTCATTCGCCATTGGAAGTCGTCGTGTTCAGTAACTGCGAGCAGGTGCGATTGACCCAAAATGGCAAACTAGTCGCGACGCAAGGGCCCGATGCCGGGTATCGAGTGCCGCATCCGCCCTTCACCTTTAGTGTGGGAGTTTTCAGCAGCACACGAAGCATGTTGTTCGGCAACGCAGTTTCATCAGGCGCACCGTGGGTGCCAATCGGGGAATTACTCGCCGAGGGTCTCACTGGCGGCAAGGTGGTCGCACAACATGTGGTCCATTCTCCCGGTGTTCCGCAGGGTCTCCAATTGCATCTGGACACGTGCGGGCTCAACCCGCTAGCCGACGGCGCGGATTGGGTCCGTGTCTACGCACATGTCTGCGATGCCCGGGAAATGACTTATCCGTATGGGGATGACATGGTAACTTTTTCGGTTGATGGCGAAGGGTCGTTGATTGGGGATGAGCGAATTTTTGCCAACCCCGTGCGCGCCGAAGCGGGAATCGCAACCGCACTTTTACGGATGACAAGGACTGCCGGAGTTGTTAAAGTGCGCGCATCTTCTCCAGGACTGAAGGATGCGCTGCTGGAGTTCCAATCCTCGCCGGTTCTGTCACGAGTTAAGAGTGGGAGCGCATAGCTTGATAGCACGCAGCCGCAGTCGCAGTCGAGAACGGTCCGCAGACGAGAGACAATTCCGCACGTCGGCGTGTTACGGAATTGAGCTTGTATGCCTCATCAGCGATTATGATGGGTAATCTCCCCGATGGAGAACCGTGTGAACCTGCCATGTCCCCGCAACCTGAACTTAATCCGGCTCGTGGTTTTGTCGATGTGCGCGCTGCGATATTCTCCCGGTTTTGCAGGATCCAGGATTGGCCGGGTTGTGCTCTTCGTTGTTTTTGCCGGTGCATTGGCATCTGCACAGGAGGGTGGCAAGGAATCGTCGATTGGGGACTGGAACTATACCGTACGTTCCTGGCAAGCTCAGAATGGATTGCCCGGAGAGACAGTGCAATCTTTCGCGCAAACTCAGGACGGTTTTCTTTGGGTTGGGACCAGCGATGGGCTATTCCGGTTTGATGGCGCCAACTTCAAACTCTTCTCCCACGAAAATACGCCGCTGATGCGGGAGAACAGCGTCTTCTGCCTGCTGGCAGGACGAAACGGCCACTTGTGGATTGGCACCGACGGCGGTGGCCTTTTGGAGATGCATGATGGGATCTTCAGGGCGTATACACCGGCTGAAGGATTGACAGACGGCTTCATCCGCGCGCTCTTCGAGGACCGAAGCGGGATACTCTGGGTCGCCACTGATAACGGCCTCTTTCGTGTGAAGGAGAACAAGGTAAACCGGGCAGACGATCGCCCCGAAATGTCCGCTACGGCTTTCCATGGACTTTTTGAGGATCACACCGGCCGCATCTGGGCTGGTGCGGCGCGGTTATACGCAATCAGGAGCGGGGTGCCGGAATCTTACCCGCTGGGTGGAGTTGACAATCAGCACCGCCTGAAGTCGATCATTGAAACCGCGGATGGATCCATATGGGCAGGGACAGTTTCAGGGCTGTATCGACTCCTACCCGGAAGCAACCATTTTGCCCAAGTGCCGGGCGTCTGGGGAACGGTGCGAACGCTACGGGAAGTCGCAGCAGGAGAACTTTGGGCGGGAACGATCGGTCAGGGAATCTTTCGCATCGCGTACCAATCTCATACCGTCAAAATCAGCCGGCTCACAGCCCCTTCCCCGCTGGTAAGCAACACCGTGCTATCCATCTTTGCCGACGACGCCGGCAATCTCTGGATTGGCACCCAGGTCGGTATGATCCGCCTCAGCAGAACTCCAGTCAACGTACTCCTCCTTCCCCAGGCTGCCGATTCCGACTTCGGCACAGTATCACTGGATAGGGATGGGACCCTGTGGGCGGCTTCAAACCAGTTGGTTCATATCATTGGCGACCACGCCATCCCAGTCCATCTCCCAAAAATGAAAAATGCGCACGTCCGCAATGTTCTCCGCACACGAGATGGCTCGCTTTGGCTCGGGACCGATGGAAGCGGGGTCTTCAAATTTACAGGCAAAGTCGTTGCGCGTTTTACTACCGGCGAGGGTTTGGTGAACAACTTTGTGCGTGTCATGATGGAGGCTCATGACGGCAGCATGTGGATCGGCACCGATTCCGGTCTCAGCCACCTCAATGGTGGGAACATCAACAACTTCACCATGGATAACGGACTGTCGCATTTCAGTATGCGCTCGCTGCTTGAAGATAGAAACGGAGACGTGTGGGCGGGCACTGAACGCGGGGTAACCCGCCTGCACAATGGTGTGGCTCTCCACGATGCTGTCACGGATGCATTGAAGGATGAAAAGGTGTGGTCTGAGTTCGAAGACTCCGACGGAGGCCTATGGTTCGGAACGCGAAATCACGGGATTTATCGGCTTCGCAACGGAAGGCTGGATCACTTCACGACTGCCAATGGTCTGGCAAGCAATAGTATCTTCGCGGTCCTGGAAGATGGCAACCGTCACATTTGGTTGAGCGGCCCTCAGGGAGTCATGCTCCTGAATCGCGACGAGTTCGATGCCGCAGCGAAGGAGCCGGCGCAAACACTCTCTTTGCGCTTCTATCGCGCGAGTGGTGGCGAAGCGCCTGTCCGGTTCTACGGAGGAACTCAGCCAGCCGGGGTGATTATGCCCGATGGTGATCCATGCCTTCCCACCAGCGAGGGTTTATGGAGAATCCGACCCACCGCGTTCAATCCGGCAGTTCTATCCCATTTGCGCATCGGCACCGTCACCGTGGACGGGCGCGCCGCGGACCAAACGGATCGTTTGCCATTATCCGCAGGACAATCCCGTGTTGAAATCGGGTATGAGCCGGTGATGCTGAGTTCGCAAAGCGACCTCGAATTCCGATATCGTATGACGGGTTTTGACAAGGATTGGACCCGCGCCAACACCGATTACCGTTCGGCTACCTACACGAATCTGCCAGCAGGCACATACACATTCATCGTCGAGGCCTGGGAAACAGACCATCCGGAATATGTGGTGCAAGCGACTCTTCTGCTGGTGAAAGAACCCTACTTCTACACTACCCCCTGGTTCATCGCTCTTTGCCTGGTGCTCGTCTCCGCTCTCTCTGTACTTGCTTATCAGATAAGAATGAAACGGATTCGCGGAAGATTTTCGGCGGTTCTGGCAGAGCGATCGCGCCTGGCGCGTGAGATGCACGATACATTGATTCAGGGTTGCGCCGGCGTCTCAGCGATGCTTGAAGCGGTGCGAAGCTGCGACCCGGATGATCCTGAGACGAAGGCGCATTTCGTGGAATTTGCCAACACCCAGATTCGCGCTCTGATGGACGAGGCTCGCCAGGCTGTTTGGGATCTCCGGAGAGGCGACAACGTGCAAAGCGGTTTAGTGGATTCAATTAAGCAAATGGCTGAACGGCTCTGCAGTGAATATGGTGTGAGCATCAAATGCTCGACGAGCGGCGAGCCATTCCCGATCGGGCAGCAGCAGATGCACGAGTTGCTCATGGTAGCTCGCGAGGCCCTTTTCAACGCCATCCTTCACGGACATCCGAATTTGATTGGGGTTCAAATGCGATTCTCATCGCAGGCGCTGGAATTGCACATTGTCGATGACGGTCGAGGCTTCGATACCCTTCCCGATTTTGCAGACAGCGGCCATTACGGACTGCAGGGCATGAAGGAACGCGTTCAGACGCTGGGCGGAACGCTTGCCATTGATAGTAAACCGGACCGTGGAACTACCGTTTTCGCGACCATTCCTCGATCTTCACTGACAACCGCTGACAGCGCAGCAATGCTTGCACTATAATCGGGCCGAATGAAACGGATCAGGATACTCATTGTTGACGATCACCCGATCATGCGCATGGGCATCGCGGCTCTTATTTCATCGTCCCACGCAATGATCTCGGCAGGCCAGGCGGGCAGCGGTGAAGAAGCGATCGAGATGCACACCGCATGCAAGCCGGATGTCACCTTGATAGATCTTCGCCTGCCCGGGATTAGCGGTGTTGAAACCATCCGCCGAATTCGCTCGAAAAACCCGAATGCTCGGTTCATCGTGCTGACGACATATGAAGGAGATGAGGATATCTACCAGGCAATGGAGGCGGGCGCCAGTGGATACCTGATAAAGGGCCTTCCTCAGGAGATGCTGGTAAATGCGGTGGTTTGCGTCCATGGTGGCGGACAATTTCTGCCCCCTCCCATGTCGAAGGCACTCGCCACGCGTACTCCGGATTCGCGCCTCAGCGTAAGAGAGCGCGAGGTTCTTACGTTGATTTCGAAAGGCAAATCGAACAAAGAGATTGCCACGGCTCTTCACATATCTGAAGCCACAGTAAAGTGCCATGTGAGTGTGATTCTTACGCGCCTAAAGGCGGCCGACCGGACCCAGGCAGTAATGACCGCCCTGCAACGCGGACTGATCCACGTATAGACCCTCGAATCAACCGGCTGCGAGTTCCGCTGTGTAGACTTGAAAGCGATTTCGCCCCTGCGCCTTCGCCCCGTAAAGCGCCGCGTCCAAGTTCTTTAACGGAGCATCGGCATCCAATTCTCCTGCAAATGCGCGCAACCCCCAACACTCACAGTCAGATATAACGGAAATGCCGGAAATGGAATTGGCGCGGAGAGAGCCGGTACAATTTTTGCGGCTACATCCTCCGCAAATCGCAGATCGCTCAAGTCCGGGATGAGCACAACGAATTCGTCTCCTCCCATTCTGGCAACCATATCGCCCTTCCGTTTTATTCGCGCGGTTCCTCATATGTTGGTCAATCCAAGACATCGACATTGAAACACCCTTCAAATATGATGTGTCACAGGTCCTCGAATCATTCTTCCGTCGGGAAATTCCCCTCAATGCCCTGCCTTTATTCATTGCGCGGCAAATGCGTCGCGACTCAACTCTTGCGGGATTCGTTATCTCCTGCTCGAGTGAAGGAGCGAGGATTCTCTCCCGGAATACTGAATACCCTCAGAGTGCTTCTTGTCTTCACTGCTGGATTGTGGCTTCAATGCATTGCGTCACTCCTGTCAGGCGCGTGCTGCCTCTACCTTGCACCGATCGCGGATGCACAGGAATTAACAGCCGCCAAACCACCCATAACGCAAACTCCAATTCCCGGTCTATTTGTCGACATCACCGATATGGCAGGCGTGCATTTTCAGCACCAGGCGCCTCACACCTCCCGCAAATATCTGATAGAAACCATGGGGTCCGGCGTGGCACTTTTTGACTGCGACAATGACGGTCGGCTCGATCTTTTTCTCGTGAACGGCGCACCCTATTCCGACCCAACCCCGAAAGGCTTCATCCCTCAAAAGACGGGAGCCGAATATTGGAACCGGATGTACCACCAGAAACCCGATGGAACTTTCGAGGACATCACCGAGAAATCGGGGCTCAAAGGGGTTGGTTACGGAATGGGCGTCGCTGTGGCCGATTACGACAACGATGGATACGAGGACGTTTTTGTCACTGGATATGGCGGCAATCGTTTGTACCACAACAACGGCGACTGCACCTTTGCTGACGTAACTGAGAAAGCAGGAGTCGGAAGCAGTGGATGGTCGACTTCGGCTGCCTGGGTCGACCTTGACAACGACGGCCTACTCGACCTGGTAGTTGTGCGTTATGTCACCTGGGACTGGGATGACCTTTGGTGCGGCCCTGAGCAGCGCGAAGGTTCTCGCGGATATTGCCACCCCGACGTCTTCCAGCCCATTACAATGCTCGTTTATCACAACGATGGCAACGGTCACTTCACCGAGGTGGCGCATAAGTTGGGGCTTGACAAGCCGGCCAAGGGCCTGGGTATTGCAGTCGCCGATTACGACCGCGACGGACGCATCGACCTTTATATCGCAAACGACTCCATGCAGGAGTTTCTCTTCCACCAAAAGCCAGACGGAACTTTTGAAGAAGTCGGCCTCGAATCCGAAGTCGCGGTAAATTCCGCCGGACAGACTTTTGCAGGTATGGGTGTGGACTTTGCCGACTATGACAATGACGGATGGCCCGATATTGTGGTGACCGACCTTGCCAATCAGAGATATCCGCTCTACCACAATCATCGTGACGGCACTTTTGACGATGTCACCGGCTCCTCCGGTATTGGAGCAATATCGCAACTACATTCAGGTTGGAGCGTCCGATTCATCGATTACGACAACGACGGATGGAAGGATTTATTGATTGCGCAGGGTCACGATCTGGATACCATCGAGAAGACGTCCCCGCAGCTTCGTTACCGGGAGCCAATGATGTTGCTTCGCAACACGGGTAAAGAATTTACGGATATGTCTTCCATCTCAGGCGATGCCTTCCGCCACGCATGGGTGGGACGCGGGATGGCCATCGGCGACATCGACAACGACGGCCGGATCGATGCTGTCGTCAGCACTAACGGCGGACCGGCGCACATTCTCATGAACAAGACAGCCACAACGAATCACTGGATCACCTTGCATCTTACCGGGCACAAAAGCAATCGGGATGGCATCGGCGCGGTAGTAAAGCTTACCACTGCGCACGGCTCGCAATGGGATACCGTGACCACAGCAAGCGGCTTTCTCTCTGCAAGCGATCCTCGCGTGCACTTTGGTCTGGGCAATGACTTGATAGCGGAAAGCATCGAAATCCGTTGGCCAAGCGGAATTGTGCAAACACTCGCCAACGTGAAAGGTGACCGCCAGATTCAGGTGGATGAGCCAGTTGCGCCGACGCATTCTATTCCCAAGGCCCAATAGCGGGATGTGATTGCGGCGAACGCTTCAAAACGACAGGGCCGCATTCTATACTTGCTCGGAACCAATCCTTGCAGCGGTCGTTGCCCGGAGCGAAATCTTGCAATGAAATTGAGTAACATCGGCTCTATTCTTCGAATTTCAGGACTTCACAGCTCCAACGTGCGAAGTAACGCAGTCGCTTGGTTGCTTTGTACTTGTGGGGCCGTCTGCTCCCACGCGCAGACCACTAGTCCTCAGCAGATCTTCGAGCAAGCAGTGCAAGCGCAGCAACGGGGTGACGATGCCGTAGCCGTCCGAAAATATCGAGAGATCCTCGCATTGCATCCGGAGGCCTTAGCGGTGCGGGTCAACCTCGGAGTGACGCTTGAACATCTCCAGCGTTACAGCGAGGCAATCAATCAGTACCGTATCGTACTCGCTTCGGATCCTAAGAACCGGCTTGCGCGAATGAATCTGGCCCTCGCCTTTCAGGAAAATGGACAACTCGAGCCTGCAATCAACGAGCTGGTGCGCCTGCATCATGAAGATCCAAAAGACGAACAAGCCGTCATGATGCTTGCCGATTGTGAGGTGCGCGCCGGTCGCGGATCGGACGCTGTGGCGCTCCTCGCACCCATGGACTCATCGCAACCAGATGACCCCGATCTGGAATGGCTGCTTGGATCGGCACTCATCGAAGCCGGCCGTCCACAGGAAGGCGTGGAACGAGTGGAGAAGGCCGCCGAAAAGGGCGCAAACGTGGATGCATGGTTGCTCGCCGGGCGAACAAGACTGGAGTTAAGCCAGTTCGATCTTGCGCGTAAGGATGCGGATGCGGCGAAGTTGGCGAATTCAAATGTTGCTGGATTGCAGACTTTGTTTGGGATGATTCAGGAGCAGACCGCCGATTATGAAGGCGCAGAAGTATCTCTTCTGAACGCGGTCGCGGCCAATGAAAAGGACTTCAACGCACAGTACTACCTTGGCGCCATCTACTATTTCAAGCGAGATTTGGTGAAGGCCCGAGTGCAACTAACCCGAGCGCTTCAGCTTCAACCGGCATCGGCTCAAGCACGCTTTGAGTTGGCGCTGGTGGACCGGGCCGAAGGGCAGTTGGATGCTGCACTCCAAGGTCTTCAGACGGTGGTCCAGCAGTCTCCTGATTGGTTACAGCCGCATATTGAGTTGTCGGCGCTTTATTATCGTTTGCACAGGCCAGATGATGGAGAGCACCAGAAGCAGATCGTCGACCGGCTGATAGCGGCGCAGCAGCAAAGTGAATCGCAGAAAACACACTGAGCCAGCGATACACTCATCCCACCGCATCACCGTGTGCGCGATTAATCAGAGCTCAGTGGGCCGGTTCTTTCGCAACAATGACACGATCCGACGCAACATCTTGGAACGTTTGCACAATCCCTGAAGGCCAATGGATCTCGACCGATTGTGCGCGGGCATCGCCGCCCAATCCGAAATGCACCGGACCATCGCTGGAAGATGCATAACCAACACTGGTCGTCATGTGGTTATACTGCGTACCGCTCTTGGTTACCACCTTGATTCGGGAGCCGATTCCGTCGCGATTGCTTTTGGTCCCTTCCAATGCGACATCGAGCCAATGCCCCGAAGGATCGCTGTGATTCATCCAGATTTCCGCGTCCTTGCCAATGGCGGTAACCACAATGTCTATCCGTCCATCGCCATCAAAATCTCCGAATGCGCATCCGCGGTGGCGCGCAGGGGGAAGCGCATTCAGACCGGCCTCATCCGTCAGCATGGCCCATTTGCCCTCGCGCCCTGGGTTACGGAACACAAAGTTGGGTTCGTTGACGTTGGTTCCCAATGTCATCAGCGCCAACACATGGCCGCCCGTTACGAAGATATCCTTCCATCCGTCGTTGTCGAAGTCGTAAATGCCTACACCGTAGCCGGAGTGCAACAGGCTCTCCTGACGTATACCGCTAGGTCCGGTGATCTCGATAAACTCCTTCCCCGCACGATTCTGAAGCACGGGGAAAGTCTGATTCGCCAAAGCCGCGTAGACGATGTCCGGGTAGCCATCGTTGTCGAAATCGCGAAAGTCCCCGCCCATGCCACCAATAAAGTTTCCATCGTCGGGCAATGCGACTCCAGCCTGCAAGCCAATCTCCTCAAACTTGTTTCCCATGTTATGAAACAGGAAGTTGTAGTAGGTATCGTTGGTGACAAACAGGTCAGGCTTGCCATCCAGGTCGTAGTCCGCCATGGCCACGCCCATCCCCTTACCAACGTGCGATCGAATCCCCCACTCAGCAGAGACATCTTTGAATGTGCCATCGCCCTGGTTGAGGAAAAGTTGATCTGGAAGACCTTTGAAGAAGCTGACATCGCAATAATCCGAAATTCCGTGGTAACTGCAAAGTGGGTCCGTCGAAAGACTCCATTGCAGATAGTTCACAACGAAAAGGTCCAGCAGCCCATCGCCGTTCACATCGACCCAAACGGCGGCTACTGACCAAAGTGGGCCGTACTGCGGGTCTGGGCGATTCAGGCCCGCCTTTTCGGTAACGTCTGTGAACGTTCCGTCACCATTGTTGCGATAGAGCGTATTCCGGTGCAGCCCAGCGACAAACAGATCCGGATAGCCGTCGTTATCGTAGTCGCCCACCGCAACGCCAATATCGTATCCCGTTCCAGCCAACCCGGCTTTGTCCGTAACATCGGTGAAAACGCCGTTTCCATCGTTGCGAAACAGCCGATTTTTGTACTTGGGATCGTCCTTCTTGAGTGTTTCAATATTGGCACCGTTGGTGAAGAAAATGTCAGGACGACCGTCCCTGTTGTAATCGAATACAGCCACTCCCCCTCCCATGGTTGCAGGAGAATGACGAATGGGAGTTTCATCGGTCTCCAGACGAAATGGGATGGGCGCGGGCTTAAAGCGAATTCTCGACTGCTTCTGAGCTGCTCCCACTAACAGGATCGATGTAGACCCAAGCAGGACTGCGAAGACAGCAGAAATTCGCTTTCGATAACGCATTAGTGGGAAACTGCAGGGCATCGCACCTCCTGCCTTGAATGTTGGTCTCGAGCATCCATTACCGAGATAAATTGCGAAATGTCAATTCCCTCTTCGCCCATTGGCTTTGGCTGTTTTGAGAGGCGGAATATCTGCATCTCGCGCACCGACAAATCTGCTTTGCCAATGTGCTTGTAGGCCAGGGCCAAACGATAGTGAGCGTCTCTCAGCTCTTGATCCAATCGAATCGCGGTCTCATATTCCGGCACCGCGCTTTCATAATCCATTCGCTCACTCATGGTGTCCGCGAGCAGCAGGTGAGCTTTGGCGAGAGTCGGATCCAAGTGGACTGCCTGCTTCAGCAGGTTTTCAATACGGACATCGTCGTGATTAGACCCGTCTTGTGATAGCACGAGCGCATAAAAGTAGTGCGCAGATGCGCTGTCTGGCCTTCGATCCAGAAAGCGCTCGAACCTCGATCGCACTTGATCCTCTTCACCTTTCGCACTACCCATTGTGCTGGCAAGAAACGAGTAAGGTCGAGGCTCGGCCGGATCGATATCAGTCGCCCTGAGAAAACTCTGTAAGGCTTCATTTGCCTTGCCCTCTAAAAACTGCACGGCTCCAAGTCCGATGCGGAGAGGAACGGAGCGTGGGTACTGTCGCACACCAGCCTCAAACGCATCAAGGCCTTGAGGCAATTGGCCGGCAAGAATCAATTCATACCCTATTCCAAACAGGCTTTCCTCACTCAATTCTTCACTTGCGGCGATGCGGTACTGCTGAGCAGCTGGCTGGAATTGGCCCAAGCCTTCATCGGCGCGAGCCAAGAGCTGATGGATTTCAGAGTCTGCCTTCTGTCCCGGCGCAGTCGCGGCAATGGGTGTAAGCAGTTCGCGTGCACTTTCGAAGTCCCCGCCTTCCATCCATGCAATTGCAAGTCCGCGCGAAGCAACCCCGTCATGAGGATCGGCTGCCAACACGCGCTTGAGATACGGAACTGCTCTGGAGGGTTCATCGTGGGCAGCATAAAACTGACCGAGACGGCGATTGGCGTCCACACTATCTGGGTTCTTTTTCAAAGCCTGTAGCAATTCCGGTTCCAGGCTACAAGGCCACGCGTTTGCCGCTGTTTCACCAAAGTTCTTGTCGGTGCGCTTCACATCCGCGATGCCACGCAACAAACCGGACGCAGCGCCGGCAGACGACGCAGAATAACCTCCGGGATCAATAAGTCCTCGAATTCCCGAGGACTCGAATTCCAATTTTGGATGGGAAGGAGGCACGTTTTGAGTAGATCTCTGCGCGACCGGGGTCAAGTTAAGATCACCTGTCGCGGTCGCAGTGTCCGCGTTGACTTGCACAATGATAGGCCCCGCTGCCACATAATCAAATAGCGCCGCCGAAACAACGTATTCCCCTACACTCAGGCCTGTTACGCGGTACTCCCCCGTGGGACCGGTCGTTGTCTTGTAAGTGGATGGAGGAACCTGGCGGCTTGTCAGAGTTATCAGTACGCCGCTCAGCAGCTTACCATCCCCATCGCGAACTGTTCCCGTTACCACTCCGGAACTCATTGCAAAGCAATGGCTGACAATGAAAAACAATGCCGACATAAGCCATGTGAGATCTCGTGGAATCTTCATGGAGTCCCCATCTTGTCGAGTGCGCCGCGCACATCGCTGTTATCTGGATGACGCGCGAGGAATTCCTGAAGAGTCTGGCGGGCCTTATCGGTCTGACCCGCGCTTTTATAAACAAGCGCAGCATTGATGGCCGGGCGATCGAAGTCAGGAGCAAGTTTGCGGCATCGTTCAAATTGTGCGAGCGCCTCGCGAGATAACCCCAAACGAAGCAGGACTGCACCCAAATTATTGATTGCATCGGGATTTCCCGGTTTGAGCGAAATTGAGGACTCAAGTTCTGTGCGAGCTCGCTTCAACTCGTTCTGCGCCACGAGCGTCATTGCGAGAGCAAGGTGCAGATCGGCATTCTCGGGTGCCCTGGCAATCAATTCCTCCAAGGTCTTCTGGGCCTCTGCTGCGCGATTCTGGAAGCGATAAATGCGCAGCATATTCTCCGTGGCGACGCGATGATTTGGATTGGCCAGCGCAGCGTGCCGAAACTCGTCAAGCGCCTCGTCGTACCTTTCTTCCGTGCCGGAGACCGTACCCAGGTTGTTCCACGCGTCTGCATCCTGAGGATTCAAGCGTACCGCCTCGGTCAGGTACTTGCGGGCTTGAGGGTAAGCCTTCTTGTTCAAATAGATCGTTCCCAGGTTGAACCATGCGCTTTCATGCCCGGGGTCGGCATCAATGGCGTGCCGGAAGGCCGCCTGTGCCGCATCGACATAACCGTATTCTGTAAACGCGATGCCATATGTGAGATAGTCGTGCTTCATAGCTCCGGCATAATATGGCCCTTTGAATGGCATCGCGAGTGCTAGTCGTTGCTCAGGCGTGGCGGGAGCGGACTTCCAATCCTCAATGACGCTCAATGGCGCCGCCACCCCCTGATAGATGCGGAGGATGGCCCCTGTTGCGTCCAGCAGGAATGACATCGGCAGTAGCATATCGCGGCGTCGATCGAACATGTAGCGGTACTGAATATTCCACGCGCCCGCTGCCCGCTCATCTGCTAAATGGACGGGGAAATTC
>Ga0302140_10003597_pt1 | contig 19874 bp, 10 predicted proteins | sample I_Bog_E1_1_FD_202095 | JGI IMG/M metagenome (GOLD analysis project Ga0302140, IMG submission 202095) | Peat permafrost microbial communities from Stordalen Mire near Abisko, Sweden - I_Bog_E1_1 | ecosystem: Environmental > Terrestrial > Soil > Wetlands > Peat | place: Sweden: Abisko, Stordalen... | reverse complement strand
ACCAAAGTTGCCGCCTTGACGATGGGCAGAACCGAGGACTCGGGTTTTGAGGTTTGCAGCACCGGGGAACAGATCTACATCAATTATCACAGCGAGCATCAGGCTTTGCGTTCACTGGAGGAGTATGGTTTTACGGTCCTTAAACAGGGTCGACTCCCGAGCCCAAGCGCCGCAGTCAAGAACACCACCGACCTGATTGTCATCGCGGTAAGGTGAAGGACCAGTGGGCGCCCTTCGCCAAGCCATCGTTGCTCTGCCACGTTCCAAAGTCATCCGCTGCTTACGACCAGATGGCGATATCTATTACCTCCAGCAACCCACCATCCTTCTGTTGGCCGCGGTTATCGTCGGCGGGATTTGCACCGCCGCCTTCAGAGACGGGGCCAGTGCGTCGGGATAATTTAATATTTGGGGGATGAAGTCTGGCAAGCGCTGGCGCCGGCTTCCGGCTACCTTTCCAGCAATAGCTCCATAGTGACCCCGGAGCTGTTCACCCGGACGGGCCGTCTTAGCCTTGATAATATCAGCCTCAACCAGGGGACAGTTGTCTCCAATGCTTTGGTTTTCGGGTGACGGCTCTGGCAGCAGCGGCGACCGGAGTGCTTCCAAGCGCATCGGGGCAATCCCTTCGTCTTGGAATTCTTTACCGACTCCAAAACCCGGACGACCATTAACACCAACGGCAACGTGGGTATAGGCGCCACCAATCCGACCTACCCGTGCTGGATCTATGCCCCATCGGCGCCATTTATCCCAAGCGCACCCAAATGCATTTCGCACGAAGCACTCGACTCAACTTAGGATCTGCCATTTTTTGCAACGAAGGCGTGTCGTTTCATTCCTCCCGCTACTCGTGGGCTGATCGGGCACGAAAAATGTCCTGGACTCTCTCAGTGGGTAGAAGCCATGTCCCCTATAAAAATTGTTGATCTGCGCGCTAGCTCACGGTCCAATCTCGAGGATGAAGGGGATCTGAATGATGTAATAGCGTTGCGGAACGCGGGTGCTTACCGTGTTCGTGATGCTGACCGTGAAGTTTTGGTTGGCGGTCAGAGTGTTGGTTGCCACCGGGATCCAATCTCCCACTGGTTCCGTAAGATTTGTGCCCATAAGGGTCCAATAGGTCGCGCGGGCCAGTCCGTTGGCTACGTTAAGCACGAGGTTGGTTTTGAGCACCACATTGGCGCTGGTAATGACGGGCTGAGTCAACTGCACCGCCGTGATTTCATCCAGGCCAAAAAAGCCGCTGGCGTTGGTAAAGAAAAATTGAACCAGCGTGTTCGAGGCGGATGCGGGAACGGTGAATTGCAGATTCGTCCAGCCCAGATTGGGCAGATTGGCCCCGGTGAAAAGATTGGTGCCGTTCCACACGGCGGCAAACCCGTTGGGCGTCACACCGTCGCAATTCAGCCAGAAGGAGATTGAATAGTTACAGCCGGGAATCGTCCCTAAGCTTTGACTCAGCATGCCCGTGCTGGTGCCAGGCAAGGGCATCCGGAGGCCAAAGTTTCCGGCATGGGCAAAGCGCGGATTGCCGCTTATGTAGTTGGTACCGGGCAGGGAGTTGGTATTCCAGCCCAGAAAATCGCCGGTTTCAAATCCGCCGTTGGCGACCAACGGCCCGATGATTTGGAACGGGGGTGAGGATGTTCTTTTGTTGCCCAAGGCTCCATAAGGATCCGCACCCATGCCCCAAAGACTCCCATCGGACGTGAGAAACAAGCTGTGATAGTCGCCTGCCGCCCCCGCCGTTACGCCGCCAGCCACGATTAATAGAGGTGTCGGCTGGTTGGTGGACGGGAAGCCGGTCAACTGGCTGGCTGCGGCAAAACCCATACCCCAAAGGCTGCCGTCCGATTTTGTGAAGAAAGTGGCGAGAGTCCCGGCCGCCACGGACGTTACGTTGCTCGATACAATCAGGGCGAACCCGTGGATGTCATTGGTTGTCCCATTCCCCAGTTCGCCATAAGTATTATCCCCGGAGGCCCAAAGGCTGCCGTCGGATTTTATGATAAAGCTGTGATGAAACCCGGCGGCAACCGCCGTTACGTTGCTGCTCAAAATCTGGATGGGTACATGGCTGTCGTTGGTCGTGCCATTGCCGAGTTGACCGCGGTCATTCGAGCCCATGGCCCACAAGCTGCCGTTGTTCTCGGTAAACAGGCTGTGAAAATCTCCGGCGGCAATGGCACCGACAATCGAGCCGCCCAGAAGGGTGCCCGATTCGATTAATACCGGGCTGCTGCTATCACTCGTCGAATTGTTGCCGAGCTGGCCAAAATTGTTTAGTCCCACGCTCCACAATTGAGTGGTCCGGGTGGTGATGAACGTGCCAAATTGTTTTTTGAACAACGTATGACCGGCACCGGCGGCAATCGCGACGACCTCATTAGTCAAAATTTCCACGGGAGCGTCGCTGTTGGTGGTGCTTCCGTTTCCGAATTCGCCATGGTTGTTTTGCCCCATCGCCCACATGCTGCCATCTGACATAAGAAAGAGGCTATGCTCATATCGGGCGGCCACCGCGTTAACCGTCGGAGAAGCGGTGTTTCCAAAATGAAGGGAGTCACCAGCGATTTTCACTGGGAAATTGACGTTATTAGTATCGCCATCGCCCAATTGGCCGGCGTTATTTTCCCCCATGGCCCATAGCGTGCCGTAGCCGTCCACAAAGAGCGTGTGGGCGTCGCCGGCGGCAACTTCAGTGGCATTGGTTTGTGCTTGGCTCGTAAATGCCGGCAAAAGGGCGGTTGCCAGCAGACAGAGACGGATTAAAACTGAATGGGTTTTCATAGGCCTACCCAGAGGATTTTGTTAGGAAGAAGCCAGCAACGCAAGCAAAAGGGCGGCAGTTTCGAATTTTAGCGTATGCGGGCAGGTCGTCGCACTCCCAAATTGAGGCCATCCTAATTTTACCCAAAATTGCGTGAAAAATATGGCTGCGTAAACTGTGAGACCCGGGCGTTAGCCGGTGGATTCAAACCCTTATAGTTTCCACAAATAAATGGCTTACTATCCACCAGTTGCCAACATTCTGCGACGGTTGAAAGACGACCGTCGCCTACCAGTCAAAAACACCCTGCTTCCAAAGGTTCGCAGTCTCTTCACCCATCAACTGGTCGGGTAAGAGACCGACGTTGCCGCCTCTCCCTCCCCTCCGAACCGGACGTGAGAGTTTCCCTCATCCGGCTCAAGCCGCTACAAAGCCCCGGCTGGGCGGAGCCGGCTTCACGACGTTTCAATCCCGGCTGGCTGGCGGGTGAGGCCGAACTTCTTCTGGAACGCACGTTCCGCGAGTAGTTCTGCCACTCCCATGTCGTTTATGTCCCCATCTCCGAGAGCTATTCTCCTTCCCCAGGGAACTCGAATCTGATTGCCTGTTACGACGACATCGGTCCAGCTGACGGCTTGTTGTCCGGCCAACTGGGGATTCCAAATCATTACCCAGACCCAAACTGTTGGGCAAGAAGCCGCCAGTTCAATGATGGCCAACGCCGTCGTCTGGCTTCCAATGGCAAAACGGTTAGGCGCAAAGCACTTGAACAGCTCTACAGCTTGGTGGCGCAGCTATAGGATCCGAATCGTCTTCGCGAACCTGAACGCCCACAAAATCAGCGGCGAGTTGAGGAATTATGTTGAAGCTGGCGCGCGAAAACCGTGCTTGGGGTTACACCCGGATGCAGGCGGCTTTGGCCAACCTGCAGTATGAAGAGGGCAGGGGAACCATCGCGAATGTTTTGAAAGCGGCGGATTGGAGCCGGGGCCGATCCGGCGACAAGGCGTCATTTGGAAGGAGTTCCGCAAGGTTCACCGGCAATTGCTGGCCGCCACTGACTTCTTCACGGTTGACTTTGGACCGCAAGGGGATTGGTACGTCACCATGGTTTTATGTCATTTGGTAAGCGGGGTGAGGTTCAAATCGTCGGCTTGGTGCCTGAGTCAAATGAATCCTGGATGTTGCAAATAACCCGTAACCTGGTCAATCCCGGGGAGGGCTTTCTGCGTTCCAGCCGTTTACTGATTCACGATTGTTCCACCTTGTTCAGTGCGCAGTTCCGTCAATTGTTACGCAGCAGGAGGGGTGCAGACGGTTCGTCCCCCCGGCCTATGCGGCCACCCACTTTGGATTCGTCATGAAGTCAGTAGCGTCACGTGGACAAACTCCAGTTGTCGGCGGACGGCCTTCCATTCGGAACCGGCGGCGTTTTGGCCGGCATGCCTAGAATTCCAGGTCTTTTTTTAAAAAAAGTGCGCGCTCGTTAACGGTGCGCCTCGAAACGAACCGGAAGAAAATCATGTCGGGATGGTCAGGACTACCGCCCCATTGGTGCGTCTGAAATATCATTTCCCTTGACCAGCCGACTCATCCCCATTATGGCTCTGTTATGAATCCCGGTTCCCATGCGTGCGTTCAGCGTTGCATTCCAGCAACTTTCATTAGAACCCAGCCTTTTTGTTCCCTTGGACTCTGGTGCCTAATCACGCTTTCCCTTCAAGCGTCCGAGGTTATCCAGATCGACGTGCGACCCGTTCTTACCGGCCGGGCGGTGACAACGCTTACTGACGACAAATTGGTCCACTGGACCGAAGGCGTAGACGGAGGCGGCCGCGGGGACGGGTACATGACCCGGGAAGCCTCGGTGGCCAAAGGCGACACGAATGCCATCGCGCTGCCCGGCAATGGCACTTTCGAAGCCAACGCTGCTCATCCGCTGGTGCGGCTCAACTTTTCCAACGAAGACGGCGATGGGTTTCAGACGCGCGGCATCCAGGGAGCCGGTTCTTTCGTCTTATCGATTCCCGCCAATCACTACCGGCGAATGCTGCTGTTCATGACCAGCGCAGAAGGCCCCTCCCAACTTCATTTCAAGCTCACCTATGCGGATGGCGCGGTTGAGGAACGTGATTTGGCGCTGCCGGACTATTACTACGACGCTCCCGTGGGGGACACCAATGTCTTTTCCCTGGCCCAAAACCTGCCAAAGTGGGATGCCACAGACCGGATGAAGGAACGCGACCACCATTATCTCCACGGTGTGGATGTGCATCCGAATGCAGGCAACGAATTGGTCTCAGTCCAAGTCACCAAAACCGCGCCAGCTTATCTCGTTTTCTGGGGCGCAACCGGGGTGACGGCGGATTAAAACAACCGCACATCGTCACAAAGCTGTTGGCTATATTGGGATCAGTAGCCCCACGTTGCTTCCGTGGGCATCTCCTGTCCCGCTCCTTTGACGGCTGTCGCCAGACAGCACCAGATCCCTCAACGCTCTCATTTCCAACCTTCGCCTGTCGATGATCCGGACCGCTATGTCGCGCTTCGCGAGCTCTGCAGCCAGGAGCAGTTCCGTGGGGGCGGCACCGACCACCATCACCTGCTGGACGAATACCGGACCAATTCTCTTTTTCCGAAAAGGAACGGGCTGCGCTTGACTACACCACGGAGATGACGAAGGAAAAGAAAGTCAGCCCGGAAACTTTTGCGCGCCTCGCGATGTATTTTTCCGAACGGGAGATTTGCGAAATCGTCTGGCTGAAACCTTGATTAAAAGTATGAAACGTCACTACAGCGTGCAAACCAAGTTGTTGCCGGTGAATCTTCGTCTGCCAATGGTGTTTACCCGACATACCAATTAACCAACCGCGACTCTTTAGTTTGAACAGATTTTGGCGTGGTCTCATGGTCTCATATAGGTTGGGTTTTCATTAATTAAGAGTCTGGCTATTGGTCGGCCAGACTCTTTTTTTTTTCTGGCTCTGATATGACGACCGCACGTTTTGACTGCACTTTTTAGTGTCCACCGGCCTGCTTCTCCGGCGCGTCTTTTATGAGACACGCGGCCTGGGTAAAACACCCCATAGAATTTTGCGGATGAAGGTGGGAAACTTGACAGTCCGGTGACTAGCAGGTTTCTCAATGGACAACTCCTGTCCTGACTCCTTGACGGCTGTCGCCGGACGCCAAACCTTGCACCACTGCGAGTAATCTTGATACGCAATGGACACGCCGAAAATTGCCAATCCCGTGTTGACTCTCGGAGTGTTTATGGACAAGTTACGGCGGCTGGTTGGACTTTGAAGTTGATTTTGGCCGGATGATGACCGAAGGTGCATGAGTCAAAAAACTGTCCAGTTTTGGATGAATTTCAAAAAGGAAACATGAAACGGACTGAGCTGATCCTTATTTTGGGATTTTGGTTGTTCGTCGTTCATTTTGATTTGGTTCGGGCGCAGGCTCCGCTTTTGGGCGTCAACATGTATGCGGGCATAAGCATCACCGGCGCCGTGTCCTCGGTTTACGCCGTCCAAACCAGCACCAACCTCGCTCAAACCAATGGCTGGAGGTCGGTCGCCTTGGTTCAATTGGCATGGACCAACTATTTATGGGTGGATACGAGCAGTCCGGCTAACGGCCAGCGGTTTTACCGCGCTGTGCTGACTGCGCCTGCAAGCTTGGTTTTTATTCCAGCTGGAACCTTCCGCATGGGCAGTCCCACCAATGAAGTGGGCCGGTCCACCAATGAGGGACCGCAAACTGTGGTTACGCTCACCAAAGGCTTTTTCATGGCCCAAGACCTCGTGACCCAGTCGAATTACGTGTCATTGGTGGGCTACAATCCCAGCCATTTCACCAGCAACACCAATGACCCGGTGGACTCCGTAACTTGGATTCAGGCGACCAACTATTGCGCGATACGCACGCAACGCGAACTGGCTGCGGGACTGATTCCCGCCGGGACCCAGTATCGCCTGCCCACCGAGGCGGAATGGGAATATGCCTGCCGCGCCTGGACTTCCACCCAATTCTTTTACGGCGATGATCCGGGTTACACAAATTTAACCAGCTATGCATGGTACAGCGCCAACTCCGGCGGGTCCACACAACCTGTGGGCTTGAAGCTGTCGAATCCGTGGGGGCTGTATGACATGGCCGGGAATGTGTGGGAATGGTGTCAGGATTGGTACGGTCCCTACCCGGGTGGCAGTACGACCGATCCGCAAGGTCCCAATTCCGGCACCGAGCGAATGCTCCGTGGCGGCAGTTGGTTCAACACCGCAAACTACTGTCGCTCGGCGCAACGCGACAGCGGGAATCCCGCAGGCAGCAACACCAACATCGGGTTCCGCGTCGTTCTCGCCGTTCAGCCATAAATGTCAGGTGACCGCAAAGGCGGCCAGAACGCGTAGAATCAACCCAAACTGCTTCCGGGTGAATTGCCGGTCGCCGCTGCCCCGGCAAATTCGACTAACCCGACTTTCGCAACTGGAAGGGATGAGACGCGAAAACGCCTGAGAACGCGCAGCTTTATACAAAAGGTCTGCACCAAGGATTATTCGGGTAGCAGCTGACTTTGCTGGGTGCTGCGTGGGGGCGCAATGCTCCAGTAATAATGATCCTTCCCGTTCTTGAACGGATGGTGACAATGCAAAAATGGCTTGGCCTTATCCACGGTCACGACTCTACCAAAACCAGCGCAATCCTTGGAAGGGGCGAGGTCTGCACCAAACCATTTTTTAGACCAAAACCAAATCAAATCCCCAGAAAACACTGACCTGAACACCTCGAAAATATCCTAAAAACCCCTCCAGTTGCGAAAGTCGGGTTAGCGTGAGCAATGAACCCCGCGTTTTTTGAACAGGGTTGGATTGAATCTGCCCATACCGGTAGCCGTGCCATCATCCGCTAATTTTCCGGCGTGAGCAGGATTTGTTTGATTGCCATATTTCTCCATTCGTTGACAACGGGAACAATGCTGAACCGCTGCTCGCCGGCTTGGGAAATCGAAATGGTTCCGCAGTTCTTGACGCGGTAGTTTCTGCCGCTCCAGCCGCCGGTGTCGTCGGAAACAAAATCAATTTTTTGATCGTTCAAATTGATGGTCGCCGTGGAGCCGGCGCAATTTTTGTCGCTGCAATAAGTCACGCTGACTTGATAGCGGCCGGATTTATTCGCCACGAATTTACAGGACGCGGTTTCCGCCGGATCGGTCCAGTCGGTGATGTGGGCGATTTTTTCAAAACCATCGAAGCGCATCTTTGCCTTGGTGCCGTTTATTGCCAGCGACCACGCGGGGATCAAAATTTTGCCGCTTTCATATTGGTGCGGGCGTTTGTCGGCCTGGAGTTCGCCGCGAATTTTCACCGCGATCACCGTGTCGTCGGCGTCGGGTTTTGCGGTCGTCAACTGGATGTGCAGATGATGTTTCCGCCCGGAGAATTTCAGGTCTTCGCCGGTGGCGAGATATTTCACGCTGGCCACCTCGGCGGAAAATCCTTGGACGTCCAGGCTGGTTGCCGACTGATCGAATAGGTGCAGAAATACGGTATCGCCCGCGGCGGTGATGACTCCCCATTCAAACTTGCGCGGCCAAAACGGGCTGGCGCTGCTGCTGTAAATGGCGGCGCCGTTTTTGCCGAGCCAGTCGCCGATTTGCAGCAGGCGTTCCTGCATGATTGGCGGAATGCGTCCATCCGCAGCCGGACCGATGTCGAGCAGCAGATTGCCCCCGTTGGCGCTGACGGTGGAGAGCAGGCGCACCAGCGTCTGCCGGGAATTGTAATCCCACGCGTCTTCATTGCGGTTGTAGCCGTAGCTGTTCCCGATGCCGCGATCTTCCTGCCACGGATGCGTCGGCGGATAATCCCCGCCGCCGTATTCGCTCGACAAGTAATCGCCATACTTTCCGCGCACCCAACCCCAGCGATCATTCACAACGACTTCGTCTTTCACCGGCGATTCGGTGTACAGCCAGTTGGCCAGCTCGTCGGAATGCCAGTTTGTGTAGGAATGCTCCCATTCACCGTCGAGAAACATTACCGGCGGCTGGTAGCGGGTGACGACTTCCTTGAATTTTGGCGCCAGCCAGGCGCGCGCATATTTCTCCAGATCGCCGCTTTGATAAATTGGATTCCACCATTCGTAGAGCGAGTAATAAATGCCCATCTTCAAACCCTTGGCGTTGCCGGCGGTTTGGAGTTCGCCAAGCACGTCGCGATGTGGCCCGCGATCCATGGCGTTCCAATGGTCGCCGAACTTGGAGATGGAATATTTGGTCGGATACATCGCGAACCCGTCGTGATAATTGGCGGCAGTGACGACATATTTTGCGCCGGCTTTTTGGATGAGGGAAGTCCATTCGTCCGCGTTGAAACCTTCACCCGTGAGCAGCGGCACGAACTGGTCGTAGGTGAAGTTTTTACCCCAGACACGCTCGTGATATTTTTGCGCCGGGCTGCCCGCATCCAGAATGTTATGGCCATACCATTCGGCGTATTGGCCTTTTGGCGCCCAGCCGGGAACCGAATAGACGCCCCAGACGATGAACACGCCAAACTTCGCCTCGTTGAACCACGACGGCATTTTCCGCTGTTGATAGATCGTGTCGAAGTCCGGCGTGTTGTTGGTTTGCGCCCAACTGGCGTTTTGGACCAAAAAGGCGGCGGCGATGAATGCGCAAATTTTCTTCAAGGGATCAGATTGTGTTTCAGTGCGTCGGAGCTGGCGCGGTATTTTGATCTGGCTCCAAGTCATGCCGGTAAAATTTACGCCAACTGAAGCCGTAAAACGCGATGAAGGCAAAGCACCCCAGTGGCATCAGGAAGCCGGCGCGCATGGAGTATCGGTCCGCAATCAACCCCATGAAATATGGCAGGATCGCCCCGCCGACCACGGCGGTCACCATCCACGATGCGGCGAGCTTGGTCTTTTCCCCCAGCCCGCGTATACCCAGCGCGAAATGCGTCGGATACATGATGGACATGAAAAAGAAGCTCAGGAACAGCGCCGCCACCGACAGCCAGCCCAGCGGCAAAATCACGAGCGTCATCATCACGACGTTGGTCACCGCATAGAAGCCGAGCGTGAGATGGGGTGCGCAATAGCGTGTGATGGCGCTGCCGGAAAAGCGCCCGACGGTGAAAAAGCCGAACGCCACGGACAGAAAAACGCCCGCGCCGTATTCCGTGATGCGCCAGACATCCGGTGCCTGCGAAAATTTCATTGTCGCCGGCAAAAGGTTCGCCGCCCACAAAGGCAGTGGCGGCACGTAGCGGTCGTCTTTCATGTAGTTGACGAAAAAGCTGAAGATGCCGATCTGTCCGGCGCAGTAGAGAAATTGCGAAACGATGGCCAGGACGAAATGCATTTCCTTGTAAAGCGGCCCTTCCTGCTGCTCGCTGCTGGTGACGGTTCTGGTTTCTGCCGGCACATGGATTTCCGGAATCGGGCCGATGCTGAACACCAACAGCAGCACGGCCACGATGCCGGCCACGACGAGATACGGCATGAAGAGCGCGGCATTGCTCGTGTTCGCCACGCCGGTTTTGGACAGCAGAAAACTGCTCGCAAGCAGCGGGCCGAGGATCCATCCGACCGCATTGCAGCTCTGGCCGAGGTTGATGCGCGCGACGCCCGATTCCGGCGGGCCGAGAACGGTGGAATATGGGTTGGCAATCGCCTCCAGGAATGTCAGCCCGGCGCCCACCACGAACAAAGCGCCAAGGAACGCCGCAAACACCGTTGCCTGCGACGCGTGTAGATCTGTCACCGGGATAAACAGCAGCGAGCCGGCCATGACCGTCGCCAGGCCGGTGAGGATGCCGGCGCGATAGCCAAACCGCCGGGCGATCCAGCCGGAGGGCAGCGCCATGAAGAAGTACGCCCCATACCACACCGCCTGCACAAAAGTCGAGTGCGCCTTGGACACGCCGAGCGAGTTTTGAAAATGCTTGTTCAGCACGTCTATCATGCTGTTGCACAGGGCCGAAAGGAGGAACAGTGTGCAGACCAGCGCGAAAGTGACCGCGCGGTTTTTGCCGTCGGGCGTGACGAAGATTTCATTGGCCATACATTTCAACCTCGGCAAGGGCGGCGGAAAACCGCCAAAGCGCAGCTGGGTTGTGTAAAATTGATTATGAAATACCCGTCATTCTCTGCCAGAGCAAGAATCACTTTTTATGAGTAACAAGTATGCAAGCACGTTGGGCGCCTCTCTGTCCACCCGCGTAATCATTTGCTCGAAACAACATCCCAGCCTGGCCAGGCTCCCTGCTGGCGGGTGACGTTTAGGCTTTTTTATCCAGTTCCCGGCGCTTAATTTTGGGGCATGTCTTCCAGTGACCTGACGCGCCTGCTCAAGGCGGCAGCCAAAGGGGAGCCTTCGGCTTCCAGCGAATTGTTCCCCCTGGTTTACGATGAACTGCGCCGGCTGGCGGCTGACCGCATGCAGCGCGGTTTGCAGAATCAAACCCTGCAACCGACGGCGCTGGTCCATGAAGCGTGGCTGCAATTGACGCGTGCGGGCGACCGGAAGTGGGAGAACCGGGCGCATTTCTTCGGCGCTGCCGCTGATGCGATGCGGCAAGTTTTGATTGAAGTGGCACGGAAGAAATCACGCTTGAAGCGGGGTGGCAGTCAAACCCGTTTGAATATTGAAGATGTGGACATTGCTGCCGCGGCCCCCGAGGATCATGTTCTTTTGATTGACGAGGCGCTGACGAAGCTGGAAGCGGAATCGCCGGACGATGCGCGGGTGGTCGTCCTCAAATTTTTCGGAGGACTGACCAACGAGGAAGTGGCGGAGTTCCTCGGCACGAGCCGGCGCACGGTGGATCGTCAATGGGCGGCGGCAAAGGTCTGGATGTTTCGGCAGATTCGCCGCGAGGCCGCCCGATAAATGGATCGGCCATGAAGAATCCCACAACCGGGCCTTCGCGCGAGTTGGCTCAAGCGATTTTTCTCGGGGCTGCCAGCCTGCCTGACCCGGCGGAGCGGGACGCCTATTTGCGGTCGGCTTGCGGCGCCCATCCGCAACTCCTGGCCAGGGTGAAAGACATGCTGGCCGCGCAGGCGGAGGCGGAGATTTTTTTTGTCAAGGGCGCGCAAGCGCTCGGACGGATTGAAGTCGGGGAAGCCGTTGCCGGCGTGGCGGAGCCGGCAACTCCAGAGTTGGATGAAGAGCTGAATATCGGCAGCGACCGCTTCAAATTATTGCAGAAGATTGGGGAAGGCGGCTGTGGGGTGGTCTATATGGCGGAACAGGAAAAACCGATCCGCCGCCGGGTGGCGTTGAAGGTCATAAAACTTGGGATGGACACCAAAAGTGTGATGGCGCGCTTTGAAGCGGAACGGCAGGCGCTGGCGTTGATGGATCACCCGAACATTGCGCAGGTTTTCGAGGCCGGCACTACTGGCACCGGGCGTCCGTATTTCGTTATGGAATTAGTCAAGGGTATCCGGATCACGGACTATTGCGACCAGAACCACCTTGATACGCGGGAGCGTCTGGAATTGTTTCGTCAGGTTTGCCGTGCCATCCAGCACGCGCACCAGAAAGGCGTCATTCATCGCGACATCAAGCCGTCGAATATTCTTGTGACGCTCCGTGACGGCGTGGCCGTGCCGAAGGTCATTGATTTCGGAATCGCCAAGGCAATCCAGGGCAAGCTGACGGACCGGACGCTGTTCACCGCTTACGAACATTTCATCGGCACGCCCGCCTACATGAGTCCGGAGCAGGCAGTTATCAGCGCCGTCGATGTTGACACGCGCAGCGACATTTACTCCTTGGGCGTCTTGCTCTACGAATTGTTGACGGGCCGGACTCCGTTTGAAACCAAAGAAATGTTGAAAGCGGGGTTGGACGAGTGGCGGCGGACGCTCCAAGAAAAAGAACCGGAACGTCCGTCCGCCATGGTGACCGCATTGCCGGGAAGCGAACAGCAGATGATCGCGGGACGGCGCCGTGCCGATGCGCCCCAACTGATTTCCATATTGAAAGGCGACCTCGACTGGATCGTCATGAAAGCGCTGGAAAAGGACCGGCAGCGCCGTTATGAAACCGCGAACGGGCTGGCCATGGACGTCGGGAGGTATCTGCAATACGAACCAGTGGTGGCCCGGCCGCCCGGCCGGATGTATCGTTTTCAAAAATTGGTCCGGCGCAACCGGGGTGTTTTTGCCGCCATCGGCGCAGTGGCTTTGGCGCTCATTATCGGATTGGGCATTTCAACCTTGCTGTATGTTAAAGCCCGTGAATCCGAACGGCGGCAAATCGAGTTGCGCAAGCTGGCTGAGCAAGCGCAGGCCAGGGAAACGGCTTTGCGGCGGGAAGCCGACGCCCGGGCCAAAATGAGTGAAGCGGCCTTGCTGGTGGCGCAGGGGAATCGGGACCAGGCCGCCGGTTTGCTGGGGGACATGACCGGTCTTCCCTCCAACCCGAGCCTGGACGCCGTTTCAGCTTTTCGTTCCGTCGGGGAATTCTGGGCCCGGCAGGGACAATGGCGCACGGCGGGGAAATATTTCCGGGCGTTGATTGAGATTGATAAGTTTGACGACTGGGATGTGGTGACGCTTGACTACCAATCCTGCGGCGTGGTTCTGGTCGAGGGCGGAGATCTGGCCGGCTATGAACAGTTTCGCAGAGTGGCGGTCGCCGGATTCGCCAACACTCCCAACGGAGACGCCGCCAGCCGGATATTAAAAACCTGCCTGTTTCAACCGATCAGCGCCGACACATTGCGGGAGCTTAAACCACTCGGAGACACGGTTGAAAAATGGATGGCAAAGCAGGACCCGAAAACGATGAACAAATGGGTGATCATCCCGATCAGCTTGTGGAAGCTTCGTTGCGGCGATAACGGGGCTGCGTTTGATTATTGTCGCGCCGAGCTGGACGCCAAAGATGTGGTGCCGTCCTGCCTGGCGCCGATGCGGCTAATCGTGGCGATGGCTTGTCAGCAACGCGGTGAAACCGCTGAAGCCAAAACCCAATTTGTTCTGGCGCGCGATGAGATTAACGCGGAATTTTGCCCGCAGTTGCAGCATGGCGATCGAAGCGCTGGGATCTGGTATGACTGGGTGGCGGCCCGCCTCCTCCTGCGGGAAGCGGCGGTCAAGCTGGGCCTGCCCGCCGACAACGGTGGATCAACGAAATAAGCGGCGGTTTTATGGGCTCTGACCACGTCTTCTCGATCCTCAAATATATTTGGCGCATTTTTCCCGCCAATGGCGAGTGTACCCTGTAGACACCAGATAATGCCCTCTAACAGGATTAAATCCGTTTTTTGGCACGCGGGGTTCACTTGTCTTTCTGCGGCAAAAAGCCGCAAAAATGTCACGGTAGCCGAGCGTAGTGAGGTGGTTGATTTCCGCGAGAAAGAATCGTGTCGCCAGTTCGAACCCATATTACCAATACACCAACTAAATCATCATGAAGAATAAACTGACATTGAACCTCTGTTATGCGCTTGGGGCTGCGTTTATGGCGCAGTCTGCTGTGGCGCAGTTTGTTATAACGGACGCCGGCGCCAGCGCGCCCACTCCCGGGCCGAATGACGTTTACGCTATCTTTGGGAGCGTCCAGAACAACGACGGCCTCAATTATTACTGGGATAACGGCAATCCCAACGGCCAAACCTTTACCACGGGATCGAATTCTTCTGGCTATACTTTGACGAACTTGGCAATCCGGACCGCTGGCAATGGTGGCAACTGGGGAAGCGGGTCAGTTTCCTCCTGGTCGGCTTCGCAAACCTTCACTTTGAGGATCTACTCCATTGATAACAGTGGCAATGCCACTCCAGTGGCGACCAACACTGCGGTTGGGGCGTTGAGGAATCAAGGTGATTGGCTGCAATGGAGCGGACTGAGTGTGCCGCTCTCGCCCAACACAAATTATGCTTATTCCTTCATAAATGGTGATTCCTCGTCAGGAGGAAATTGGGAAGAATTGGCCAACAACGGCAATAATCCTTATGCCGGGGGGCAGATTTGCAGCATTCCGCCCAGTGGTGGCCCGGTGATATTCGGCAGCGGCGTTTCGGATGCGGTATTTGATATTGGTCTGGCTCCCGGCACAGTGGCGGGCGGGACGGTGACGATCACCGACGTTGGCACAACTGCGCCGACGCCCGGGGCGAACGACATTTCCCAGTTGTTGCCCACTGTCATTCCCATACAAAACAACTATGGATTGAATTACTACTGGGACAGCGGCCCAGGACAAGTGTTCACGACGCCAAACAGCACCCTTCCGTGGGTGGTGACCAACCTTTTTGTCCAGACCGGCGGTGGCGGCGGCGGCGGGGAGAATAATGCGCAAGCTTTTGTCTTGAGGCTTTATTCTGTCTCGGGCGGCACAACCGCCACCCTTATCTACTCTAATTCCTACACCAGTTCGCTGAATGCCGAAGGGGACTGGTTGCAGTTCAGCGGTGTCAATGCCGTGTTACAACCCAACCAACAATATTCTTACACCGTTTCCCGTGGTGCCAACGGCAGTTGGGAACAAATGGCGAACTACGACGGCAATCCCTATTCTGGAGGCAAGATATGCTTGATCAATCCGGCCGGTGGAACGATCAATTATGGGAGCCAGAATGCAACCAATTCCTCCGATGCCGCATTTGACGTCGGTCTGACGGCCCCGCTGGTCTTTGGCATATTGCCGACCTATACTCCCAACGTCAGTCCGATCTACGCGGAAACGACGGTGACCTTGAATGAAGCGGCTTTAGGCTCTGGAACGCTCACTTATAAATGGCAGACGGACGGCGGTTCCGGCGGCCCACTGACCAATATTCCCGGTGCGACGAGTTCCAATCTGGTGGTGAACACCACTGGACTGGCCGCCGGCACCTACAGTTACGCGGTGGTGGTTACGACCTCCAGCGGCGGGGGCATGTCCGCGACCAGTCCGGTGCTGCCGCTGACGATCGTGCCTGCCAGCGCTCCGGTCGTTGTCACGGACACCACGCCGTCACCTAACGCCACTACCAGCTATGTAGGGTTGAACCAGAGCTTCTCGGTTTCGATGTCTGGAACCTTGCCGATTGCTTATCAATGGTATGTCGCTTCCGATGCCAGCGGAACCGGTGCGACGCCCATTTCAGGCGCCACAAGCCCGACGTTGACCTTGACCAACCTTCAGTTGAGCAACGACGGCTATTACGCGGCGGTGGCCACCAATGTGGTTTCGCCCTTCAGCACCGGCAGCACCTGGGCGCAATTGACCGTGCTGCCCGCATCGCAAATGCTGATTGCGTGGCTGGCGCCAGTGACATTCAACGGACTTACGGCCAGCCAGATTTTGACCAGCACCCTGCCCGCCCCGTACTCCTTTTTTGAAGCGGCCTATTTTGGCGGAAATGCAGATCCAACTGTCACCGTGACCAACAATGGAAATGTTTATAGCTTCTACGGTGATGGCTCGACAATTTCCATCTCCGGTCAGTCCGGATTCAATGGCGGTTCCTGGTTGGTGGGTGGTAACACGACCGGCGACACCAATTTGGACTATGTCCTTAATGAGTTTGCCTACGATGGCAACGCCGGTAGCGCCAGCATTCACACCATTTCGCTCCACAACTTGATCGTGGGCAGTAATTATTGCGTCCAAATCTTTGGGTTGGATGATCGCCCCCCGGGTATCGGCCGTTACACCAGCTTCCAGAACCCGGTAGACAATGCGGATGTCTCTGCCACCTTCGGAGACCCGGACAACAAGTATGTGATTGGCACCTTTACCGCGCCGTCCACCGATCTTGATATTCAGCAGAACCTGCTTCCAGGCGGGGCGGGCTGCACCAGTGTGGTGATCGTTGGAGCCGTGGTCACGGTGAATACCAATGCGGCAACGGCGAACTTCACGGTAACTGCCTCGGGCCAGACGCTGAACTTCACCTGGGCGGCCGATCACCAAGGCTGGCAGCTCTATACCAACTCCGTGGGCTTGGGCGCAACCAGCAGTTGGTATCCGGTGCCCGGATCGGCGAACGGCACCAACCAGACAATCACGGTAAATCCGGCCAAACCGGGCGTGTTCTTCCAATTGCGTTATCCGTGATCATTGTCTTCAAGAGCTGGATGTCTCCCGGCATCTGGCTGCGTGGAGGCGAGCCATTGGCGCCAAATTGATTGTGAGCATGGGTTGAATCCCTGAGACGGGCGGCTCGTCTCAGGGATTTCTGTCGGGGGGATCTCTTGAGTTTGGCTAAAATGCGGGCATACGAGTAAAAGCAGTGAACCGGGCCAATGTAGATATAAACGGCGATAAATCGTCACAACCTGAACCGGTTCTAGTCGCAAGGCATCAACAAGTCAACTCATGAGATTTAACGCCATTCTCGCCACCTTCGCATTTCTTGTTTTGGCGGTTCATGCGGCCGATTTATCCCTTTGGTATCGTGAGCCAGGCGCCGTCAACATGAGCCAGGGTTTGTTGATCGGCAATGGGCGGATGGGCGCGGTCATTCCCGGTGGCATCGCCACCGACACCATCATCCTGAACGAGGACAGCCTGTGGGCCGGCACGGCGAATCTTTCCGGCGGTTACAGCCTCGGGGCGAGTTCTTCGTTTGGCGACTACGAGATGTTTGGCAGCCTGGTGCTGGAACTTCCCGCGCAGACCAACGCCACGGGCTACGTCCGGGCATTGGACATCGGCACCGGCATTGCCACTGTGGATTACACCAACAACGGCGTGGCGTTTCACCGCGAGTTGATTTGCAGCGCGCCCGACCAAGTGCTGGCCATGCAACTCAGCGCCAGTTCCAGCGCCGCCTACACCGGCAGCATCCAATTGTCGGACGCCCATTCCACGCCGACCACGAACACCGCCAACGGTTTGATCTTTTCCGGGGCGCTGGCCAACGGCGAACAATACGAGGCGCGGGCCGTCGTGACCAACAACGGCGGCACGCTCAGTTTTAGCGACGGGGTGGTGAACTTTTCCAATTGTAATTCGCTCACCATTCTCGTGGCGCTCGGCACCAGTTACGTCATGAATTACAGCCGGAATTATCAGGGCAACAATCCGCACACAAACGTGCTGGCGCAGGTGACGCAGGCCTCAGCCAAAAGTTTTGCCACGCTTGAGACGGCGCACACGAATGATTTCACGGCGCTGTTCAACCGTGTTTCCATCTGGCTGGGCAATGCGCCAGCCTCGCGCACAAACCTCCCAACCGATCAGCGGATCACCGCCAACGCTGCGGCTGACGACGACCCGTGGATGGAGCAGTTGATGTTCCAATACGGTCGTTACCTCATGATTTCAAGTTCGCGCGGCGGTGTGCCCATGAATCTGGCAGGTTTATGGAATGATAACAACAACCCGAGCTGGATGGACTGGGGCGACGATTACCACAGCGACATCAACCTGGAAATGATGTATTGGGAGGCGGAAGTGGCGAACCTGCCGGAATGTTTCCTGCCGTTTTCAAATTGGTTGCAAAGCCAGATTTCCGCGTGGCGTTATGTGACGACCAACACCAGCCCGGGCATCAACAACGGAGGTTACGGCTCTGGCTTCGGCGGCACGAATGGCTGGACCACTCGCACCTCGCACAACCTTTATGGCGGCGAAGGCTGGAACTGGATTCAATCCGGCAACGCCTGGTATGATATGCACCTCTGGGAACATTACGCCTTCAGCGGCGACACGAACTATCTCCTCACCGTGTATCCGATTCTGAAAGAAACCTGCCAGTTCTGGCAGCAGCATCTCCAGCCGCTTGGCACCAACACCAACGGTCTGCCCGTCACCACGCTCGTTGCCACCAATGGTTGGTCCCCCGAACACGGCCCGTGGGAAAACGGCGTCAGTTTTGACCAGGAGATGATCTGGGACCTGTTCAACAATTACCGGCAGGCATGCACGATTTTGAATACCGACGCCGTGTATTCCGCGACGGTTTCCAATTTGCAGGCGAATCTGCTCGTGCCCGGCATCGGGCCGTGGGGCGAACTGCGGGAGTGGCTCGATTACGCCGACATCCAGCCCCCGAATCCAGGGTACGACCACCGTCACACCATGCATCTGGTTGGCGTTTATCCTGGCCACCAGTTTACGCCGGACGGGACGCCTGCGCTCATCGCCGCCGCGAAAGTCGGACTGCTGGCGCGCGGCGATACCGGCGACAGCGCCTCCGAATGGGCGCACGCCTGGCGCATCTCTCTGTTCGCCCGCATGCTTGATCCGGTGGACGCCCACCACAAGCTTGCGCTTTATTGCGGCACCATTTATCCAAATCTCATCGCGAATCTGGGATCCATCGCCCAATGGGATGGCAGTTGCGGCGTCACTGCCGGCATCGCTGAAATGTTGTTGCAAAGCCATGAGGAAAGAATCGCCCTGCTGCCATCCCTGCCGACCAACTGGCCGGCCGGCTCCGTGACCGGTCTGCGTGCGCGCGGCGGTTTCATCGTGGACATGTTCTGGACCAACGGCTGGTTGACCGAGGCGACCATCCACAGCGCCCATGGCACAAATTGTGCAATTCAATACGGCAGCCAGACAATTGAAACCAACATTGCGCCCGGCGGCTCGGTGCAGTTCACTCCGCAAATTCCGCCGACCACTCCGGCAGGTGTTCACGCCAGTCCGGGCGGTGGCCAGGTGCTATTGGGATGGAGCGCAGCCGGGGGAGCCAGCAGTTACAACGTGAAACGTTCCACCACGAACGGTAATTACTTGAGCGTGACCAACGTCAGCGGAACCGGCTTCGTGGACGCCGGCTTGGTGAACGGAATCCAGTATTACTTTGTGGTGTCCGCCACAAATTCTTTTGGCGAAAGCCCCAATTCCGCCGCAGTCAGCGCCATCCCCAGCGCGAGTTACGCCACGAATGTTTTTTGGAGCGGCGCAACGAGCGGCACTTGGGACACGAGTTCGATCAACTGGATCAGCAATGACATGGCTGCAATGTTCGCTGATGGATGTGCCGTCATCTTCGACGACACTGCCACCGGCAGCACGACTATAAATCTTTCTGCAAACCGCACGCCGGCATCCGTTGCCGTCAACAATTCATCACTGTCGTACACGATTTCCGGCAGTTCCATTTCTGGCACCGGCAGCTTGAGCAAGTCCGGG
>Ga0302140_10003596_pt1 | contig 19874 bp, 10 predicted proteins | sample I_Bog_E1_1_FD_202095 | JGI IMG/M metagenome (GOLD analysis project Ga0302140, IMG submission 202095) | Peat permafrost microbial communities from Stordalen Mire near Abisko, Sweden - I_Bog_E1_1 | ecosystem: Environmental > Terrestrial > Soil > Wetlands > Peat | place: Sweden: Abisko, Stordalen... | reverse complement strand
CTAAAAAAAATAATCAAAATTAATTTTTTTTGTTTTAGTTACTTTTTCATTTTTTTTTCTTTTTGTTTTTTACCATTCTTTTAATTCATTTTTATCTTTTAATTTAAAATTATTATTTCTAGGAATGTTTCTCTCCTACACTCAAATCTTCAGAAGGAATTTGAGAACTATCTTTGATTTTTTTCAGATTTTTCGTTGATAAATAATGTTCTTCTTTGACAAGTTTTCTCTTTTGAGGAGTTTCTGGCTTTCTATAATAGGGAGTGGATCCAGAATACATAAAATCTATGAAAACTTGTTTTTCTTAATTAAAATATTAATATAACCTTCGAGCCTCAATGAGTTACTCACATCAAAAGATTTATCTTTTTCAACATTTTTGCTTTTGATTAACATTAATTTTATATAATTTTTTTTCTTTAATACTTTGAAATTTTCTTAATATCAGGCGTCCACTTCGTCTGCTTCATACAACTTGTTTGTCGTAGGTCAAGTAAACAATCGCTATTGCTAGATTTATCATTAGAAAATAAAGATTTAAAAAGTAAAAAAACAAAACCTTTCATCATTCATCTAAATATTAATTTAATATGTACTCTGTATAATAAATATCATCAAAATTTTTCTCCCATTTTATTAACTCCTCCCATTAATTTCTTCGAGTCCAATACTCCTATTTCAGCAATATAGTTTTTGATAATTATAGAAGATTGAAAAATAATGTTATCAGCGTCTTTTATCAATCCATTGTGGCTCTGTGGCTCTCTCTGGGGTTTTTTCCCGTTAACCAAATCGATGAAATAACTATTAAACAAAGCATCTTCCTGGATTAACTTTGTTTATAACGTATGATACTCTCCATCTATGTTTCTTTATTCTGTGTTGCAATCTAAATTAAATAAATGATTTTAAATACAATTTTAATTATGTATTAACCTATTATTGTATCCTTCAATCATATTGTTGGATCTCAGATATAGGTCTTCTGACAGTTCAAATTCATTCAAATTATAAACTAAAAGCTTCCCAAAGTAACTGTTTTTTCAAATGTAATTCTTCAAAACATAATTGAGAATTGTTTAAAGTTGGAGTTTTCCATTAATTTTGAATTATTGGACTTAATCGGTTCAAAATATGTCTCCCTCATTTCGAATCATTTCGAAAGGAAGATGCACAACAATTTTTATTTGATCGATTAGCTTTTTAGCATCTCCTCTGAATTCTTTCTTCTTCTATCCATATTTTGCGGCCTTCGACCACATTGCTTTCATTAGGTGAAAGTAACATCCTATGATTCTTGCCTTCAATTTTTTCGCCACACTCTGATGTAATGATTTTTCGAAATCGCAAATCACCCATTTAAGTTGAATGTTATTTTGTCTTTCACAACAATGATCTAAAAGAAAATTGAAAATATGTTCATAGGCTTTCGCAGATTTAGAAGTCATAAATGCGAAAACACATGGAAACCATTCTGCATAAGCTTCGTCATAACATAAAATGCTAAATTTGTTGATAATTGTTTGGAGCAACATCAAATGTAGCATCCATAGACAAAAAATTTGGAGCGACTTAGAAGACCTAGTCCCCTCCCCAATCAGATCCAAAAATGATCCCCTCCCCAATCAGATCCAAAAATGATAATAATTTATAAAAATAAAGATAAAAAAAATTTTAAAAAACTGTAATTTATGAATTTGTTGATTTAAAATTTAAAAATATTTACTCCATTGCTTAATTCCATTTTAGTTTATCTTCTTAATTTTATTCTTCCCCTCGATTTAATTTATTACAAAATTATCCGCTTTGTTTTCGTTAATAATTTCTTGAGAGTTTTCGGCAAAAAGGTTGTTCTCTTCTTGCAGCTGCCAGTTCTCTTCATATTTTTTTATCAAATTTTCGTTCGTTTTGGATTGCTCTTCGAGAAGATCTTTTGCTTTTTCGCACTTTTCCATCTCCTCTAATAATTTTTGGAGTTGCTTCTGGTTTTCTCTCATTTGCTCATCAAATTCTTTTTTCTTATTCTGGAACTTAGTGATTTCCTCAAAATTTTGATTTTTCTTCTCTTCATTTTTTAAACTTTTTTGACTTAATTCATCAAGTTCCTCCTTTAAGTTTTTTGCCGATGAAATTTTTTCCTGCTTTAAATTTTCTATTTTATTTTTTTCATCATTGATTTCCTGAACAAGTTTCGCTTGTTCATTGATAGCGGCTTGTTTTTTATCAAAATTTGTGAAACCAGCTATTTTTTTCTGAATTGCGGCCTCTTCATTGCAAAACTTGGTTTTTTCAGTAATGAGTTCGGCCTTCTTTTTCTGCAAAAAATCGTTGGACTCCTCGATTTTTTTTTTTTCATCTGAATAAATCCTCTTTTTTTCCTCAAAGTCCTTGTTTTTAAAAACAAAACTCTCTTTTTCTGAATTTTGCTCGTTTTTGATAATCTTTAAAGTTGAAAATTGATTTTCGAGAGATTTCTCCTCTTCAATGACAGTTTTCAGTCTTTTTTCGATTTCTTTCGATGAGCTCTGGTCTTGATTTCTAATGTTTTCTTCTTTCTGCAAAGATTGTTGCAATTTCTCAATTACGGTCTCTTTCTCCTGACGGTTCTCCTCTAAAACTTTGAGGTTCACCTCCTTTTTTTGATGGTTCAAAAACTCCTTTTCTTTCTTAATTTCTTCATGCAAAGTAATTTTTTCTTTGATGTTTGCTTCAGTTTTCATTTCGTTCTCCTTCAACTCGCGAAGTTGGGACTCCGATTCTTTCAGATCCGAGGCCAAAAATTTGGATTGTAACTCTATTTCCTTTAACCCTGCAATCAATTCAGTTTCCCTAAGTCGATAACCATTCAGTTCCTCGCTGCTTTTGCCAATACCTGCACAAACAGCATCAAGATTTTTCTTTTCCTCCACAACTTTATCCCTCCCATTTTTCAAATCCAACTGATTCTCGCTTATTTCCTTAACTTTCTCATCACTTTCTCTTGTTAGATTCCCAATCCTATATTCCAGGCCCCTTTCCATCGACAGAGAGCTCTCTAAATTTTTCGATTTTTCCTCTTTTTCAGTCTTCAGGTTTGAAATCTCGACTTCGAGCTCCTGAATAACATGATTAAGCTTATCCGATTCCTGCATTAACTGACGAAACTCCTCAGAGTTTTTTTCCAAATGATAATAAATCACACAGAGGAGGTCTTGGGTTTTGCTGGTCTTAAGATTTTCCATTTTTTCTGTGTTTTTGCGTTTGAGCTCTTTTGTTTGGACAAGTTTGTTGGCATTTTTTGTGAGCTCGGTTTCGAGTCTTTGGAGCTCAGATTGAAGCCTGGAAATCTGGTCTTTTGTCTTGGTCATCTCCTCCTTCGCAGAGGAAAGGTCATGGTCCAAAGCGGACTTTTTCTCCTCAAACTTCTTAAGGTTCTCATTGAGTAATTCGATATTGTTTGATATGATGTTGATTTTTGATTCTAAAGCGGATTTTTGAGCCTGAAAGGATTTTAACTGGTTTTCTAATTCCGCGATTATGGACTTTGTCTTGAGGAAGTCATTAGTGCTTTGGGCGAACTTCCTATTGTTTACGTTAATCTCCCTTTCGAACTTCATTTTCTCAGTAACAAGCTGCTTTGACTTCGCTTTAAAACCGATCAAACTTGATTGGAATTGGGAGATTTCTTCCTTATAGCCACTGATTGAGGAGTCCAGTTGCTTTTTCAAAAATCAAGGTCTTGAAAAAAAATAGAGAAACATTACCTTTATGTCAAACTCGAGATTATTGAGTTTATTTTTTTCCATTTCAAGCTCCAACTTCATTTCATTAAGTCTACCCTCTTCATCCTCTTTCTTCTTTTCAAGCTTCTGGATCTCAATTTCCTGCAAACTCAGTTTCTTCACAATATTTTCTCTGTTTTTGATTTCATCTGAAACATGCATCTTTTTCGAGTCAAGACCAGAAGCTAATTTCTCTGATTTCTCATGCAAAGATGCTATTTGGTTGGTTTTCTCCTGAATTAAACTCGTATTCTCTGCGATATCCTCATTGAGTTTCTTGTTCAATCGTTCGTATTCCCTCATCGCAGCGTTCAGTTCGATTTCCTTCTTTTCGTTAGTTTTTATCTTTTGTATTAGTTCCTCGATTTGACTCGAAACCTCCTTATTCTTCTCCTCAAAACCAATCTTTTTCTTCTCCAAATCATTCAACTCTTTCTTCTCTAAATCAAGATCCCCTTGCTTTTTTCTCAAAAGCTCATCTTTTGAGGTTTTGAGCTTATCGAGATTGGAAACAACCTTCTCAAAAAATTGGAGTTCATTCTCAAGGGTTGATTTTCTATTGATGATTTCTCCTTCTTTTTTTTTGATTTCGTCGTAAAAGTCCTTTAATCGGGTCTTTTCTAATTTGAGATCACTTTGCATCTGCTCGAGCTCCCTTTTTTCGTTTTCTTTGATCTCTTGCTCTTGTTTAAATTGGATCGCTTGCTTCTCAAGTACTTTTTTTTTTTGTAGAAGAAGGGGGATGTCTTTGGATTTCATGAAGACAGCCTCCTTGATGGTAGCTGCAGAACCGTTCGCAACTACTGTTGTTGCTTCCATGGAAAATAAAACTAGCGATATTTGCAAAATGAGTCAAAAACCCAAAATTTAAGATTGTTTTCTATGATTTCTTCTCATTTTCTATAGAATTCACCTTAAACAAAAACATCATTTGTATCAATTATCAAAACTTTCAAACTCCAAATGAACCCCCTTGACAAAGAAATCAACTCTTTGGGAGAGAAAGAACGACTGCTCTCTGGTTCCCTCTCCCAACTTACCAAAGAAACAGAACTGACCTCCCAGGAGATTGAGAACCTGAAGGCTCAGATAATGAGCACCGAAAAAGAAGAACTCCTGGCCTTGAAACGCTCAGAAATTTCCAAAACCACCTCTGAACTAATAGAAACCGTTCATTCCTTCGAAATTTTAAAACACAAAGTCCCTTCTCTGGAGGAAAGGAAAAAGGCTAACAAGGCCCTTTTGGAAAACATGTGTTTCCTGAATGATCTGCAGCCTTTTCAGAAAATTGGAAAGGAAGTTCAAATGAAAACCAAAGATATCGTTTCGTTTAGTAAAGACCTTGAATCACAGAAGGAAAGATTAACAGAAACAATTGACGAGAATCTGGGCGAAAAAAGAGAGAATATGGAAGATTTAATGCGACTCCTGATCGAGAACTTCGCCTATAAATGGAAAGAAGAGTACCTTCTTTCGGTTCTTTTCCAGAACATGGCCTTGTGCGACCAACCAGAGGCTTTCAGGAAAAAACATGGGCCCTCAATCAACATCTTCTACTTCGAACCCGGAGAGTTCCTCGATTTCAAGGAGTGGATCTGTGAGAAAGAAGATTTGAGCCCTGAAATCCAAAAAAAAGTCATTTTGATGGAAGCCCAGGTTTTAGATGTTTTAGAGTTTTTAAAGAAAGAGACGGATTATTTAACCAAAATCGATTGGAATCTGATTCCCAAGGCTTTGGGCCTCGCTGTGGACTATGAACAAAAACAAGAGCTGCGCTCGGCTTTCAATGAGGCCCAGAGTCTTTACCACTTTTCTAAAGAAGTCTCTTGCCTTTTCGAAGGGATCTTGGCCAAATACGCAAAAATGAAAATTTTTTCACAGTTTCAGAAAGACTGGGAGAAGTTCGAAGATGTGGTAAAGAGGATGTTCATCGCAGACTATTCCCAGCAGGGGGTCCCCAGGATCCTCAAGGATATGTCTCAATGGAATCAAGATGACTTTAAGACTCTCATCAATGAGATAGAGTCAGACGGGATCGAAGAAAAGGACACAGAAATAATCATTCCGAAAGAAGGCTACAAGAAACAGGGGATTCAGTTCCCCAAAGGCCAGGGGAAGGATAGGGACACCAAAAGCGAAAGGGAGAAGGTTAAAAATCAAATCGATGTGATCACTAATAAAAACCAGAAACTTTATCATGATTTGTTGGACCATGATGCTAAATTAGCGGGTTTCGTAAGAGAAAACCTTCAGCCCCACAGCGCCCTTTTATCTCTACAGAGGATCTTAAAGAGCAAATTGATAGCGCAGGATTTAGATGGGGAGATTTTTGCTTTAAATAAGAAAATTGGCGATACAGAAGCCAAAAAGCTGTCCTTTGAAAAATCTTTGGATGTTTTGAAAGAAAATGAGATTGTTTTGGCTCAGGAATATGTCAAATTCCTGAATGATAAAGAGAAACTGAAGAAATTAGAAGCGGCTATAAAGAAATCAGAGGAGCTAATTGAGAAAAGATATGTCCTCGAGGAAAAGATTATAGAGGTAAATGAAAAAAGAATGGCATTGCTTCTTCAATCCGTTTAAAACCGTATTCCGTATAAAAGGTTTTTTAAAGAACTTTTTCATGAATATGGAAAAAAGATAAATGAAAAATTTTAACTTTTAAAAATAATGGAAATGTCAAAAAAAAAAAATGAAGGGTCCATAATATTAGCGATAGACTTTCTTTTCCTCAGGATTTTCATTCATATTCAGCTTTTCTTCTTCCTTAGAATTCAACAACTGTTCACATTTTTCGTTCATATTAACTTCCTGCTCCAGGTTTTCAATCTTTCCCTTTAGATGATTATGTTGCAATTCTATATTTTCTATTTTTTTCTCTATTTCCGCTTGTTTCTTCTCATGTTTCTCTTTTTCCTTCAAACTCTCGCGAATATGATCCGCGATCATCTTCCCCTTTTCCTGCTGATCAGTAACTTCTTTTTCCAAATCGTTTTTTTTCAGATTCAAGGTTTGCATCTCATTCTCCAACTCCTTTAGTTTCTCATTCTGTTGGGTTTGCTCTTGCTTTCTCATCTCGATCTCCTTTTTGACATCCTCCTTGAACTTCTGATTCACAGTTAATTGTTTCTGGACCTCACATAGTTTCTCTGATTTCTCCTCTTTCAACACAGTGGCCTTTTGCTTATGGGCCTCCAAACCCCTCGCTTCATTGCTTTTGCTCTCAATTTCCCTTTTCTTCTCTGCGACTTTCAATATTTTCTCTTCCATAGTCTTCTCATTTTTACTTTTCTCCTGGCCCTTCTCCTCAATTTCAACTTCAATATTCTTTATCTGGACCTGGGTCTTCGAAAGCTCTTGTTGGGCTTCATTGACCTTCTTCTTCGCGTCAGCAATCAGCATGTTCTTGTCATTAATGTTTTCAGTGGCAGCCAAAAGCTCGTTATGACTCTTATTCACAGTCTCCAATATCTGACTGAAAGCTTCCTTTGCGGTCATTTTTTCCTGATCCTTTTGCTCTATCTGGATGGCCATTTTATTTACAATCTCATTTTTTTCTTGAATCCCCTTCATTACACTATCAACCTCCCCCTTTTTCGTTCGAGACTGGGTCTTGTTTTCGTTGATCATAGATTGATGTTTGAACTGTGACTCCTTCAATAACTTTAAGTCAGACTCCAGAAAATTCTTCCCATGGTTCAGAACCTCGACTTCATGACTTAAACTCTCAACTTCTAGCTGAATCACGAAAACTCGCTCCTCCATCTCTTTGACCTCGTTTTGCTTCTCCTCAAGATTCTTTTTTGTCTCTATAAGTTTCTTATCAAAATCTGCAATTTCCACGTTCTCTTTCTCCAACTCCAATTTGGCGACATTGTGCTTTTTCTTGAGATTTGCCACATTAGTATTCTTCTTGCTTTTGTCATATTGCAAGGGTTTCAACTTGTTAGATTCCAGGTCTTGGACCTCCTTGCGCATTTCCTTGATGCTGGCCTCCGCACTATTTAGCTCCTCTCTGAGCCGAATAGTAGAAGCTACATCATTGGCAATGTCCACCGCCATCAATGCAAAAGATGCTACAGCTTTCACTTTGGCACCAGAATTCCATTTACCATCGCTATTTTTGTTCTCAGTGGTATTAGTTGAAGATTTACCTGCTTCTTCCTTCTTAGTTTCTTCAATGACAGCCTTCTTATCTGAAACATTAGCTTGGCCCTTTTTAGCCACTTCTTTTTTGTCCTTGGCTTTCTTCTTAGAAAGAAAAGAAGCAGCACCTACGGCAATGGCCCCTCGGGAAACTGCCCTTGCTACCCTTTCCGCCATTTCAGCCTTTATTTTTGCAATTCGTTCCTCTTCCTCCCGGATCTTCTGCTTCAGTCTCTCAATCTTCTGCTCAATCAGCTGAATTTCATCCACAAGTTCCTGGTACTCTTGTTCCTCACGTTCCAGCTCTAACTCATTTTTCTTCATTTCGATTTCCTCATCATACTTCTTTTTCCTCAACTTCTCGATTTCGTTAGAAAATGAATCAGCTGATGATTGCAAGATTTTTAAGTCTGCCTTCAATTGGCCAAGAGAAAGCTTTTGGCTCTTGTGCTCCATGAGTTTCACTGCAAGGGCCTTGTTCTGTTGAAGGATCTTAAGCTCGGTTTCTTTGGATTCTGCTTGCTTCTGCTTAAGCTGGTCCTCAACTTCCTTATAGTTTTTCACCAACTCTTCAGATTCTTTTGAGAGCTGCTCAATTGATGTTGTTTTGTCCTTCAATTGTCCCTTTAATTTCTCTATCCCCCGCTCTTCTTCAAATTTGGACCAAATCATAATCTTAATCTTATCCTCGATTTCATGAAATTTAGCTTCTTTATCGTAACGCTCTGACTCAAATCGCTTTAATTCATTGTTGCACTTCTCCACTTTCTTCGTCAAAACAAGGATCTCCTCGTTATTCTTGTCAATTTGCTCCACATGGTTCTTCTTATCGCTGATGATACTCACAATAGAATCCTGGAGTTTCAGCTTTTCAGCAGCCTTATCACGGGTCACATTCTCAAGGTTTGTTATTTCCTTCTCTAGAGCTTTATTCTGACCCTCCAAATAAATTCTTTCCTTTTCTAACTCCTCAATAGCCGTATCCAAAGCCACTTTATTATCCCCCAACTTCTTTATCTTCTCATCGGTTTCGGAAATCTTCCCTGAAAGACTGTTTAACTCGCAAACGAGGGAAGTCTGTTCATTCCCTAATTTTTTCTCCTCCTCAGCCATTTTTTTGACACTTTCCTCAAGTTTCTCCAAAACTGAGTCCTTTATCACTTCGACACTCTTGTTGACCTGTTCCTTCCTACCCATCACAACCTTCAAATCCTCATCAAGACGTTTCTTATTACTTTGAACTTCCCTGATCTTTTGCTCATTCTCCTTCAGGTCAATTTGTAATTGGTCGTAAATTTGCACTTGACTTTGCTTCTCAGCCAACACTTTCTCACGTTCCAACTGGGAGAATTTTAGGGTTTCAATCAGTTTTTGAAGTTGGAGCTCATGTTGGGTTTTGTAGATAAGGGTTTGGGCACGAACCAGATTTTTGACCTCAGAGTCAAGAGAATCAGAGTTTAGGGGTTCATTGTTCTCTTTGGGGTCTTGTTGGATTTCAATCATTTTTAAGTTGGAAGAGGAAATGAAGAAATTTAATTTTACTAAAAGAGAATAAAGAATTTTTTCATAAAAACACATTCATTCTACAGAAAAAAATTTTAAATAAGAGAATAGGAAAAAAAAGGGGGATGGAAAGCAGAGAGACTAAGGTTGAAAAAGCCAAAAAAGAGATTGAGAGTTCTCTATCGAATCAAAAGAAGGTCTTATTTGCCAAAAAAAAGGTCAAAGATTCCTTAAAGATGGAAATCTATCATTCATGCTTCATCCAAACCAAGGAGAAGATCGTAATTGAACTATTCGAGCATTTTTCCAAGAAAGAGGAGAACAAATCAGAGGAAAACAAAAACTGTGGAGAAATCAAGAAACTAATATTATCAGAGAAGTCAAACATTGCAAGTTTGCGTCGTTTCATACATTATGGGCCTGAGAAATTGGTTGCAGAAGGGGAATGGAGCGTAATAATGTCAAAGATCTCAGAATTGTTGGTGTTGTATAGGAAGGAGGCCGAATTCAATGAAGAACTTAGTACCACAATTCAGGACATTCAGAGAAATAAGCACCTACAAAGCAAAAATGAGAAAAAAAGAGAACAGACCTTTCTTCAGTATAAAAATGCTGCTACATATGAGGAGGTTGTTGAGCTCCGAGACAAGCTTTCCTCATTGGAAAATGAGATCATTGAAGATAAGAAGGAGATTCATCAACTGGAGGAGAAGCTGAAAATGATAAAAGCTGAATACATTGAGGAAAGAAAGCAAAACCCGATACTTTTGATATTCATAGGCTGCCACAAAGATGAAGATTTTGATTTCCTCATTAACAGTTCTCCCTTTTGTGTGAAATTGAACAATCAAGAAGCCAATGATCTCCTTGGGATCATTAAAATGGAGGAAGATTCATTGAGGAAAATTGCCAACGCAATAGAAGAAATTGGAAAAACCCAATTCTCTTCAATTCTTGAAAAAGAACTCGAAGAGATTCACAAATTTACCAACTTTACATTCTCGAGCAAAGAGAAGTATTACATGGAGTATTTGGAGGACTACAAGCAAACAAAGGACAAATTCAATAAAATTGAGGAGAAGAAGGAGCATTTTTATCAAAAACTGGAACTGATCCAAAAATGAAAAAAAAAAAAATAGTTTAAAAAATGGAAATGCAATTAACTCTTAAAAATCATTGTTTATATATCCTTAAGCAAATGAAAATAGCCTCCCTTACCTTTATTTCCATCATTTATTTTATTAGTGAGAGTTTCTAAGACTCCCTTTAGGGTTTCTTCCTTTACTTTTTCTCTATTGGCTTTGAAACTTTCGGAATTGTCAGAATGTTTGTTGTTTTTGCATCCATACTCCCCGAAAAATTTCCGACAACAAAGATAAACAAACGGGTTTCTGTCATTTTGGGGCTCATCTTCCTCGTCCTCATCACTGTTCTCTTCCTCATGCTTTTTCTCTTCCCCCCTAAACTCCTTCAAAATATCATCTAAGTCATTATCCTTAGACTTTTTCTTCTTTTTCTTCTCCTTTGGATCCTTCTTCCTTAATGTCTTCGACTCCACAAACAATGGATCAGCGTAATAATCCACAATTTCCCATCTTTCCTTTGGCAAAGAAGAATCATATAAATACCCCAAATGGTAATTGCAGCAATCAAGACTCTTGTTATCTTTATCCATGAACGTTTTCTTACATCTTACACAAAGTTTTTCCTTAGTGGCCTCCTCTTCCCTTTTCTTCTGTTCAAGTTCCTCCTCCTTCGATTTCTGAATATCGAGCTTCTTCACCAGATTTTCCTGCAGAAACCCGTCCCTGCAGATTAAAAATACCCAGAAAGTCTTCTTCATTTCCTTCAAGTTGTTTGCGAGATCAGTAATGAATTGGAATAGTTTATTATTTGTGATGCTTTTGCTCACTGATTTCTCAGAGGAATAGCTCTCAGAAATTGAGACGCAAACAATACTATCCAAATCTAAAACAATCATTGAACTTCTATATTCAGTGAGTTCATCCTTTACTTCATTGATTTTCTCAAGGGCCTTTGTTTCATCAGTAGCCGCATTATCAATCAAGTATTGGGAGTCTATTATTTGGAAGGAGTCGACCTCTGAGATAAAAGCAAATTGGGCCAGATCCTGAAGAATGCTTCCAATGGAACTTCCTGGTCTGAGGGACTGAAAAGGCACATCAGAGAAACAAAAACGTTTTTTATCCTGAGTTATCTTGAACCTGAAACATCTTTTTTCAAAATCCACCAACACTAAACCCGTTGTAACTGTGGGGATTCTTCCAACCCATTGATTGAGGTTCCTCCCCTCGAAATCAAAGAATAGGGGGAGAATATAAGACCCCACCTTAATGTTCATCTGCCTACAAACATCCATAGTAATCTTCAGAAGATCACCGAATGAAAGGGGCTTCCTGTCATTGAAGCAAAAGTGCTTAATGATCTCAGAACATAGTCTGTGAACCGCAGCAGGGGTGTAATTGATCAGGGCCTGATTCAAACGTTGGAGACAGTCTTCTGTCGTTATTTTTTCCTGCCACTCATTAGGGTCAGGTGTCACTACATCTAAATTGGGACGATTCTTATTCATTTCGTTGTGCAGCACAATTTCTTTCAGTCTTTCGTCTAATTTTATCTCAGCGAGCTTGAGGGACCGATTCACTTTCTCGAGAATTCGAGATCGAGAGTAGAAGTCCATTCTTCCCACAAAGTACTTCCCGCTCATCCGTCTGAGAAAGGCCTCGTCTATCTTCTTCATGTAGTTAGTAGAAGCTATAAGCACCAGATTTGGTACATCCTTGATTCCATCAATCAAAGAAAGAAAAGTATTCACATAATCCCCTTTCCCCTTATTATCCTTATCATCCCTTCTAGGAACCAAGGCCTCCACCTCATCAATGCTCAAATAACAAAGAAGGTGTTCCATGAGATGTGCCCTCTCGCAGATGTCAATGATAAGTTTTTCAGTTTCGCCCACTAATCCACGATTAAGCTCAGTGGAGGCAATCGGATGACAAACAGGGGTCAAGCCTATGAGGTTCGGAAATTTAGAGGCAACCGTGGTTTTTCCTGTCCCAGGGGGGCCATAAAAAAGGATTCCACGATCTAATTTGGTCCCCTGCACATCAGATTGGCGTTCAGTGAGCATGAAGTAGAACTTCTTGATTTCTTCCATGAGGCTTTTGTTTTGGAAGTCCTTGAGGATAAAATCGTGTGCCCCTTCGAGACATTTCTTGTTGATGAGAGGAGGCACGTTCTTTGAATCATTTGATAAGGAATGAAAAAAAAGCTTCACTTTATGAAGACTGGCCTGAAGCTGAATTAAATCCTCTTCATATTTTTCCTCTTTTTCTATACTTTTTTCATTTTGTTGTTTTGGTTCTTTTTGCGACTTTTTATTTTTAACAGACTGTTCAGAAAGGGAACCAAGTTCCTTGATAAGATAGGGTTTTATGGCGTATGACTCGTCAAAGAGGTTCTTGGAGCAATCGAAAACAGTTTTCAGCTCTTTAATATCCTTGACCTCGTTCTTTATCAACTTGTCTTTCAAATTCCTGAGCATGTCTTTTTCGATTGCCTTATTGTATTTCTTTGAGAAGTAGTCGAAAAAGAGGGATATTTCCATTCTAGGATCCAGTCTTTCAGCTTTCTCCTTATTCTCAACAAATTCGACCTGAATCTTTTTGGGATAGTTGGTCTCCATTATCCAACAAAGGGGGAAGGTTTTTCCGTTTGTTTGGGTTTCCTTCTTGAGAAGAAAAACCTGGATTATTCCAAAAAAAACATCAAAAGACCATTGACCAAAGGAATCGTTGATATAGATTACATCTTGGAAATTAAACTCAAAAAGTCCTTTTCCAGAGGTATATTGAACTTCAGAAAGTCTATTGCAAACAGCCTCTTGAATAATGTAATTAATGGACTTCAGTTCATCTTTGATAAAGCCAAATTCCTTGGAATCTGTGGGGTAGTTGATCATGATTTGGACTGAAAAGTCGGATTCTTCAAGAATGGAATATCGGTTCTTTGGCTGGTTTTTAATGTTTTTCTGTATTTTTTCCGGGTTTTGAGACTTATCAGCTTCCTCTTTTTTTTGCTCCTCGTTATCGTTTCTTATTGGGTTTTTAGGTTCTAGGGGGTTTATTTGTTTGTTGTTGATTATTTCTTGGAGTTTTTCTCTGAAAGTATTGGGTTTGGGGTCGTTGATTTTGAGATATTCTAGAATCTCAGGTAGGAAATCATAAAAAAAACTGTTCTCAGAGTTGTTGGGAAGCAGGTCAGCCAAGTTTTCTTCCATGTAGATTTTATCTTTGACAGGGTCAGGCTGGAAAGAGGGTTCGCGGACATATTTCTGGACCTTTGTCTTGATTTTCCGGCAAAGTCCATCATCTGAATAGAGCTTGCTCTCTAGAGACTTTTTGAGAGGGTCAAACATTTTTTAAAATTTTAATTTATTGAGTTACTTTTGAAAGGAAGAATTTGATTTGATTGAAGTATTTTTATAGAATTTTTTCTTTTGCGGGTTAAAATTTAGATTTTAACTTAAAAAAACTTCAGAATTTATTGTTTTCGGTTTAACTCATTATTAAATTATCTCTCTCATTTTGATTCTCGACTGTATTTGAGACTATTAAGTCATTATTTTCTTCAATAAGGGCTTCCTCTTTTAACTCCCGCTCAATGATTTCCTTTTGCTCAATTTGTTGTTTCTCCAAATTGGCGACTTTTTCCATTTCAAGCTCAACATCCTTGAGTTTGAAGTTTATGTCACAAAGTTCTTTCTGAACCTTCTCTTTCTCCTCACAAATCTCTTTCTTCTTCGAAGTCTGTTCATCAAGTTTCTTTTTGTTTTCTTCAAGTATCTGTGAGATACCAGCGAGTTTGCCTTCCTCTTCTTGGTTCGAGGCCTTTTTTTTCACAACCTCGGTCTCACACTCCTTCTTCTTATTTTCTAGAATTTCCCCTTCCTTCTCCTTCTTTGACAAATTCTCCTCCAAATCGTTTTTTGTTTTCTCTTGCTCCAAGTTTTTTTTTTGCAATTTCTCGAGCTCTGAATGCAGGGATTTGATATCGACCTTGCATTTCTCTATATCAACCCTGTTTCCACCCATGAGTTGGTAATTGCTCTCCTTTAACTCCTTCTTCTGAAGCATCTCAAGGGCTTTGCTAGCCTTTTCGAACTTGTTCTGGTCCAGCTCGGAAACAGACTTATAGATTTTTTTTCCAAGGTCAAGGGTTTCCTCTTCGGTCTTCAGAAGAAGCTGTTTGTTAGAGATTTGCCATGACTTTGTGTAATCGATTTTATTGCTGTTTTCTAATCCTTTCCTGTCCAAATCGTCTTTCTCCTTTCTTCTGATGTTAGCTTCTTTTTCCTTTGAAGTCAGATTCTGCTCGTAATCTTTCATGAATCGTTCGTTATTCTGGATCTCCCACCTCGCCACATCGAGTTTCGATTTATTGGACTCCAAACTCTGCGTCAGGGTCTCACAAGCCTTTATTTTAACGTTTTTGGTCTCCTCCACTTTCATCATATCTTCCATTGTGAATTTCGCCTTTTCCTTAAGCTCCTCAATCACGTTTTCCTGATCAAAGGCCTCCTTTTCAAAATTCGATTCCTTCACTTTCGAATCCTGAATCGCTGTTTGCAGCCTTTCTTTCTCAACATTGAGGTTTTTGATTTCTGTTTCCAGGGATTTTAAATCCTGGTCCTTCAAAGACTTTTCACCTAAAATGCCATCATGCTCTTTTGTGGTTGAATTCAAATTGGACTGAAGTTTCTCGGATTGAGAACTCAAAGAAGCAGATTTTGACTCACTGAACTCAAGTTTTTTGTGCAAGGATGCAAGCTCTGTTTCAGCGTTTTCCATCTCATTGCGGGACTGAGAAACAAGCCCTTCCCACCTCTGATACTCATGTTTGTCTTTTTCTTTATCCTTCTGAGTGTGGAGTTCAAAAATTTGGCTATTTTTTTTAAAGGCAGCAGTTTTCACTCTCAATTTTTCATTCCACTGCTCTATTTTCATCTTCAAATTGCTGAGTTCACTTCTGGTGTTTTCAAGGTTTTTATCTGCCGAGTCCTTTTCACTTGAAAGCCGGACTTTTTCGCGCCCCTGGATCCTTAGTTCTTCAGTCAGTTTCATCAAAGTTTTCTCCAAATCTTCCCTCTTTGGGTTCTTCTCTGCTAAGTCCTTTTCTAACATAGCCAAATCATTTTCAGCTTTTTTGAGATTTTGCAGGATTAACTCCTTTTCATGGAGAGTTCTTTTATGGTTTTCGTCCAAATGGAGGATTTTCCGTTCGAAATCGCATATTTTTCTTTCGAGATTTCGAGTCTCCGCGCTCAAATTACGGAGCTCATCAGAGACCTGCCGAATCTGGTTTTCATCATCCCTTTTCTTTATATTCAGAGTGGCGTTTTCCTGATTTGTTTCCTTTTCCTTCTCCTTCAGGCCGCATAAAACTTCCATCATTTTCCGTAATTCTATCTCAGCAAACTTTAGATTTTCTTCTGCCATTTTAGCTTTTTCAACAAGATCAGAACTCTCGTCCTGAAGATTCTTGAGTTCGGTTTGGTTCTTCTTGAGATTTAGCATCAATTCCTCTTTATTCCTGGTCTTTTGGTCGAAACTGATGAAATCGGCCTCCAAAAGTTCAGATTTGGTTTTCTGCAAAGAGTCAAGCTCCCTCATCTTTTGGACTATCTCTTTGATTATTTCGGAAAGCTCTGCAGTCTCTTTCTGGATTTCCTCAATCTTCTCAGCAAGCCTTTTGTTAGCATTCTCAAGATTATCAATCTTATCATTGTTTTCCTTGATTCTCATGACCAAAGTGTTTATTTCAGTCGCTGTCTGCTCTATTTTTCCTTTTAAATCAGCCAATTCCTTCCTCATTTGGACCAAAACCTCATTGTTTTTGTTCAACTTTTCCTCACTTTTCCTCATCTCTTCTTGCAGCTTCTTTAAAATTTTTACTTGCTTCTCCTTGTTGCCATCTAATTCCTCCCTTTTTTCAATCAAATCTTTGGTTTCTTTCTTGAAATCCAAGAGATTTTGCTCATTTACCCTAAAATCTTCCTGCTTTTTGTCCAGAGTCTTCAGCAACTCAACTTTAAAATCCTCAAGCGACTGTCGCTCACGGTAAAGATGACTTTCCTTTTCCTTATTGCTTTGCAAAAATCCCTGGTTTTTGACACTAGCGGACAATTTCAATTGTTCAAGGTGATTTTTGGTCTCCATTCGTGTTAAATTCAATTTCAAGCTTTCAGGTTATTTTTAGAACTTTTCTCATGAATATAATGAAATTGGGTTTTTTCTATAGAATGTTTGAAAATTTTTTATATGAATATCAATAATGAATAGCTGTCAAAAAGAGAGAGGTTCGATGGAAGAATACAAGGCACAATTTTCGGAGGCAATCATGGAAAATAACAAGAAATGCCAGCTTGAGCTCAAGAAGAAGAAGAGCGAATACTCATCACAAATGATTAAATCAAAGGCCGAAAAGCTGAAGATTGAGCAAGAAATGCAAAAGAAAGCGGCTGATTTGAAGTATATTGAGTCTACATTATTGATCCTAGCCCGGGAAGAGCAGGAAAGCACCTTAGAAAGGGGAAAACTGGTGAAAAAGCAGGAGGAAATCCAGAAAACGTCAGAACTTTTAGCTGCGAAAATTGTTGAAAAAACCAAAGAAAAGGAAAATTTGGCAAAAAGCTTAGAGTCCATTAAAACCGAATTAGAAAAACTAATGGACGAAAAAAAGAAAAAATCTGAAGACTTTCGACTCGCAAAGGAACAGGCTGACAAAATATCGAATTCATTCGTTCTCACATTGGAGAAGATAAAGGAATCAACTGAAAAAATAGGAAATCTTGATAAAGAAGCAGAAAAATTGACCCAAAAACTCAAAGAGAAAGAGCAAGATAGAGAATTAAAACTGCAAAAATCAAAAGAGACTGAAAAAGTGAAATTTGAGCTCGAAAAGGAAATAGAGGATCTTTCGAAAGAGATTGCGAAAAAGGAAGAGGAGATCAAAAAGAGCGACCATGAGAAGAAAAAGGATCAAGAGCTTTGCACTCTTTATGAGAAAAAAATAGAAAGTCACAGAGGGAAGCTGGCTTTGAAATGCCAGGAATTTGATGAAAACAAGAGAGTTCTTTCAAACAGTCTAAAGACAAAAGAGAACGAGCTTCAGACTTTAGCTTTCATCGAGAAAGAGAAGAAAAACTCTGAAGAGAGCATAAAAGAGCAGGAACACATTTTTAAAGAAAAAAAAGAACAGATTTCTTCTATCATGAAGGAGACCTCGGCAATTTCCTGCAGACAAAGGGAAGTTGAGAAGACCATTCTTTTTTCCCAGAAGAAACTCGAAACTTTCATAAACGAACTACAATCCCAGAAGGGAGTTTCAGCGGAACTTAAGTCTGGTTTCTCAGATCTGCTTTCTCAAGAGACGAACAGTCAAAATCTTCTGGAGATTCTCGAGATCAAGCTTATTGAACTCTCTAACAATGCCCAAATTAACGAAAACGAGCTCACTGAGAACGAATCTGAGCTAGAGCTCAACAAAGCTGAATTCGATAAACGAAGGGAAGAAATCAAGCACTGTGAGGAGATGATAAAGACACTGAAGCGGGAAATTGAGGAATTGGAGAGGAAGAAGATTCAGACAATAGTAAAAATAGCTGCTCTCGTGCTTTTATTGGCACTGATGATCGCCCTTTCGTTTATTGACCTGGATTGCGCAATTGGTGCCGTTTTTGTAGCACAACAGCTGATAGCAGCAGGGATCGAACTGCATGAGATAAGTAAAAATATTAGTCTGAAAAGCAAGGATCTGGACACACAGGAAAACCAAAATCTTCCCTTCCAAAATTCACAGATGTTGAAAGCCGATACCAACTGGAAAAACTGTGAGGATGTTAAAAAGTCGTTAAAGGAGAAAAAACTGGAATTGGAGAGGGAATTGATGGAAAACGAGCAACAGAAGCAGAACCAAAAGTCCAATCTCGAGGTTCTAAAAGAGAAGAAAGACCAGAATAATGAGGATCAACAGCAATCAGAGAAAAAGGAAAATGATTTGAAAGCGCAGGTTGATCAAGGGAGCGATGAAATAGCAAAATCCAAAATTGACTTGAACAATGTGAAGGCAGATCTTGTTAAAAGCAGAAATGAATCAGCTTTAATAGAAAAAGAGTTCAATGAATGCAAGGAGAGTCTTTCCGAATTAAAGACCTCTCTCAACAAATTCATTGCAGATGTCTATGCCACCACTGAAAGAATAAACAGCTTAAATAATGAGATCAATGATTTGGAATGCAGGATAGATGGAATTAATAATGAAATGGGTCAGTGTGAGAGCGAAATAAAGAGTTTGGAGTCTCTTCTTCAGGGTGCGAAGAGGGAATTGGATATGGTTAAAGAGGATATAAAGAAAGATGAAAGTGTGAAGCAGGATGCTTTTGTGAAGAAGAATGAAAAGGTCGAAAATGCCTTAATGAAGGAACAAGAAGTGCAGAAACTAACGAAAGAAATCCAAGACATCAAAAACAAAATGGGGGAAATTGAGATATTCAAAAGGCAGAATCAGACCAATTTGCTTTTAAACAGAAAAGAATTAAAGGAGGCAGAAAATAACAAAACGAGCTTTGAAGCATTGCAAGTTAAGATCGAAAATGAGCTGATAACGCTTTCAAAGCATAGAGAGATTCTTGTTGTCCAATCAAGAGAAAAGAAAAACAAAGAGCTTGAATCTGATAATAAATTGGGGCTTTTCAAGACTGAATTGAGCGAAAACGAGAATGACAAATTGAAATTTGCAGAGGAGTCCGAAAGACTGAGAGTTGAATTGGACAAAAAAGCAAAAGAGTTGGGAAACCTCAAAGAATCTAAAAAGGAGCTGTTTGAATCAATGAAACCAATTAAAGTGCAGTTGCTTGAAAAAGGGCTTGAGTTGGAAAAGGTCGAGGAACGGTTTCGGTTTTATGAGAAAAATGTGGATGAGTTCAATTTTGTAGATGGGAACAGTTTATGGAACAATATTGAAAAAGAGAATCTCAATAACAATTTTCTCGAAAAAAAAGAAAAAATTCAAAATATGAATGAAGTAAGAAATTAAGCAATATATGAGAATAAAAAGATTTTTTTTTTTTTAAAATTTAAAAGAATGTCGATAGTAAATCTCTGAGTAATTTAAAAATTTTTTTTTTTTTAATTAAAATTTTTTTCATTTTTGAATGAAAATTTGTTAATGGAATAATTTTTTTTTTAAGTCAACAAAAAAAAAACTAAAAAAATTTTAGAGATAAATTTTGATAATGATTATTTATTCTAGTTGATTCAAGGAAACAAGAATATTATTATAATTCTTAAAATATTGAATTGTTTCTGGATGAGATTTTCCTAACAATCCAAAAATTATTTCATATGATTTTTTTGCATAATTGAGGGAAACATATGGCTTTTT
>Ga0302140_10003591_pt1 | contig 19886 bp, 25 predicted proteins | sample I_Bog_E1_1_FD_202095 | JGI IMG/M metagenome (GOLD analysis project Ga0302140, IMG submission 202095) | Peat permafrost microbial communities from Stordalen Mire near Abisko, Sweden - I_Bog_E1_1 | ecosystem: Environmental > Terrestrial > Soil > Wetlands > Peat | place: Sweden: Abisko, Stordalen... | reverse complement strand
TCTTAGCCCGGTCTTCCTCCAGTATGTCCACTTTCCCTTTTTCTATCCGACTCCGTCCTGAAGCCGAAGCTGATTCTGCTGAAATAGTTGCTACTTCGACCGCCACGACAGGCCGAGGGACAAAATCGACAAGGCCATAAATCTCGCCATGGTGGTTTTGCTGGCTGCGAAGTGCATTGTTCGCATTTGGATTGCCATTAAACGGACGAAGAAACCTGGACCCGGAAGGAAGGAAAACAAAGTGGACGAGATCCAGGACCGCTCGTAGGAAATCAGCCCGAGGGATTTCCTCCCCCTCGTAATTTTGTACTCATAGACTCCGCCCAACGCAAAATCCATCCCAAAACAACTCAGGTCTTCTTCCTCCACGCCCGTTCTCTAACTCTCCTTTCTGCCTCCGTCTCAACAACCTCTCCCTTCTCGCCCTCCAGCACTCGTCCCCGCTTATCCCGTGTCTCTTGCAGCGTCCCAACTAGCTGCCCTACCGTCCCTTCTTCAACAGGGCTCTCTAGCTTCCCATGCCGTCTCAAGCTCTCGTTGTGCCAATTGATTTGCCCACCATCCGCCTCTCTATGTTTCTGCGCATTGCGCTTCGCAGCTTGGATGGAGGTGCGAGAGTAAACGAAGAGGAGGGTTGCCATTGTAAAGGCTGCTAGAGGAGCCGTTACCGTCTTGTAGTTTTCGTTAGCTGGCAATTCTTCGGAGTTTGAAGGGAGAAGAGCTACCTTTGCATTAAGGTTGAACTTCGGCGGCATTGTGAAGAAGTGGTTACATTCTTGTTGATGCTGTACTGAAGAGGAGGCTGAAGTGAGGAGAGCCTCGATGTCATGCGATGTGCAGGGATGTGCATCCAAGGGACGAACCGCGATGTCATCGGGATCTGCCACTTTTTTTGCCCGAGGCTTTTGTTCAACACTTTTCCAATCGAACCACACTCGACATTCTTTGCCTTCGAACAACTGTTGGAAACAGTACGATATGGATCTTTCATAGAAGTGAGCTGTGTCGTTTTGTGACAATGAAGGGCTTCAATTTGGCAATGGCGTCTGCAGTCGCAAGAACCATTCCAAGGGCGGTCCCAACAAGGGGAGCATGGACTTGTCGACAATGTCTGCTGCAATCACGAGGCAGCAGGGTTGGGGAACAAGTGAGAGGATATGCGAGGCGGAGTAATAGGCATGGGAGCGGCAACTTCAAGTCTGCGAAGCCAAAGAGGACAGGGAGGGTTGTTGTGGCGGCAGCAGGAGGTGCACTGGGAGTTACAGCCGTGGCGTTCACAGACGATGTGAGGCATGCTTATGAAGCTGTGGAGAGGACAGGGAGGGTGGTCAGCACCTTGGCTGTCTGTATAAATGAGTGAGTTTCCAACGGTCTTGGAAGACAGCGAGGCTGATGACCGAACAGTTATCGAGTTACCTTGAATCAGAATGAGAAGACCGAGGACGAGGAGGAGAAGAATATATCGCTCAAGGCTTGTCATCAGAGGTGTGCGGACCGGACTCTCAAAGTCCTGGAGAAGAATGGGAGCATATTCATAAAACTGGGACAGCATCTGGTTAGTGTTCTGTTGCTGGACTGGATGATAGTTACTAATTGAAGGGCAGAGCGCTATGAACTACCTTCTTCCACTCGAATGGACTACAACTTTCATCCCGCTTCAAGACAAATGTCCCGTGTCTTCCTTCGAATCGATCGAGGCTATGTTTGAGCAAGATACAGGCGAGCAGTTGTCCGATTACTTCTCCGAATTCGAACACCAACCCATAGGTGCTGCCTCACTTGCGCAAGTACATTTGGCAACTGTAAAAGAGACCGGACAGAAAGTTGCCGTCAAGGTTCAACACCCTACTTTGGCTGAGTGGGCTGGGTTGGATTTAGCTTTGACAAGCTTCACGTTCTCAACGTTAAAGAGGTTCTTTCCCGAATACGACCTGGAATGGCTGTCCTCAGAAATGGAGTATTCATTGCCGCAAGAATTGGATTTTGCTTTGGAAGGGCAAAATGCTTTACGAGCTAAGGAATACTTTTCACATATACCAGAACTACCCTTGGTAGTCCCCGATGTAATCTGGGCCAAGAAGCGGATCCTAGTCATGGAAAATGTATCTGGGCATCGACCGGACGACCTCGAATTCCTGGACGCGAATGGTATAGACCGGGACGAAGTCTCAGCCGCCCTGGCTCGAATCTTCAACGAAATGATATTCGGCACAGACGCACCACTTCACTGCGACCCCCACGGCGGGAACATCGCAATTCGAAAGAACCCCAACAGACGAGGTTGCAACTTTGACGTGATTCTTTACGACCACGGTCTCTATCGCGACATCCCCATAGACCTCCGCCGTTCCTATGCCAAGCTCTGGCTAGCAGTCATCGACGCCGACGAGGACCGCATGCGCAAGTACGCCAAAGAAGTAGCTGGCATCACGGACGAGCAATTCCCTCTCTTCGCCTCAGCAATCACTGGCCGTGACTACAGCGTTCTAAAGAAGAACGTAGCTCAGGCACGATCTTTGGAAGAGAAGAAGAATATCAATACCGCATTAGGAGAAGGCATGTTACAGCAGCTCGTCCAACTGCTAGGCCAAGTCCCGAGGATCATTCTGCTTATTCTGAAAACGAATGATTTGACCAGGAGTCTGGATGAGAATCTACACACTAAACAAGGGCCTGTGAGGACATTTCTGATATTGGCGAGGTACTGCTCACGTACAGTATTTGAAGAGCAAGTGGAAGAGTTGAGGAAGAGAGGCAGCCTATTCTGGCCGAGAAACTTGCTCGGCCTGCTAGGTGCCTGGTTAGGCTACTTCAGAGTGGAAGCGAAGCTGGAAGCCTTCGAGCTTTGGCTCGCGGTCAAGAGGGGATGGCATGATATCGTCGGATAAATGTATATGTGTGCATAGATGTAGATAGCGATTATAGAAAGAACTATAGACTTGGACCTACACATACTGTCTTCTCTGGGTTTTGCTTTGAGTTTCCCTTTTCAACACTCCAAGTTTGTCGTGCTTCTGATTTTGGGGAAATCAAGCTCGCTCCCTCGCTCGCTTAAGGAAAAGGGGCTTTTCCCCGAACTTTCCCCATGTGGCGACAGGACAGAATTTGGTTGATAGGAAAGCGGTGCAGCGCGCAAGAGCCTTGGTGGAATAGTGCATATTGTCATCATGCCCTCTAAGATCATTTTGCTCCAATCACTGCGGTATTGTTTCCATGCAATCAAGTGTGCATAATGGGAAATTCTCTCTCATTGCCGAGGTACAACATCGGTATGCATGAGTATCTCTGCATGTATTCGTAGTCTATACCTAACCTCTCCCATTGAATATACCCATCCCGCAAGCTATGCAGTCCAACAAACACTTTTGACGCCACCCAATGCATGCATGCCTATGCTGAAAACAAAGGAAAGTGCCTTCCCCATCCATGCCAACTCTCATTTCTCTTCTCGTCTCTCATTACTCATTTCTAAGACCATTTGATATCCCCACTCGGCTGCCTCGTCCTGCGTTTCGAGTTCAGCTGAGGAGCCGTGCCTCCTGTAGCTGGGGAAGCCGCTGATCGTGACTGTTCTCTTAGCCGGACGCCGTTTTCTTTCCGGCTGGACGTGGGTTCGTCTCGTATTGAGGGTGCGGCCATTGATGACCGTGATTTGCTGAGCATTGACGTTCTAGGTAACCTGCTCTTGCTAAGTGAAGCCTCCGCGCTTGTTTTTCGTGCTATTATTGGTTGTCCTCCGTCCCGACTTCTGGGGCGGTAGAGAATGTCGTTGCCGTTGGAGGCTGCGTGTAATCTTCTTGGTGTGACGCTGCCGTCTATGAAGGCCGAGGACTGCGATACTCGGTTGACGTGGGTCGGTGTGATTGGGACCGAAATGCTTTGTTGTAATGAAGGAGGGGTATATGAGCTCGTCCGTCTGCCGGTGCCAAGCCGTGGTCGTCCACCACTTCCAGTTTCCGATTCCTTGTCTAAGCTCGACTTCACTAATTCACTAGCCATATTCCGTACCAACACCGCATTATCGGTCTCGGCAAGTCGTTGTATAGCCTCAAAGAGGGTATGCTCTTTGATTTCCGAGTCGTCGCTTGGATCACATATGCTGCGAACAATACGCAAAAGGTTGAGCCGACCCACAGCTTTCTTATGATTGAGCTTCTGCAGTATGCCAGAAAACATATCAGCCCGAGCGAGAGAGGCCGCGACCGGCGAGCTTAATCGCAGAAGCTTTTGTAACGGCTCGAGGAGATTGTAATCGAAAGCACTGGCTCGAGGCGCGTTGAAACAACGAACGATCGCTTCCGTGAAATTGCCTTCCAGCAAGCATTTCTCGACCTTGGCGGTCTCTTCCTGAAGCCTTGAGTCTAGTCAGCAAACGGTTGCAACGCTAATGGTCGTGCTACTCACCAGATGAAAATGGCGTCTAGGGCTGTGACCTGCCAATATTGATCTTCTAGCAACGACACATAGAACTGCAAGCCTTTGTTCTGCCAGAGATATTTCCTGACCACTTTCCCAGAATGTGCCATGTCACATAAAATGGGAAGCGCAAACTCCTTCGGTGGCCGCTTCGTCTTCATGATTTTCTGAAGCAGTGGAATGATACCGTTAACGGCAGCGTCCTCCTGCCGCTCCTTACTGAGTCGACATAAATTGTACATGATATTTAGAACTTGGTTCGAGATCTCGCGGAAATGAGCTGCTGCCTTCTTCATGCTTGAGCTTAGAAGATCAATCAAGAGCTCAATGGCGTTTGCCGCATGTAAGCTATCCAGTGTTGTGGATAACATCGAAAGATTCTTGATGAACTTGAGCATTGTGACTTGATGGGTCGGAGTCATCCGTCGAAGATCTTTCAGCACACCTGGAAAAGGTCAGTTAAATGGTTATGAAGGGGAAATTTTCTCGTACGCTTCAAGACAACCCGATCAGCCACAACTTCTTTGACGTAGTTCTCTGCCTGCGAGAAGAGATAGAAGATATTCACGATCCGACCCTCGACTAATTCCGAAAGTTCGTCTTCTTCATCTAGAACTCGATCCAGGACAAGAGCTAAGGGTGACAGGATCTTGCTTCGCGAGAATATCCGGCAGAAGTCATTCTTCGGTGTCGGTCCCTATTTCATTGTTAGAGACGACGAATGTAAATGTGCGTCTCAAACATACCTGAAGTTCGAACACGTTCCAGATCCCATTAACACCAATCAATACCAGATCTCTCGCCTCGTCATAGTCTTCGTCCAGGAATTCAACCAACACGTTGAGACCACCAGCACTTACAAACATTTGAAGCGTGAGAGTGGATGTTTGGTACATCTGGCGAACAAAAGCAGCTGCTTCGAGTCGAATCTCATTCGAGTACTGTCGAGCAGCAAACTTGGTAATAATTGGAATGCCACCGACGAAGCAGAGATTTTCTTGAATCTCCACATCGTTCAGAATGATCTGCAAGTATCATCAGCCCGAGAGTCATGAATGGAAGATATTCACCTATCACTTACTGTATTGACTACTTTGAGCAGCCACAGAATCATGTCCTGACGACTTTTGACAGTACAAGGTTCGAGGATCTCCAAAATGGGGAGCATTCCGTGAGCACTGATGATGAGAGGTTTTGCGTCTTCCGACTCGTAGAGAACATTAAGCTTCATAATGTTAGCATTGGATTTTGCGTAGGTAAAGTATCCGGCAGACTCACCATCTGTTCTGAGACCTTTGCAATGGTCTCATGCTCCTCTGTAACCTTTAATGAGCTCACCAAGCCTTCGATCATAGTACATAACCGAGCATGTTTGTCCCTGGCAATGTTGGCCTGTAAGTCCATCTCGTCGAAGCCTTGTTCTAGAGAAGCGAAGGGGTCGTCTTCATCATCCTCATCACCGAGCCAAGAATTATTCGAGAGCTTCGAATGTAACATGAGAGCTCCGACGCCATCCTCAGACCCTCGATCGCTTTCATCCTTCTCAGTGATAGCATCATCTTTGCCAAAGATATCCGAGAAATCCTCATCGTCTTCATCTTCGGCATACCTCTGTATCTCTACGGAGGATCGGGTTCGACGCATGGATTGGTCCTGGGGCCGAGGAATCGGATTCCGTCGTGTACTTCCGTTGGCACTAGTGAGAGGGGATTGAGCGGAGCGTGGTAGACTTGTAAGATCCGAAGGATGAAATAGCTTTGGTGACAGTGCGTCGTCCTATGGTATTGAGTTAGAAGAGGACAGGTAAGTATAAGTGATGCACCAAGCGTACCTTGATAAGATCAAGTCTTCTATCGAAAATGCTCTCATTATCAGCGAACAAGTCCGAATAGTCTTCCACTGACTGCTCCCGATACATAGCTGCAGGCCTTGCTGGCAGGACAAACTTTTGTCCTACCTGAGCCTTTACAGGAGATTTGGGACGTGGTGGTTCCGACCTGGAAGGTTTTCTGGAGACGATTTTTATCTCGCTTGTTGGCCTGATATCTTGAGTGACTATTGTTGGTTTGATTCTATACGGACGAATAGTTTCGAGTTCATGACTGTCAACCTCAACAGATTTATGAGGCTCTTTGATTGTGACAAGGTCACCCTCGAAATTGTTGTCCCAGTTATCGTTCTCATCATTTGCAACGTCGAATGATGCAAATGCCTTCAAGCGTTCGGAAGATAGCATTCCGGCGAAGTTATCGTGCGGCTTGAACTGAGGCAAGTGCAGAGCACTAGGCGATATTGAAGAAAGAAAGTCGTTATCCCAATTGTCATCGCCTGAAAATGATGTTAATCAAAAGCTATTTCTTGCAGTAGCCATCTTCTACGTACCTATACTTTCTGGGGATCGAAATGCTTCTGTGGGTTTTGGTTTTGCTAGGGAAAGAGGTCCCTTTGCAGGCGTGATCAAATTTGGTCCTTGTTGCTCGTTGTGGATATTCCGTAGAGGAGGATCTCGCTTTGGAGGTCCAGGACTGGCAACATTTGATCTTGTTGAAGCTCGAAATGACCCAGGAGGTGACTTCAAAGCCTCGTTCCATTGCTTGACTTCTTCAACTGCCTCGCTGAAGTTGGCAGGAGGTTTGGCCACTGGAGCATCAGTTCGACGGGATCCTACAATCCAAGTATGCCTCAAGAGTTTCTTCGCTGAGACTCTTAGATTGGGATCCTTCTGAAAGCATTGCATGAGAAAATCACGGGCAGCCTATCGAAGGTCAGTGAATGAACACTATATCGGACGAGAATGACGTACAGGTGAAACTCCTTCGGGCAGTGGGGGATGATCATCGTTAACAATTGCAAAGAGAGCGGGCATGGCTGCCAGGTGGTGGTATGGGGGCTTTCCTTCCAAAAGTTCTATGACCGTACAACCCAGACTCCAAATGTCAGAGGCAGGTGTTGCTCCAGAGAGTTGAATAATCTCAGGGGCCATCCAGTAAGGAGTTCCCACCACTTGTGCTTCCTTATCAGCCCCAGCCAGCGTACTTGTGGAGACTCCAAAGTCTGCAAGTTTGACCTTCCCATTCTTTGTGGTGAGGATGTTGGCTCCCTTTATGTCTCGGTGGATAACACCTTGATCGTGGAGGTATTGAAGCCCGTGGAGAACCTGGCCCATGTAGACGCCAACGAGATTCTCAGGGAATTTGCCATATGTCTTGCATATCGAATGTAAAGAACCGTTTTCGCAGAGCCTAAATTTTGTAAGCAAGAATCTGGAAGAGGTCTGAGGTTGAATAATACTCTAATATGATGTTCAAGCAATCTGGTGACTTGACAAAGCCTAGATACTTGACAATATTCTCGTGCTAGCTACAGTTAGCATTTTGTGCCAGCCCTCCAGAGATATTTTAACTGACGTTGAGGTTCTTCAGCAAGTCGATTTCAGCCTAGGTGTTCCCAGTCAGTTGTGTTCCCTGCCAATTTAGATCTCCCATACCTCAATCATTCGCAGCTCGCTCTTTGGAAGGTCCCCGAGCTTGATTTGCTTAATAGCAACAGCTTCCCCAGTACCCCAATTGAAGGCCTTGTAGACTGATCCAAAGGCTCCCCTTCCCAAGCATTCTCCTAGACGCTGTGCCATATGTAAGCCAATGTGTCCCTACCATTATCGCAGCGGGCCATACGTAGTCCTTCAGTCCAGGATCCTGCACCGCCTTTTCTTTCCCCGCCGACCGCTCCTTTCTCGGCGTTCCTGGTGTGCTCTCGGTCCTGCCGTGCCCATTCCCACCCCCTGATCTGCCATTCGCATGGCGGTCCGAAGACGAGGAAGGGTGAGAGACCATGGCCAGTATTTCGAGACCCAGGAGGGGTTTCTAGAGGGTCGAGAGGGGAGGTCGGAAGCTCTGGCAGATAGAGGATTTCATCCCACCCATAAATGCTCGCGTTCGTGGACAAGGCCTTCGTTTCACGTCGCGATATCGCGGGGTTAAGGGATTATGACCAAGGTTGTGTAAATAGGCGGATCCTGGAGCACACGAGGCTTAGTTTCGGCGATTTACTACACCACTGTCGTTGGAAACCCGATATTGCAGCTCGAATGCTGCATTGCCTGCTCAAGCTCTCAGTATTGAGGTTCTCTCGAAAAGGTTAGGAAAGGCGTTGGGGCGCCGAACAAGAAATTGGCAATGCTAAAATGACAAACAAGAGTGGAGCTGGGATTCGCGACCTGCATGCATGCAATAAGGCTGAGGCGCGACATCAAATCGCGAGCTTGGTTGGATTCGCTGCTCTGCCGCTCGTCCCTCGATCTGTTTGTTTCACGTTTTGTTTTTGGCAGGTCAATTGGTTGTTCCCTCGCAGCCAATGAAGAGAGCTAGCTTTTACGAGAATGTCTTGCTCGAAGGCCAGCTATTTGATAGAGGGGACAGCCACCAGAAGGATTGGGCGAGAGTAAGTGGAGCCACGGTCAGGCAGGATCAGATAATCCACGCCGCCTCTTTCACAAATGCGAGTAAGATTGGTATACTTGATCAGACTATTCAGTATGATCTTGGGCAAAGTCGTCAATTGGATTTTATTTCCTCATAATTAGAGCAAATCACTGCGTCCACCTCCCATGCCCTCCGACGCCATGAACTCCACTAAGATGCTCCAACTGACCAGGAAAAGCCTGCGAACTTTTGAAGCCTAGCAAGAACAAGATAAAATACAAGGTGGTATCACAATTGGTCTTGAAATCCTTCCGTTTTCCATAAAACTTTTATAAATCCGTCCCATTACGATGAAGGTTCACGCCGAAGATTTCGGCTCAGTCCTGCTGATGCCCACCAGCTCTCCGGAATTTCGTCTCGCTCAGCAAGTCGGGAAATAATGCGATGCATGCCTCCCAAATGCTCCGTCGTATCTGTGGTGTTGCCATGTCGTGCAGCGCGATCAGCCCGTGAAGTGACAACTTCTGCGTAAGTTCTCCAGAATCGGTGGCCTCTATCTCTGCCAAAGTCTTGCAATTCATAGATGTCCTCCTCCTCCTCTTCTTCCTCAGTATTGGATCCGGAATCTGATATATCACAATCACGGAGAGTTGGTGAATCTTCTGTCATTCCCAGACTTGTCATAGACGTGCTCGCGGAAGCTGGGCCCGAGCTGGAGGTCGAAGCTGCCGCTGCAGAAGCAGAAGCCGATGCTGATGCTGATGCAAACGAGGAACCAGCGCTGGGTGGTTGTGGATCTGGCGCGATGCTTGTGAGAAGTGTGTCCCAAGCGGCTCCACCCTCAGGGCTCAAACTGCGATCACGGTCACCAAGCCCATCCAATCGAGCTTGACGAATAAGTCTGCGGGACCTCTCAAAATTGTTTGATGCTCGACTCAGAGCCTGCACTCTCTCGGACAGTGTTGGTCTTCCACCTTGCTATGAGAAAGTCAGCTGAAGGCTTTTAATGCCACCGGGCGACGAAGGAGACGAAGAGTGAAATTGTAACATTAAGTCAGGAAAAAATGGAATCTCAATTAAAAAGAACTTGCATCAGGTGCATATGGAGGCGGTTGAGCTGTAAAACTGAAGTCGTCTGACAATCGCCGAAGCGGTGAAGACGCAGTGGAAGGTTGGTGAGAAGGCGATAGAGCAGGTGTCAAGGATGAGGGCCGTGGAGAGTTGATTCCAGTCCCTGTTCGAGCCATATATTCTATATCTCTATCGGTGTATGGAGGGGTTGGCGCTGGTTGTCTTCGAGCCATTCTTCGAAGGTCTTGACGGACTTGCCGGAGTCGCTGGATCTCTCTCTGGCGTTCCTCGATTCCAGCATAATCTCTCGATTCTGGGACTGGAGGCATCAACGGCCCGTCCATTTCAGAGTTTGGCGCATGTTGGCGTTCGAAATTGGGGCCATCGCGTAACCTCATTCGGTCCTGTTCGAATATGCGCATCGCACGCGACTGAAAAGGGGTAACCGAAGGCATCTCGCTTTCATTTGGAGGGCCGCCAGAGGGAGGCTCCACGATTTGTACTTCGAAGTCTTCCGGACGCGCATCGGACACCATCCCTAACATGCGGCGTCTGCGAGACTCAGCAGATAAGCGCGCATGAGGTCCACGGACAGTTCGCTGTCGTCGAATTGCAGATCGGGGTCCCGATGTGACTTTTTCAGACGCCTTGGATGCGACCTCAGGCTCGACTGGTGTGATGAACAAACTTTCGCATTGGTTAGTAGCGCAGGAGAAACGAGGGAGGCTGTATCTTACGGCAGGCCCATTTCGACAGCTTGGATCGCCTGGAGATGCGAAAAAACGTGATGGGTCTGGAGAAGAGGATTTGGCGACAACGACGATGCGCTTTTTGATGGAAAGTTCGATATGTTGACTATCACGACTGATGATTGTTGCCCTCTTGCGGTCGGCGCGAAGGGAGGCGAGGAGGAGAGCTTAGCGTGCCCCACTTAAATGACCTGCAGGGGGGAGCGAAAATAATCGAGAGGCTGACAAGCGACAGCCAGGAGCAACGCCAAAGCAGACCTCAAGTCAACATTGTGCTTGACTCATATCGAAGGTCGAAGCACCACAACCACGAAGTCTGCCGAAACAGTGACTCCCCAAGCGCTCCTAGTGTGACGCCGTATCACTGGATATCCCGAGCAATGATTTTTCTGCTGCCTGGAATATGATAGAGCTGGGTCTGGGCCGGATCACCCGCCTGCTCAAGTACACCCCGCAGCCATGGAAGGCGATACATGTGGCAGGTACTAATGGGAAGGGTACAATATGTGCCTATCTATCTGCCATGCTCCGTGCAAGCGGCGTACGAGTTGGCCGATTCACATCTCCCCATTTGATCGATCGTTGGGATGGAATCACGATCAATGACCAGACAGTCCAGAAGTCAGTCTTCGATCGAGCTGAGGGTCTTGTGATGGACAGGAACCGTAAAGACAGCATAGGGGCCACGGAATTTGAGCTTCTCACCGCAACAGCCTTCGAAGCCTTTGCCCAGGAGAAGGTTGAAATGGGGGTGATCGAAGTCGGTCTAGGTGGACGGCTAGATTCCACGAATACCATGAAGAACAAGGCTGTTACCGTCATATCAAAGATTGGCTTGGACCACCAGTCTTTCCTAGGGAACACTATCGAAGAGATTGCCCGTGAAAAGGCAGGAATTATGAGACCTGGCGTACCGTGCGTTTTGGACGAAAGTAATCCGCCAGCCGTTCGGAAAGTCGTCGAGGACTACGCAAAAGAGATCGGCACAGATGTAGTACTAAGCTCCACAGAATCGGCGTTTCTCGATGGGCTCTCGGAGGAGGATTTTGAGCCTCACCAATGGCAAAATCTGGCATGCGCATATACGGCATTCCATCTGGCGTATACCAAGCCTGAGTCTCCCCTTCACCGCTTGCTTCCCGCTATTCAAAATATCAGTTGGCCAGGTCGTCTACAGACCCTAGATATCAGGAGCCTCACTGGCCGGCAAGAAGTGGTTCTTCTCGATGGGGCTCATAACGTCCAGTCGGCAGAGGTTCTTGGCTCATATGTGGACAGTAAATTGCGCAAGGGAGCTGGAAGAGTCACCTGGGTCCTTGCTGCTTCGAAGGGAAAGGAACTCGAAGGCATCCTGAAGCCTCTACTGCGGCAAGATGATCGTGTCGCAGCGGTGAAGTTTGTTCCTGTTGATAGGATGCCCTGGATTGAAGCGATAGAACCTCAGGATATTCTGACAGCTGCCTCAGCTTGTGACGTTGGAATCACTTGCGATGCCGGCAATGACCTCTCTTCAGCCCTGCGATGGGCAGCTACGGTTGCTGATGGAGGTCCAATGGTCATTGCTGGAAGTTTATACTTAGCATCTGACGTACTTCGACTCTTGCGGGACGCAGAGCAGCGTATGAACCAGCTCTTGGGATGAGCCAGAATAGAACGAGTATATCTTGAAAGTACGAAACTATAAAAGCATTGAATGTGGTTTTCACTAAGATGTTCAGCTCGAAATGGGACATTCAGGCCTAGCTTGCCCACTTGTAGAGCAGTGGTGAGTGCTGTCCTTGTCCTCTTCTTCGCAATCTGCCAATTTTCATTCGAGGAAGGAGCGGGCCAAAGTGCCCGAGTGTGCTCCTTCCCTCGGTATCGGCGCTGCCGGGGCCTCTTGACTGCCTTTTCCACTGTCACCTGTTATCTTCCTGCCACTTCCTCTTTCACTGGCTTACTCCGGTCTATTCGACCGACTTGCGCTCGTACAATCAGATCTACAGAATCCTTCATCTCGTTCTCTTCATCCAGCCTGCTCAGGTACAATCAAAATGTCTTCAGCCAATACATGTAGTTTAGCTCGAATTAGCCAACGGCAACAACCACAAGTCAAAGCAGACGAGTTCAAAGACCAAACCTCTGTCAATATCAAGAAGCTTCTCGAAGAAGAATCTTCGAACAAATCAACATCACCAGCCTGCGACGACAACATCGAGGAGGCCAATCAATTGAGAAGAGAATCTTGTTCGCCATCGCCTCCATTACCTGTGCTAGAGGAACTGGAGAAGACGGAACAGTCCTCTCCATCAAAACGGCGGCTCTATAGTGGTACAATGCCGAGTCCGGTAAGTGTACTAACATCCGTCTGTACAATGCTGATGCCCCGCGTCACAGAAGAAGTCGAAGTCGGAGGATCAAAGTTCCAAGGAGGCACCGATCATTAGACAAGCCATCGAACACAAAATTGAGGCAATCGCGAATAGGATCCGCGACCAAGAAATCAAAATTTCTGCAGCCCATGTTACCCTGAAGAGCTTGCATCTCGACTTGGATGAGATTAAAAAACTCTTTGAAATGTGGACTGACGATGAGGAGCCGGACCTTACTCTGGTGGATCAAAAATGGGAAAATGCAATGCTCCACGAAAAGCGGCACGTGGTTCGTGTTGCAAAAGACGGCAGTGATGAGGTTATCACCACATCCCCATTCGCCGAGGCCTGTTACGTAAATTTGGCTAAGGAAATAATTCATCGAATCCGAGGCACCAAATCTGGAAGGGACTTGGACATCGAATTGATGTCGGACTTTAACCTCGATTTCCTAATGAAGATTCGTGGTGAGCACCTCTCCAGTCCAGCGGACCGCGATGCTGTAAGTTTGCTCAGAGTTCCCATTTCTACCAAGCGTTCTCAGACATTCAATTGTCCCAAGTCATGTAACTGTACCAAGGGGTTCACTTGTCATGAAGGCATCCAATTGTTCCAAGGCATGCCGGACAATTAGGCTGACTTCATCTTAGTTCGAGGCTGCGGTTTGGTATCTTAGCTGATCTCTTTTGATCGATAGAGAGGAAACCTTTCGCTGCTTGGCCACCCATCCATATTACAATCAAGAAGAAGAAAGGGGAATCCAGCGCACCATCAAGGAATTAATTGATTTCTTTGACAGGCGCTTCACCTTCCAAATGGGTCGGCTCTACGGAATTGATGTCCCCGTTGATGATGCTCTTCGCCTCGAATGCGATTTTGCATTGTACCAAGAAGACCAGGTTGATTGTGGAGTCTTCGATGAATCGGCGATAAGTGGAGAGGAGAATGCGAAAACGTGGGCAGCCTTTATTAAGGTCGACGATGTTCCAGAGAACCAGGGAACAATGATCACAGATGAAGCCTCGGAGCCTGAAGCTTTGGTGGCCAAGACCGGTCTTGATTCTGACGGAGTTGAGTTATCTTGCATGGAAGACATCACCCAAATGGCGGACGATATATCATTGGCATGATTGTTATTGAGCTTGTGAATGGGTATATTCGACTTGCGAGAATGGGGATACACAACACGGCTTTTATTCCTATGGGGTACTTCGACTGTGTCTTTGACTTGAACGCGAAGGAGACGGCGGCTGGCCTATTGTTCGACTATGGGTTGGTTCAATGATCGGGGATGAAGGAATCGCATTGTTCACTATAGGTTGCTTCAATGATCGAAAGACTGATAAAATTACATGAAACTCAATCAACTTGTGGTCTGAAAGTATCGCCATTCAAGTGAACCTCAGCGGTCCACTCCCTCCAGCTCAGCAACCTTCTCCTCTAACTCCGCAACTCTCTCCTCCATCTCATATCTCGCTTCCCTCCTGGCATCCGCAACCCTCCTCTCCCATTCCTCTCTCATTTCCTCCCTCACATCCCTCCTAACCCTCTCCCTCAACTTCTGTTCTCTCTCGGGCTCCAATTCCATTTCCTTCTCAAGCTCCTTCTTAACCTCCTTCCTCAACTCAACCAACAACTTCTTCTTCTGCCCAGCGAGCAGTTTCCGCCCTTCTTCTTGCACTTCCAACAACATGTCGCGTCGCATCTCGTCTTTCACTTTCCTGCTGATGGTCTTGCGGAACGCAATTTCTGCTTCGCCCAGGAATTGCCGCTGGATCTCGGAGTGGATCTTTGCGTAGTGGGCTTGCGCTTCGAGGAATTCTTCTGAGGAAGGCTCGAGGTGAGCTCGTATCTGCGGGCGTCAGTTTGATGTGGAAGAGATGGGGGAAGGGGCATACGTGAAGTGACGCAGGCTCGTCTTCCGCGATGTGCCCTATTCCTCCACGGCGGTTGTTTGATCGAGACATGCTGTCTCTCTGGAGAAAATTCTGTGGTTTGTGGCTGTTGCAGAGACGGGGAACAGAGTCGCGTTGTTTCTGCTACCTGATTGTTCTTGGAGTAGGAGAACAGCTGGTGTGAGGTAGCTGGGAGTCAACGTGGAAGTGCAAATTTTGATGCGGCAGAAGGTCGAGCACGTTTTGGTTGACTTTGGTGTTGGTTCAAGTTTATTTGTTCCATAGGTTTAAAGGTGAAGGTGAATTATGCGAAGCGCATAAGAAGTCACGCCCCTTTGCTCTGCGTCTCAACTCTCCCCTTCTAGAGATTACCTTTCTTCTCATCATTTTAATAGTTCTATGCCAAGGTACTTATCACAATGGAAGCCTTCGAGATTTTGATTCTTCCAGAGTTAGTGGAACATTCCATATTCAATGCTTCGTCTATAGAAGTACGAGACCGTATGCACGAAAATGGCCTGCGCTCTTACTCTTGCGACTAAGGGTAATTTCGTAGCCAAATGCTACTTGAATTAATGGCGGAACGTTGAAAAATTCGAGCTCGGTCCGCTTGATATCGGTCGTCGGAAAAGATCAACAATTGATCTCGCCTCTCGCTTCACTTCGCTAAGCCCCCCTTTTGCAAAAATAAAAAATAATCACAAAATTAAAAAAACGTCCCCAATGCCTCTTTAAAAAAATCTGAGACGGTAGCAAGTTTTGAAATAGCAAAACTCATGTATCCCAGAGGCGACTTGGGATACACTAGAACAAAGACTCGAACGACTTTATTGGTTGGCAAGATATGGGCTGGTTAGGCACCGCGCATTAGTCAACTTATGTCACAACTAAAGAAGCAGAACACATATCTTAAAGGCAAAAAGTCTTATTTTAGTCTATTAAGGCCCCCGCAATTGAGCGTCTCGGATCATAATCACCGCGATGCCGACCGCTCTTCTCCCTTGAGCCGCGAAGTTCAAACCCTCTACATATTCTGCTGTTTGCTCCTATTTTCCAACGCACATTTTTCTATCTTGCTTTACACTTGGTTCTTGCTATGGCTCTGATAAAAAGAAATTTAAGCAGGACGCCCGATCTGCAGAAGTAGAGGTCAAACAAATGCGTCACAATTGCAATATTCGATGAATCAACGAATAGCCATACGCGATAAAAGGTTCAAATGCTCTTATTCTAAAAAGTCCATCGCCATACTGATTACGCAAGAGTGCACGCAAGACTTGAACAGGGAAGCAACGCAATTGAGACGATTGACCTAGACATCTTAAGACATACTTACCAAGCCCATGGTCTTTTCCCTTTCCGCTTTTGGTCTATAGCACATGGAGCACACAACACGAGCTCAAGTTGAACTTCAATTTGCTATAAATCTCCGATAAAGACCCCCAAGGGAGGTCTTCCGCCGCTTCTATTCTTCGCAGCCTGTGACCCAGGTCTTCGTCGTCTTTCTTTTGCCGCTGACGAAGCTCGTTGACTTTGTCACAGTGATTTAGTGAGCGTGGCCTCCACACTCGATGATGCCGTTCTTGCGAGCCACAGTTGACCTTCAGGACATCTGACACGCGCGCATGATTCAGTCTGTCGTGTTTGGAGGCGCCCCAGCCGTCCGCCGATGATCCTTTCCGAGCATCACAGACGCGTCCCATGTCTGCAGGATGTAATTCTTCTTCGGAAGCCTCAGGGCGCGCCCTTGAAATGCGTCGTCTAGAGAGATTTAACACTTCACGCGGGATAATATCTGCCACCGCTGTAGCGGGCTCGGATCGGGCGTGGTTCAATGATTGGATCAGGAGCATAAGACAGTTGGTTCGTAGCATAGACGACGGGACCGGGCGAGCGGTAGGTGGCCCACGGCGTGGGCGAGGGGACATTCCGTGGAGCGAATGGATTAGAGTCTGTTTTTGGTGGTTGGGCCTCTCCGTCTTGGTCAGACGGTCCTGCTGTCTCCCGTCTCGGATTTGGTAAACACTCATTGTTAGACAAGACATCGCTCAGCATTTCTCGAATGTTACGCGACACTTCTCCTTCAATAGTCACATTGTTGATAACTTTGCGCATCTCAGCATAAGTTTGACGTCCACTTTCCTCTATCTCTTTAATGCCTCCTTCCCGAGACTTTGGCTCGTTGTCATTCGTGATGGGAGGAACAGGGGTAAACTCTTGTTCCGACTGAATGCCGTAGCTGTCGGCAGAGACCTCAGTACCTTGCCGCTTCTTCGTCTTTTTCTTCCATGACCTTTTCGGAGGTTCAAAGAAGTCATCTTCTCTCTCTTCTTCTTGACCATTGGCATTCGTCATTTTCTCCTCCTCTCCATCCTTGCTATCTTCGAGAGAAGAGCCTGCATATTCCATATCCGAATCCTTTCGATTTAAGGTCCAAGGATTGTTGTCGGCATCGAAGCCAGCCGTTGCATTCTTCGTATCCTGGACAATGGCATTCACATCTTTCTGGTCTATCAGCGAAGGAGCTTTGCTTTTCTGCCCGCGTTCGTCATCCCACGGCAGCGAAACCATAATATTTTTCCCCTTCCATGGTATCTTCTTCTTCAAACGCGGCGGGCCAGGAGTTGGTGTGGGCCCAACTGGAGGTGTCTCTACCAATGCAGGTATAGACGCAATGCGCCATTGCGAAAGCTCTTTCGGCGGCGTTGCAGTAGTGGCTGCAGAGGAAATCAAGTTGCTACCAGATATCAGTTGTCAAGTAACTTAGCTAATGCTGTACACATGTGACTGACCCTTTTGTGCCAATGGTCCAGCTGCTACCCCACCCAGCTCCAAACTCTGAACTTGGCTTGCTGTCGTTTGTGCCCGTGTCAAAAGACAGGTCTAGCATCGGCCCAATATCGTCTAGTTTGATCTCGTGGAAAGCGTCGAATTTTTCTTCAACCAGTGGTAACGCTGTAATAGCCTCGTCTGCACTATCATCTGAAGGTCCCGCCGATGCGGAACCTGATGCTGACTTCAGTGATGCGCTTGTTTGCCCTCTGACAGCACCGCCTGCAGATTTTCCTTCGTCAATACGATAGCTGCCACCTAATGACCTGCTCCAAGGAAAGTCTTGGAGTTCGGGCTTCGGTCCTAATGCCTTGTCTGGGTATTGCAACTTCGCTGGGTCTGAGCTCGCAGACCATTCTGAGGTGAAGTCGCCTCTTCGTAGATTCGATGACGCTCGATGTGGAGAGGATCCTTCAATCACTTCTTTCGCCTTGCTCTGTTCAATAGCAATAGTTTTCTCCGGGCTGTATGAGTGTCGAGGTAACGGATGAATAGGAGAATCAGGTTCAGAATCTGAAGTGACTTCCGTTCTCCCTCTATATATAACTCGGTCTCGTCCTCGATCTCCAGATTGGAAAGTTGTTGCTCGAGGTAATGCTGGCATCGGTTCGTGTCGAGGATAATCTTGAGTTTTCAATCCGCTAGGCACAGGTTTCGAGCGCACAAACTCCGCAGCAGCTGGGGGCTGTGGCGGTGGTGGCGGTCCTGAAGAAACTGTTTGCAGACTCGGCCATCTCGCCGGAGGTGATCGTGGTGGTGGTGGTGGTGGTGGGGAAACAAAGTTATCACCCACCGTATATCTCCTACTCGACTTTCTCGCCGGAGGGGGTGATGGTGGAGAAACAATGTTTGGATCAGCCACCGGTAATCCCCTGCTCGACTTATCTCTCTGCGGGGTAGCTGGTTCTGTGACTTGGTGATCAATAATCCCTTCTTTTACTACCTCTTTAGTGTCAGGTAAGTCTTCGGCAGAGCCATCTGCAACAACTGCTTCAGGGATTTCCTCATCCAAAACTCCCCTTTCCCCAAGCTCCATCACATAACTCTTGATTGTCTCCTTATGTTTTCTCAACGACTTGCTTGAAAAGCCATCATGGATCAACTCCCTCCTAAATAATTTCCAGACCTCCTTATCATCTCCATTGTAACTTGACAATATGCTCTTTTCCCCATGCATTGATCCTTCTTTGACCTGCATTTTCGCAGTCACCCAGTTCAGGCTTGCCTTGATTTCTCTCAACTCGTCGCTATGGCTGCTCATATATCGCTCAACCTTGCCTTGGCTACCCAATCCCACAAGGTTCAAGGAGAGGGTTATAGCTTGTGTGTATGTGGCAAGCTCAGATCTGATTTTATCCAAGTCTTGCATCTCGCCGTTGCCAAACTTGACTTTCTGCCACAGCTTCTGCACACTTCGTTTTTCATCTGACAAGGCGTTATACTTTCGAACCATAAATTAGCTTCCCATCCGATACTGCCTCAAACACTCGGAAGACATACCTTCTCCAGAATCTCCTTAAGCACTCTCAGCACCCGTCCACAATCCTCGACCAGGTCAGCCAACTCTTGCCCCTTCTCATCACTCTCATCTCCACTAAGGATGCTCTCCGGCCTCGCAACCTCCGCCTCCAGCCTCGTCAGCACAACATGCAAGCTGTTGACCTCCCGTGCAAGCGCGGAGTGTGCTCCACACGCTTTCTTCGCATTCTGCACTGTGCTATGAGCAAGGTTTGTAATTAGGCCAAGATCGCTGAGCTTGAAGCCAAATGACATCGTCGAATGCGGTCAAGAGTAGAGGATGAGGGACGAGGCTGCGCATGCGCCCGGGCTGCGGGCCTCGCATGCGACAGCAGCAAGGAATGTGTTATGAAGCAAATTTCTCCTGATGTGACATTTTGGACGCAGCGGAAAGGACAAAGAGTCAAGTGCTCATGAAGAAGACAGAGCTGATTGAGCGAAGAATGAGAGAGAGGTTCCGTCCAGTTTGGAGGTGGGACTGATCACGGGTGCCCACTTCCTTGCACTTGCATATTGTGGCTTGCGAGGCAGATTCTGGGGAGAAATATGAAGAACTTCCAATTGCTGAAGATAATGGGAAGATTGAGCATTTGGCTGTCGGCAATGATCGAGAAATCTTCTAGAGGTAGTGGA
>Ga0302140_10003586_pt1 | contig 19894 bp, 20 predicted proteins | sample I_Bog_E1_1_FD_202095 | JGI IMG/M metagenome (GOLD analysis project Ga0302140, IMG submission 202095) | Peat permafrost microbial communities from Stordalen Mire near Abisko, Sweden - I_Bog_E1_1 | ecosystem: Environmental > Terrestrial > Soil > Wetlands > Peat | place: Sweden: Abisko, Stordalen... | reverse complement strand
ACCGGGCCAGCGCACCGGCGTCCAGAATATCGCTGGCGTACTCATGCTTCTGAGCCGTGGATCCAAAGCGAAAGAGCTTGCCTGTATTTCCCGTCCCGATTAGCAGGCCGGCCGGTTCCTGCTGGCCTCCGGGCTCCTGCTGGCCGCCGGAAACCGCGAGGCTTAGGCCTTGCTGCGCATCCAGGTGCGCTACGTCGGCATAGGCGCCATCGTCGGCGATTCTGAACACGCGCCCGCGGTTCCCGGTCAGCGCGATCAGGCCGTCCTTCCACGAGGCCAGCGCGTAAACAATTTCGTCTTTGCCGGCCCACAGCTTGCGCGGCGCTTGCGGCCGTGTTTCCAGGTCGGCGGCCAGTGCATAGATCTCCGACCCCTCCGGCGCGGACGAGCTTGAGTTGGCTGCCTGAAGCGATCCCGGCTGCACCACGGTGATGGTAATCGTGCCGCCTCCACCACTTTGCACCGGCAGCGCTGGCAGCGGGATGCGGCCCTTGTCGCCGACGCTTGCCGCGTAAATGGTCCCGGTTGCCCCCACCGCGATCGCGGTAATTTCGCGCTTGGGCGCCTCAAACAAAACGTAGCCCTTGCCCTGCGCGTTGATCCTGTATACCAGCCCGCTGCCGTCCGTGCCGGCAATCAGGTTGCCTTTTTGGTCCCACGCCAGCGCGCGGATGTGCTGCTCGTCGCAGTGGAAAAACAGCTCCGGTTTCGGGGCTGTCTTGTTCCCGGCCGCGCTTATGTCCAAGCGGTATACCGCCGCCGGGCCGCCGGTGGCAATGTAGAGCCGGCCAGTCGAGTCGAAGGCCAGATCCCAGATGTAGTGGGTAGCTCCATCGGTCTTTTCGGCGGCCGACTTCTCCTCCGATGCTTTTCCTTCGGCAGGTTTTCCGTCGTCCAGCTTGCCGGCGTCAAAGACCACTCTGGCGCTGGTCTCATCCTGTTTGGTAGCGGCGGCGGGATTGAGCCGGTAGACCTTGCCGCTGGGCAGCGTCGCCGCGTAGAGCGCCCCGTCCGGCCCAAGCCGCACCACCTGCACGCTCAGGTCCTTGGTCTCGAACAGCGTAAACGGCTTGCCGTCCTTGCCCACGCGCAGAACTGTGGCCGGCGAGGCGGTTCCCAGGTAGGCCGTGCCGCCGGAGTCCACCGCAACCGACCAGACAAATGTCGATGGCGTTGTAAGCGCCTCGGTCAGACCCGGCCCCTCGTTGAGATGGCCGTCGCTGGTGAGAGCGACGCCCTGCGGCGTGCCCTTTTCAAATTCGTCGATCCGCGACTGGGTCCAAACGTGAGTGCCCTGCGCGAATCCAGGCTGCATTGCGGTAATGGCCAGCAGGGCCGTGAACGTGAGAAGGCTCCATGCGGAGCGAATGCGGAAAGGGTCGGGGATGAAGACAAACATGCTGCCGTTGAGTCTACTAAAGTTGGGGGCAGTCGGGTGCGATGCGTGCCTCCTATACTTGCCTTCAAGGATTCGTCCGATGAAACTGTTCTCCGCACTCGCGCTGCTTTTCACCTCCGCAGCACTTGCGCAGGCCCCAGCAACACCCGCGGCGCAACTCCGAACGCAAACGACCGTCGTGCTGGTTCCAACGCTGGTGCGCGACGATCAAGGCGAGCCAGTGTTTACCCTGAAGGCCGACGATTTTACGCTCACCGACGATGGGATTCCGCAGAGCCTCACGCTCGAGCAGGATTCAGGCGGCGAACCCCTGGCACTGGTCGTGGTTATCGAAGTCGGCGGCGCAGGCGCGCGCCAGTTCAGCCAGTATGGCTCCATCGCTCCTCCACTGGCGCCCATGCTGGAATCCATTGTCGGCAACGTTCCGCATAAGGTTGCCGTGGTCACGTTCGACAGCGAGCCAAGCCTGCTGCAAGGGTTCACCTCGAGCATCGACGTGGCGGCCGATGCGATTCGCGGTCTGCAGCCGGGGTGCAAACGCCAGCACCACATGGAGAACTGCGCCGCGCCAGGCTCGGTACACGACGTTCCGCTGGGAGACAACGGCGCGGCGATTCTTGACGCACTGGGATACTCGGTAGATCTGCTGCGCGGCCAACCGCAGAAGTACCGGCGCGCCATTTTGATGATCAGCGAAACCCTCGACCGCGGCAGCCATCTCACGCTCGATGACGCGCTCCGCGCCGTCACCGACACCAACACCATCATCTACACCGTCGGCTTCTCCACCGGGAAGTCGGAGGCGACGGCCTACGCGGCCAGGGAACTCCCGACCCAGCCGGCCGGTCTCGGGCTGGAGAATCCCCACCCCAACCCGCCCCATGGATGCATGGGAAAGGATCCCGACCCTGATCCCGACGCCACCACCAACAAGGCGGTTCAGGCATACGACTGTCTCACCCAGCTGCTTCCGCCGCTGGCGCTGGCCAAAATGGCTGCCATCGCGGCCAGCGACGGCCTGAAGCGCAACATTCCGGAGACCGTCGCCCGCCTTACCGGGGGCGAATACTACAAGCTGACTGACGCAAAAAGCCTGGAACGCGACCTGGCCGCCATCTCAAACCACGTGCCCAACCGGTATGTGCTGAGCTTTCATCCGCAGTCGCCGCACACGGGCTTTCATTCGCTTCAGCTGCGGCTCAAGGATTATCCGGACCTTAGCGTAACAGCGAGAAGCAGCTACTGGGCTGTGAGCGAAGACCCGCCGACCGCTCAGCATTGAGCGGCTCGGGCTGACGAAGTCACCGTTCGCCGCGAAACTGGATTATGCGCCGCCGGTCGCGCTTGGATGGACGACGCTCCGGAAGCGGCGCGAACTCCTGCATCGCCTTGCGCTCCGCCGCCAGCTTGATTCGCGCCGCAATGCTCGCCTCGGTCTCGCGATAGAGCGTCTGCGCCACCGCGGCCGGTCCGCGCATCTCGCTCAAGGTGAGCACCTCAATCTGGAACTCGCCGCCTTCGTTCCTAACCGTCAGGATGTCGCCCACGCGGACCTCGCGCGCCGGTTTGGCCTGGATGCCATTGGAGTGAATGCGGCCCAGATCGCACGACTTTGAGGCAAGCGAGCGCGTCTTGAAGAAGCGCGCGGCCCAAAGCCACTTATCGATGCGGACAGAGGTCATGATCGATTTTCATATAAGGGTGCGAGTTTCAGCGAGGACAACCGAAGAAAGGTCGGCTCGGAAGAATCCGGATCAGCCTGCGGACTCAACCTTCCACACATAAAGGTATTCGGCGTCGCTGGATGTGGCCACCTCAAGTCCCCTGAAATTTGTGGCGCGGTTCAGCGCGGAACGGATGTTCTCTTTCGTGTCGGGCAAATCGGCAAGCGGAATCTTCAGCGCCGTGCCTATTGCCAACTGATCGATGTCGCTCAGCAACTGAGTCACAATCTGCTTGTGCTTCCCATCCCGGCCTTTCGGGACATCGAGCTGAGAAATCGACTGAAACCTCATTGGCGCCGCATTGGATTCTGAATTGCCCCCCACGTCTGCCCCTTTCTTGTCGGCATTCGATCAAAGGAAGCGTGCGCTTAACGTATTGCTAAATTGCCGCAAAGCTATCCTTTAATTGACAGGATACTGTTGGGATTCACAATTGGCAAGACAAGAAAGAGAATTGATTGGTTGGTGCGCAAGAACTCTCAGCCCCCTGATTATGTCTATAAATCACTGATTGTAAATAGTTTGATCGCACGAGAAAGAAGTGACACGTAGCGAAAGAACCCTGCTAGGTTCACTAATAGAGGTACTTCCAGGCGGCGATTCAAGCTTGTTTTCAAGTGAGACTGAGCCCGCCGGGCATTTCGCCCAGGATTCAGGATGGCCTCGGTTCGAAGGAAGTTGGGCTCGAAATGGAAAAGCAAATTTCAGGAATGTGTTTTCAAACCAAGGAGTCAAATTTACCCGTTTGCGGCGTTCATCAGGTGGCATTGGTTGAGGATCGGATTTTCATCGACCCCAATGCGCCGGGACTTGGACGCGTGACCTGTTATGTGTGCCCGGTTGGCAAGACCGTAGTTCGATAAGCGAAAGGACCTTATGCAAAGAAATCCGAATGGAACGCTGCCCATATCTCAACCGAGCCGGTCGACGAGTTTTGCAACTGTGCCGGTGGCTGAAGTGCCGAAGCCGGGAGCGTCGGACGATCGAGGAACCTATCATCCGGTGGTACTGGTGGTAGACGACGAGCGCGCCATCGCCGACACGCTTACAAAGATCCTGAGCCGCAGCGGCTTTGCGGCCATGGCGGCATACGATGCGGAAACCGCGCTGGAAACCGCGCTCCTGGTGCCGCCGCAAATGCTCATCGCCGATGTGGTGCTGCCGGGAAAAAGCGGGATCGAGCTGGCAATTGCGCTCGGTGAGAAGATCCCGGATTGCAGGATTCTGCTGTTCTCAGGCCAGGCAGCCACAGCCGGTCTGCTGGCCCAGGCCAACAGCGCCGGACATACCTTTGAATTGCTCGACAAACCGGTTCACCCCAGCGACCTGCTGGCCCACGTCTCCACCAGCCTCGGAGCATCCAAGGCAAAATCGTAGCGGCACTAATTCGCCAGCACGGCCCGGTAGCGGACCTTGTTCTTTTTCACCTTGTCGATGGCGTCGTTCGCCTTGGCCATGGGGAACAATTCAACCTGAGCCTTTACGCCGTGACGCGCGGCTACGTCGAGCATCTCTTTCAACTGCCAGGGGCTGCCTGTGTTGCGCCCGGTAATGGTCTTGTGGCCGGAGATGAGCGGAAAGGCGTGAATCGAGACCGGCGACGGAGGAACGCCCACAAAGCACAGCGTCCCGGTAGGCCGAAGCGCTTGAATATAGATTCCCCAATCCTGGTCGGCGTTGATGGTGGTCAAAACCAGGTCCATGGTGCCGGCCACTTCCTTCAGCGCTTTTGATTCGCGGCTGTTGACAAAGTGGTGCGCCCCCAATGCCCGCGCCTCTTCCTCTTTGTTTGCCGACGTGGAGAACGCTGTCACTTCAGCGCCGAAGACTCGCGCAAACTGAATCGCGATATGCCCCAGGCCGCCGATTCCCACAATGCCTACCCGCGATGACGGATTTATGCCGTGGGCGCGCAGCGGGTTATAAACCGTGATGCCGCCGCAAAGCAGCGGAGCCGCAGCTTCGCTCTTCAGCCCATCGGGTATCGGGATTACAAACCGGGCGTTGGCGCGAACGCTGTCCGCATAGCCGCCGTTGCGATGAACGCAGGTGCCCTCCGATGCCGGGCAAAGGTTTTCCAGGCCCTTCGAACACCACTCGCACTCGCCGCAGGAATTCGATTGCCAGCCCAAACCCACGCGCTGGCCCACCGCAAGCAATCGAACCGCGTCACCCACCGCCGCCACCGTGCCGATGATCTCATGACCTGGAATGAACGGATACTGGCTGACACCCCAGTCGTTCGAGATCAAATGAAGGTCGCTGTGGCAGATGCCGCAGTGACTTATGGCGATTTCAACTTCATGCGGACCCAGCATGCCTGGGTCGTAGTGATACGGCAACACTTCCGCGCCCGCTGCGTGTGCGGCAAGTCCTTGGATTCTAGCCATGGTCGTTCCTGATTCCTCACTGGGGGTTAAAACAAGCCGGCAAACACACCCAAGAACCGGCCCGAAAGTTGGCGGCAGAATTTTCCGTCACCCCTAGTCTAAACCGCCGCCCGGTTCAATGCGCAGATTCAATATCTGGAATCCGCTCAACAACCCTCCCGCGGAGGCCTCTCCCGCCACCTGAGCCGACTCTCCGTTCAGGCTGACGTCCTGCGATCCGCGCAGAGGCTCCAGCACGTTGGCTACTGAAATTGGCAGGCTGGACAGCGTTTGGCCACCAACCGCGGCCTGTGCTTCCGGCATCAACAGGCTTACGTAGACCTTGTCTGCCGGGTGCAGATGGCGCGCTTGCTTGAGCACAGTATCAAGATCGGCGGGGCGGGAGCCAATGCGCGGAGGGTCCAAAGCGCGGTCCAGCGTGCCGGAATCTGAGACCAGAAGGCGCAGATTGCCGGAGCCGAGCCTTGCCGGAAGCGTAACCGGAATGCGAATATTGCGCGCCGGCTGTTGCCAGGGACGCAGCGTTGCCTCGACAACAACGGTATCGCCGGGGTGAACGATATCGCTTGAAATCAGGCGGGCCGTCTCCAGCGTCACGGCCATCCGCCGTGGAATCGTTTCGACGTTCAACTCGATTCCGCGCACAGTGCCCTGCCGGGCCCCGTTTGAATAGATTCGGGTAAATCGATCGGCGACCTGAAAAGCAGCCATGATCGGCGCGGGATTCTGATCTCCGGTCAAGGCGAACATGTCGATCGGCGAGGGAGGGTATCCGTCCAGCAGAATGCTGCCGGTGACGTGATAGCTGGTTTCAAAGGTACTTTCGTTGGTTTCGAGCAGCGCCTCGTAAAGCGATACCATTACCGCCTGTGGAGTCAGCGAAGGCAGGTCCAGGACCTCGATGTTGAGCTTCCTTTCCTGGCCCGCCGAGTGAACCGCGATATGCAGCGGAATCATGCGCGCCTTCGCGCCCAGCACGCCGCGAATGGCGGAGTCGCGATCCTCCGTAAAGGCTCCGATCTGGTCGCCGGTATTAATAATCTTGAAGGCATTCAACGGTGAGGCAAGCGTGGCAACCACCTCGGCCGTGGTCATGGGCAATGAAACCGGCCCGGCCTGCAAAATGGGATGACCGCAGGCGAGAAGCTGTTTGGGGTCGATGTAGGTGACCGTGCAGGTGGCCGAGATCTCAAGATCGCCGCGAACCAATTGCGCGCTGACTGCCGACCCCGGCACAACGGAAGCCAGAGCTGCTGAAGAAATGGCAGACTCAGGTTCACCTGTGCGGGGTTTGGATGAGGCGCCCATCCCTCCCGCGGCAACCATATCCAGGCCCGTCCCTGCTGTATGCTCCTTCCACAGGTGCACGGCCTCGGGACTGAAACCGCCCATCACCAGTGGCGTCTCCATCGCCTGAAAAGTCTCCGAAGCGACACCGGCGAGACTCTGCTCGCTTTTCCCAGATCCCAGATCCCTGATCCCTGACCCCTGCTCTATCGGCATATCGCGAACTTCAAGCATCTGCTCGATGGGGGTAACGCCGGCAATGGGGTCCTTGCTAAATTGCCCGATGCGGTACGAGAGCGAACCCAGAAGGCGCGCGCCGATATAAACCGGGCTGCCGCTCATCCCGGCAACCACGCCTGTGTACTCAGGCTTGGAGCCGTGGAGCTGGACCAGAATCATGTCGTGGCCGGGCCCGCGTGCGCCTCGCAGGACTCCCAGAATCTCCACATCCATCGGCTCGGGCTTGCTCCCCTGGAACACTGTCCATGCGGTCGCGGTCATTCCACGGCGCACCTGGCTCAGCGGGAAGATGCCTCCGCTCGACGGTGGCGGGCCGGAGGCGGCAGGCGTGGGTTGTGCTTGCAGAGTCCTGGAGGAAACGAGCGCTGCGGCCGCCATGAGCAACGCAGCGGCTATCGCGACCGCGACTGGGCCAGGCTGGACTTCCTTCTCACTTGTTTTCACGTCTATAAGATTACAGCGGGACGCTCCCGGCTGGAGCCAAGTGCTAGCTGCTAGCTTCTAGCCTTTAGCTTCTAGCTCTCTCGATTTGCGAGCCAAGGCCTGCGTTGTGACCGGTGGCTCTTCAGAATCGTTGGACTCCCAAAAGAAGTTCTGGGAACTGCGAATCCAGAGCTGGGAGCTAGAAGCTAGAGGCTAGAAGCTAAAAGCTAGAGGCTCGGAGCTAGAGGCTACTGGCTAGCAGCTAGCAGCTAGAGGCTAGCAGCTAAAAGCTGGAGGCTGGGAGCTGTCTTCCCGTATGCTCTTCAGTACAGAGGTCGCCATGTCAATGCCGCACCCGTCCGTTTCGCGCCCGTCTTTTCCTGCTTCTCGCTGCCTTCAGCTCCATCGTTTCCCGGTTTCGATGTTGCTGACGGCGGTTATCGCACTGGCGCCGGCGCCCCTGCTCCATTCCCAGGCCCCGCCAACTCCTCCTCCGCAGCCCGACCAGGCCTCGCCCGATGCCGGTGGTCCCGGCGCCGATTCAGGCGTCATCGCCCTGCCAAAAAAGAAGGACGCGACTCCCGACACGCCGCCGCCCGCTCCCGCACAGCCCACAGTGAAGAATCCTGAGGGGATGGCAACCATGTCCCTGCGTATCGACGTGCCCGAGGTCAGCGTGGACGTTGGCGTGCTGCTGGAAAAGACCCACACCTTTGTGCCTGGCCTCAAGCCCGCCAACTTCCGCGTATACGAGGACGGCGTCGAGCAAAAGGTGGTCGGCTTCAAACGAGTTGAGGCGCCCATCACCGCCCTGATGATCTGCGAGTTTGCCGCAAACGGCCGCGGCATGAACTATGACATGCGCAATACGGCATTCGCCTTTGCGCAGCAATTGCGCCCCCAGGACTACGTGGCCCTGATGACCTTCGATTTGCGGACGCATATCGTCTCCGACTTCACTCAGGACAAGCGCCAGCTCTTCCAGGCCATCGACTCGCTGCGCATGCCGGGCTTCTCTGAGACCAATGTTTTCGACGCCCTCTACGAGGGACTTGACCGCCTCGACCGCATCGAGGGGCGCAAGTATATCGTTCTCATCGCGACAGGACACGATTCCATGTCAAAGCTCACGTTGGACAAGATTCTGAAAAAGGTGAAGGATAGCCACGACATCACCATTTTCACCATCTCCACAGGCGGAGCGCAGGAGGTGATGCGCGAAGGCCGCGGCGGAATGGCGGGCGGAATGCGGGATATGGATTATCTGCAGGCCCAGAACGAGCTGAGGACATTTGCGGATTTGACCGGCGGCTTGAGCTTTGCTCCGCGCTTCGAAGGAGAATTGCCGGAAATCTTCCAAACCGTCAACCAGAACATCCGCGCCAAATACGAACTGATCTACCATCCCACCAACGCCAAGCAGGACGGTACGTTTCGAAAGCTGCGGGTGCAACTGGTGGATGACGAGGGCCACCCTCTGACCATCCAGGACGAGAAGAAACGGCTGCTCAAGTACGACATCATTACCCGCGACGGCTATCGCGCCAGGCAGCAAGTGGAATAGCAGGATCGGAGGAGAGGCGTACAGCAAGCGGCGGCTGCCTTATGGAAGCCGCCGCTTGCCCAAACGAGCGCTCTGGAGCGGGTCTAATTGAACTGCTTGATCACGTCCAGAATGTAATAACCGATGACGAACAGAGTCGCGGCGCCCGCAAGCCAGATGGTGGCCGTGCCAATCGGCTGAACCTTGCTGATTCTTGCAATATTGGCAGCCTGTTCGGTCTTCAAATTATTGAACGCATCGTCCAGAACGAGCTGGTCGTTTTCGTCGCGGCTCAATCTGCCGATGTAAATCTTGAGGACCAGCATAAGCAACACCAGCCCGCCCCATGCTATCCACATTACCGGAACAAATCCCATCATATTCCACCTCCAAATTGCTTTTCGGTCCCAGATTCCGCCCGGTTGGCGACCGAGTCGCAGCGCAGCGGGTAAATGGGCCGTACGGTTGCTGATAATAGTCCCGAACGGCCATTTTCGTAGTGACCAGAATCACAGCCATTGAGGTGCTGGCAGCCAGCGGCTTGGCCGACCCACGGGGTATAAAGCTGTGCCCCATTTGGGCACCGGGGTACCCTCAGGGTCGGGGCAGACGTTTTTGTCCGATGAGTGGGAGCCCGCAGAACTCCATGACGTCCTGCTCTTTGAACCTGCATTTTGGTTTCTTATCGGGCTTGAGTCTCTCGCACTCCCCCGATTGCTCCTGGCCGGAGCCTGTTGGCAGCGCGCGGCGAGGCAGACGATGTTGAGACTTTCCGGGTTCCGGTTGCATCTAATGGAACGAGTCGGCGGATTGAGCTTGTAACCTCGCCCCGTCGAGCGGTAGAGTTACAGTTAGCGTCAATCCCACGATTCTGGAGAGAACATGGCCACAGCAACCGTTGCACCTGCGCAGGAAACCGAAAAGAAAGCGCCCCTTCACCTGACCCCCCAGGCCATCGCCAAGGTTCGCGAGATCATGGCCACACAGGATCCGCTTCCCGCCGGCCTGCGCATCGGCGTAGTGGGCGGCGGCTGCTCCGGATTTCAGTACTCCATGGCCTTTGAGAACCAGAGCGGCATGATGGACAAGGTCTTCAACTTCGACGACCTGAAGGTTTTTGTGGACGCCACCTCGCTGATGTACCTGAACGGCTGCATCGTCGATTATGTAGAGACGCTGGAGGCTGCCGGGTTCAAGTTTGAGAACCCCCAGGTGAAGTCCACCTGCGGCTGCGGCTCCTCGTTCAGCGTGTAAGTTTTCTCGACTTCCAGGGATGGATTGGTAAGCGCAAGTGTCCCGCCCCGCTTCATGGGGACGGGACATTTGCTTTTTGGGGGTGTTGTGATCGAGAACGACGAGTACCCTGTTGCGGCGCTCAATGCGTCGGCACCGCCGCGCCGCACCATTGAAGAATCTATCGCCTTGCTGCCAGCCGATTCCGCTGCAACAATCGATGAGGATTTCGCTAGCGATGTGGCGGCTGCGGTAGCCGCTCATCGCGAAGGGTTCAATCCTTCGGCGTGGGAATGACGCGAAAGCTCAGTTAGAGCGTCTACGGCGACGAAGGCGGCGGCGGGGTCGGCGTAGGCCCCGGACTGGAAGTTGGACCGCTGCCTGGAGTAGACCCTCCAAAGGGCGCAGATGCACCTCCGAATGGGCTGGTCGGTCCGCCGGGAGTGGTGGGGCTGCCATTCGGCTGGCCCGTCAACCCTGCGCCACCCTGCATCATCATCTGCTCGGCCAGCGGGTCGTAGACAAACTCCCATTCGTTGTAGTGATTCTTCTTGTGCACGACCAGGATGGACTGCTTGGGGCTGTTGGGAGAGAAGCCTATGATGCCGCCTCCGCCAAAGGTCTGCCCGGTCAGGCCCGTTCCCGTCGATCCAGTCCCTCCGGGTGCATTCGGGTCAATGCTGCCGGTTCCACCGGGCGTTCCCGGCGATCCATTGGTGTTGGTCCCTGCCCCGGGCGATCCGGAAGGCGAACCAGCGCCCGCCGAGCCGGAAGACGACCCCCCGCTGCCAAATGCGCCAAACGCACCGTACGATCCGCCGTTTGATCCACCACCGCTCGCAGTACCGGACAGTCCAGTGCCACCGCCGTTCGGCCCGGTCCCGGCAATTGTCGACCCGTTCAGTGGAACTCCGAAAAAGCCCCAGGCCGTCGGCACCTTGTTCTGGCCAAAACGGATCATCTTCCATTCGTCCTTGCCGGTCGTCGGGTCAATGTACTTCTTGCGCAGAAAGCGAATGTTGTTAGTGTTCACCAGCGCTTCCACATTCGGCGGATAGGCGTTGAATTTCTTGTAGTAGAGCTTGATGGCGCGCCTGTATTGCTTGCCCCGGTGCATGGTCTCAACATCGCGGTCGCGCTGAATATCTTTTCTGATACTGGGCGCGGCCACCGCCATGGCGATCACCAGCAGCGCCACCAGGAAGATGACCGCGATAAGGGTAAAACCCTCTTCAGCGGGCTGGGGCCGGCGGCGATTTGGGTTGAGCGTCTTCATCGGATCGTGTGGCTTCAGTTCGGCGTGAAGGTGAGCGTCTGGGTATTGTCATAGCTCAGGTCGGTTACCTGCACGCTGGTCGTCGATATGGTTCCCACCTTGTAGCGATGGTCGACAATTTCGCCGGTCTTGGCCATGAAAATGTCGTCTCCGTGGACGAAAAATGCCTTGAGCGCCTTGTCCTTTGTCTGCGTGTAACCGAAATACTTCAGGTCGATAGCCGGCGGCTGCGGTTTAGCCGGCGGACCCGGCGGTGTATACACGACAGCCTTATCTTCACCCCGCCCGGTCTTGAGCGGTTCCGGAATAACCACCGGGGCCGAATCGGCGGAAAAGATGTTTCTCCCCGTGCCTTCGTATTCCACTTGCTCGCTTTGGGCCAGCTTTTCAAGATGCAGGCTGGGGTCGATTCCCGCATTGGTCAGCGCCTGCGCTTCCACTCCCGCCGCGCCCGCTTTGCTTGCACCCCCGGTGCCGCTGGCGCCTTCGGACATTCGAGGCGCCCCCGGCGCCGGACGGACGCTGGTGGACTCGGGCACTGCGGGAATGGGCCTGGGCGCAGGCGTGGAAGGGCCGCTGAAGCTGTCGTAAAGCTCGTAGCCGCCGACGACTGCGATCACCACGAAAAGCGCAATCACCAAGTACACCTGGCGTTTGTTCTCCGCTCCCAGACGCATGGCCATGGCTATTCGCCCTCCTTGCCGGCAGCGGAGCGCTCGGGAGTCTTCTCATCGGGGCCAGGGGTCGGCGGCAATCCACTGGCCGCGGCATCTTCCGGTCGCAGCCAGGTCGAGACGCGCAGCCGCAGATTCACCAGCCCCCCCTGCTGTCCGGTCAGCGCCATCGTCCGGATCACGAAGAAGTTCTGGTCTCGCTCCAGGCCGTTCACAAATCGCATGATTTCGGGATATGCGCCGCTGATGCCGGCATCCATCGAAATCTCGGTCAGATCGGAGCCTGGAGGGCCCTGCGTGTACTGCAGCCTGGAGAGCCGAACCCCGGACTTTACCTGCAACTCGCCTACACGTGCGGAGATGGTGGAATAGTTGGGCGGGATGCGCTTGGCGTAGAAGGTCTTGATCTGGGCGCGAGACTCTTCCACGCGCTTGTCCAGGCCGCGCAGGGGAGCGGTCTCCATATCCAGGGCTTTCAGTTCCACCTGCTTACCGGCCAGGGCGTCGATGGAGCGGCCGTTTGTCGCGGCCCAATCCAGGCCTAGCCGTACACCCAGCACGATCACCAGCAGAAGCACCACAGCGAACCCCGCCAGGTGCCATGTAAGCGGAGACTTGAAACTCTCGCGCCATGTGGAGGAAGGACGAATACTCATTTCGGACCTCCGGGCGTCAAGTTCGGCGGCTGGGGATAATCCGCAGCGGGGGGATTGGGCGAATTTGGAACCGGCCTGCCGGGAAAGGGCACATTCCGAATCGGCACGTTCGGCATGGGCCGGTTTTGATTCGGCGAAGTTGGCACGAGCCGGTTCGGCAGCGGCCTGGTTGCGGGGCCGGTATAGGGTATTCGAGTGCCGGGCATCGCGCCTGCGGTACCCAATGGCGCTATCGGTCGTGACGCAATCCGGCCTCCGGGCTTCTTATCCCTGTCCGTCGCACCAGGTCTCCTCCCCGTTTTGCGTTCGTCGGCAGTAGAAGGGTTGTACTCGGCCAGCAGATCGAAATCCACGCGGTTCGAGGCGCTCACCGGCTCCAGCCGCTGGCCGGGTCCGGTTTGGGCTTCGGCGTTCTCACCCGTAATGCGGGGCGCAAGAAAACGCCTGGAGTGTTCCAGGTTTCGTACCAGATTCACGTCTTGATCGCGCGGCCCGTTCACGCGCAGATGAATAGTGATATGGCCGTCCTTGTTGCGCACCGGTTCAATGCTCGTAACGTGCACCCCGCCCGGCAGAACCGTTTCCAGGTCTTCCATGGCCAGCGTCCATGAGAATGCCTTTTCGTCGAACAGTTTGTTCAGCGCCACGGCCTGGGCTACCAACTGGGCGTTTTCCGGACGGCGCATCATGGCCTGGTAGTCCTGCCGTTCTTTTGCAATGCTCGCAATCTGCCCGTCGAGCGAGTGGTCGCGGGCGCGGGCTGCTTCGGCCTTCTGGTGCAGCGCATGCAGGCCAAATCCCAGTCCGATGGCAATCAGAGCCAGCATCCCCATGGCAATGCGCAGGCGCTTGATGGCCGGTCCCAGGTCGGCGAACGGGCGTGTAGCAAGATTGAGCGTTATCCGCATGGCTCTAGCTCGCCCCCGCCAACGCGCCGGCTACTCCGGCAATGCTCGCATCGCCCAGCGAGGTCACAAATCCGCTTTCCGGCGGCGGCATCATCTCGATGACCGTCAACTCCGGGTCGTCGATATAGTCCGCAAACTCGCCAGCGCTGCCAATGCCTGCGTAATAGAGGCCGCCCGGCCGCGCCCCCAGCTTGTCCTCAAAGTACGCCGCTGCAACGGCAATGCCGCGCTGCACTTCCTGCAGGCGCAGCCCGTCGTCCTCCGGCAGGTCGATGGTCCGGTAGAGCATCAGATCCTGGCCGTTGGTGATGGATGTGGTGAGCGCAACCGGGCTCAGATTGGCTGCCAGAATGGCCTCCATCGAATCACTGGATTCTCCCGCCTGCAAAGCGGCCAGGCTGGATGGCAACACCGCGCCTGGCTCGTACCCCGCATTGCGCACCGCGGCCTCGTATTCAGCCAAAATGGGCCCGGGGATGACGGCTGCCAACACCCTGCACTCTGACTTGCTCTGCGCCAGTATCTGGTAGCTGAGCCCGGCGTGCTCCACGTCGAACGGAACCATTTTGCGCAATCGGAAGCGCAGTACCGGATAAGCTTCAGCCGCCTTTGCGGGAAGGGAATCGAAGTCCAGCACGAAGACGCGGACAGCCGTATCGGGAATGACCAGCGTGACGGCGCGGGTGCGCGGCGAGACCTGGCTCAATGCCGAACGAATTGCGGCAGCCACAGTCTCCGGGACGCGAATATTCGGCTCACCGATACCGGGAACCAGCGCTCCGGCGGGCAGCGCCTGGAATGCGTAGACGGGCGCCTGACCGGGCCCTGAAATCGCGGCGGCAAGCGCCCCCTCCGGCGAAACTTCCACCGCGGCCGGCGGACGCCCGCCCGGCTGGGTCTTAATTCTCGCAGTGTTCAACACAGAACTCATTCGCCGATTCCCTTAGTGCAAGCTCCTAGCTTCTAGCCTCTAGCTTTTAGCTCCGTATTTCCAGTTCGTAAATCCTTCGTATCCCGCAATTGCTCAAAACCGCACGAGAAGAAGCTAAGAGCTAAAAGCTAGAAGCTAGCAGCTCATCTCGACGCCTCAATAAACGTAACCTTGTTAATCTCTTTCAGCGTGGTCAGCCCGCGCCGCACACGGTCCAGCGCCGACTCGCGCAGAAAGCTCATTCCCTCTTTCTGGGCCAGCTTGCGAATCTCGGAGGTGGGCTTCTTTTCCAAGATGATTTCGCGGATTGGGTCGGTCAAATCCAGCAGCTCGTGGATCGCCGTCCGGCCCCGGTAGCCCGTTCCGCCGCACTCAATGCAGCCTGTGCCCTCGCGAAAGCCAAATCCCTGCCACTCGGCCGGATTCAGCCCGCTCAGCACCAGTGCCTCATCGTCATAGTGAACGGTCTGCGCGCAGTGTTCGCAGATGGTGCGCACCAGCCGCTGGGCCAGAATACAGTTCAGCGCCGACACAAAGTTATATGCCTCCACGCCCATGTTCAGGAACCGCCCCAGCACATCGACCACGTTGTTGGCGTGGACCGTCGTAAACACCAGGTGCCCGGTCAGCGCGGAGTTGATGGCGATCTGCGCCGTCTCCTGGTCGCGTATCTCGCCTACCAGGATCTTGTCCGGGTCGTGACGCAGAATCGACCGCAAGCCGCGCGCAAACGTCAGCCCTTTTTTCTCGTTTACGGGAATCTGCGTTATGCCGCGAATCTGATATTCCACCGGGTCTTCAATGGTGATGATCTTGTCTTCGTCGCTCTTGATCTCGTTCAGCGCGGCGTAGAGTGTGGTGGTCTTGCCTGACCCGGTGGGCCCGGTTACCAGCACCATTCCGTAGGGCTCGCGGATATACCGCCGGAACCGCCGCAAATCCGCCTCGGCAAATCCCACCACATCCAGCGTCAGGTTCTTGAACTTCTCGCTCATCGACTCCTTGTCGAGCACGCGAAGCACGGCGTTTTCGCCGTGAACCGTAGGCATGATGGAGACGCGGAAATCGATCAGTCGTCCCTTGTATCGAACCCGGAAGCGCCCGTCCTGCGGCACGCGGCGTTCGGCAATATCCAGCTCGCTCATAATCTTGATGCGGCTCAGAATGGTGGAGTGGTGCTCGCGCGCAATCGGCGCCATCGCCGCCTGCAGCACGCCGTCGATGCGGTACTTCACCACCACAGAGTCATCGTTGGTCTCAATGTGGATATCCGACGCGCGCCGTTCCAAAGCCGTGAAAATAGTTGTGTCCACCAGACGGATAATGGGGCTGATATCTTCTTCGCTGGTCAGCTTCTCAATGGAAATGTTCTCGTCGGAGTTTTCGTCGCCCGTCAGTACGTCGAAGGTCAGTCCCTCGCTGGCCTCGTCCAGCACGCGCTGCGATTGCTCGGTCTTTTTCAGCAGGTCGGTAATCTGCCCCAGCGTTGCCACACGCGCAATGATCCTGTGCCCCAACAGGCCGGCAATCTCATCCAGCACCATGAGCCGCGAGGGGTCGCTGACCGCGATGACCAGGGCATCCGCATGTTGTTCGATAGGCACAAAGTTGTAGCGGAACATCAGTTCCACCGGCACCGTGCGCAGCAAATCGTGCTGAATCTTGAAGTTCTTCAGGTCCACGAACTCCGCGTGATAGCGGTGCGCCAGCGCTTCTGCCTGGCCCCGTTCGTCCCCGCTCGTGGGCATCGGAAGCGGAAGTAGTGTTGTTTCAGCCATGCCGCGTTACCCCTTGGTTGCCATTTCAACAACCTACTGGCTCACCTGATTCTGTCCCATCGAAAAAATGGGCAGATACAGCGAAATAAGAATGAAAACCACCACCACGCCCATGATGATCAGAATGATTGGCTCTATCAGCGCCAGCGCGGCGGTAAGCGCGGTGGCCACATCCTCGTCGAAGAACTCGCCCACCGAGATGAGCATTTGCGGCAGCGCGCCGGTTTGCTCGCCCACCGTGATCATCTCCGTGGCCAGGTCGGGAAAAACCTCTGTCTGGGTCAGCGCCTCCGCCAGGCTCTTGCCCTCGCGCACAGTCGTGATCGACCCGAACACTGCCTTCGAAACCCGCCGCGACGAAATCGACCTGGCCGCTGTCTCGAGCGACGGCACCAGCGACAGACCGCCGGTAAGCAGCGTGGCCAAAGTGCGCGTAAACAATGCCACTTGATACTTGAGCCAGATGTTGCCCAGAACCGGCATGCGGATGCGGATCTCGTCGATCACGTCCCGGCCCCGCTCCGTAACCGACAGGCGATAGATCCCCGCTCCCAGCCCCAGCGCCGCCAGCAAAATCCAAAGCAGATTGTGATTGAACCACTTGCTCATCGAAAGCAGATAGGTCGTCATCGCCGGCAGCTTCGATCCAATCTGGTCGTAAAGCAATGCAAACTGCGGCACCACGTACGTAAACATGAAAAATATCAGCCCGAATACCAGCACCATCAGCACGCACGGATAGATCAGCGAAGTGATCAGCTTTTTGCGAAACGAGAGCGTGATGCGCTGAAAGCTGACGTAGCGTTCCAGCACTTCCTGGAGATTTCCAGATCGCTCACCGGCCAGCAGCGTGGTGGTGTACATCACCGGGAATCCGGTCTGCGCCTCGAATGCCGCCGAAAGCGATTCGCCCGTCTTCACGCGGGTTGAAATGTCGTCCAACTGGGCTGAAAAGTGCGCATTCTTTTGGTTCTTCGCCAGCATTTGCAGCGATCCGAGAATCGGCAGCCCGGCGCGAATCAGCGTAAGAAACTGCTGGTTGAAGATAAGAAACGGCTCCAGCTTCACCTTGCCGCGCTTCAGGCCCGCAAACCCCGACCGCGCCCGAATCGAGAACACGTGGTACCCGGCATGAACAAAGCGCGCGCGCAACTCCTCGGCAGTGGCAGCCGTCTGCGTCTGCTCCTGCACGCGCCCACGCTCATCGGCCAACTTGATTACGAACTCAGCCATGCCTTCGCTCGCCGGCCCAAAAGCACCGGCCTTTCCAGGGGTTTCCCGCTCAACAATCTCAAGTCTCAGGGTACCAGCTTTGGCCCGCTGGTTTGGTATCGGATAGACGCGAAAGCAACATCCAACGCTCAACTTGCGGGTGCCCCAGAGCCTGTCCTGAGCTTTGTCGAAAGCCTGCCCTGAGCCTGTCGAATGGGGATCTCGATTTTGAGACCTGGGATGGAACCGGGCTCCCAATACTCTTCGTAAGCCGTGCGCGGTTGATTCCGCCGGCAAATCTGCTACCCCTGCAAATCGTCTACCATCCATCCATGAACTGGATTGAGGCTCATCGCGTCCTGATAGGCATTCTCGCAGACACACTTACGTTTCTCGGCGGGTGCCTTCTCGCTAGCGACGCTTTTCTTCGCCTCAAGGATCTCAAAAAGAAACGGATCGACGAAGAGTTTCGCCGCGAATTCCCCAGGCTGAACCTCACCGACGAGGAGTGGAAGGCAGCAATCGTTTCCCTGCGATGGGCTCTCGCCGGATTTGTTCTGGTTGCCGTGGGCTTCCTTTTCCAGTTGCTTCTGCGCCTCGCCGAGGCACAATAATTCTGGAGGATTGGCGGATCATCCGCCAATCCGCTATACTGAATGAGAGGAGAATCGCCATGGGAACTCTCCAATTCAAGCTCCCAATCGGGGCCAAGCGCCAGGTCACAATACCCAGGGACTGCATGAACCTGCTAGCACTCGAAGAGGGTGGGGAACTGCTTCTTGAAATTGTTGGCGACCATGCCATTCTTCTTCCGGTGGTCAGCATCCCCCGCCGCGATCTTCCTGAGGACCTTCGCAAAAAGTTTGAAGCGCGCCGCGGAAAGAAAGCCTCGGATGTTCCGCTCGGTGAGTTTCTTCACCAGATTGGCTACAACGCCTCAGCGCAGGCAAACTCAGCCCCAGGCACTGTTACCGGCAAGAGAAAAAGATCCAGTCGCAGTGCTTCAGCACTCGTCCGCTCAGTGAATACCCGCTAAGCCCGCCCGGCCGGTACGGTCCTCCATCTCCAGCCGAGTGCTATCATTCGGCGCATGAGCTGCAAAGTCGATGTGGATACGGCTGTCAAGGCGGACATCCTCGATTGCGGCAGAGGAGTGCGCAGGCAGATTGGCGAATTCCTTCTTCAGCTACAGGAAGATCCACTTCCCGAGGGTCGCGTGAATATGGATGGCGCTTTCTTTTACCTTCTGCCGTGTGGTTTTTTTGTCTCATGGGAAGTATTGGGAGATGTAATGAAGTTTGCCCTCAGCGGAGACAGGAATGGGATCTCGGTTCGCATTCTCGGCGTAGGACGCGAGTCTCCCCACTAACCGGAGCCGCCCGATCTGTGAGCCGAACATTCCCCCGTGCATTTCCTCGCAATTGATCCCCCACGATCCTTCCAAATGAAGTAAGCTACCCGCATGCGAACCCTCAACCAAGGTTCCATCCGACTCTTTCGCCTTGCCGGTGTGGAAGTGTTTCTGCACTGGTCGTGGTTTCTCGTGGCCTTCTACGAAATCGGGATGCGCAACGGCAGGTACTCTTCTGTCGCCTGGGGCATCGCGGAATATCTGGCGCTGTTCCTGATTGTGCTGACCCACGAGTTCGGCCACGCCATGGCATGTCGGCAGGTAGGCGGAACGGCAAACCGTATCGTACTTTGGCCCCTTGGCGGCGTGGCCTATGTGGATCCGCCGCAGCGCCCCGGCGCCATGCTGTGGAGCATCGCCGCGGGCCCCCTGGTCAACGTAGTCCTGTTTCCAATCTTCTACGCGGCATTGCAATTCGGCCGCCAGCAGGGGTGGCGCGACACCATGCCCGATGCCTACATGCTGGTGCGCGCTCTGGTGTGGATCGACGTCATCCTGCTGGTCTTCAACCTGCTCCCCATCTATCCCCTCGACGGCGGCAAGATTCTCCGCTCCCTGTTGTGGTTTCCGTTCGGTCGCGCCCGCAGCCTGATGGTAGCCGTGGTACTCGGCTTTGTGGGCATCGCCGCTTTCGCCGCCTTCTCCCTCTACACGCACTCCACCTGGTCCGTTGTGATTTCGGCATACATGCTGTTCAGTTGCTGGGGCGGACTGCAGCAGGCCCGAGCGCTGCTGAAACGGGAGAAGATTCCTCGCCGCGAAGGATTTGCCTGCCCCAGTTGCCGCACCGCTCCGCCGCTGGGGGCGGT
>Ga0302140_10003584_pt1 | contig 19902 bp, 14 predicted proteins | sample I_Bog_E1_1_FD_202095 | JGI IMG/M metagenome (GOLD analysis project Ga0302140, IMG submission 202095) | Peat permafrost microbial communities from Stordalen Mire near Abisko, Sweden - I_Bog_E1_1 | ecosystem: Environmental > Terrestrial > Soil > Wetlands > Peat | place: Sweden: Abisko, Stordalen... | reverse complement strand
GGATCTGAACCGCCGGGACGAGATGTAAAGCACCGACCCTACTCGTAGGCCAGAGGCGTCCAGAGGCTACCCTGCTTGAGCGCCAGCTGGATCGGACGCGGCGGCCCATTCGGCGGAACGGAGACCTCGATCCATAGCTGCTGCCCCGCATGGATCGGCGTCGGATCGGCCGCATGTTCCCCAATGTAAAAGTCCACGGGGGCATCCAGGCGCAGGTCCGCGCAGGCAGCGCCCGGCCATGCGGTCACCATTTGGCCACCCGACTGGGCGTCAGCTTCTGGAATCCGAATCGCGACGAGCCTGTTTCCCTCCACCCGCAGACGCGCGGGGAATTGCACTTGCTGCGGCGCTTGAACAGTGTATGCATTGCCAACCGGAATTCCGTTGACGTTCCGCGGCATCGCGGCCTGCTTTGCCGAAGGCAGCGTGCTCTTGCAACCATCGACGAGCATTTGCACGCTCACATAGCGTCCGCGCATCAGCATCTCCGGATCGTAAACCGTTGTGCGGGTCCACACCCGCGGGCAGGTCACGCGTTGGTAGAAATATTTCACCGCGACGGTAGAGACAATCGCCACTTGAACCAGGAGCAGCGCGAGCGAGGCGCCGGCGACTGAAAACTTCCCCAGCTTCATACCGCCTCCTTGGACTGCGGCTCTGAACCGACCATCCCCGCCAGCAGTCCACGCCGCATCTTCTCCAGCCCCCACCCGCCGGCCAGAAATAACACGCCGAGGCCGATCAAGCCGAGCGAACGATCCATCTTGTCAAACAAGTCGCTGAAGTAGAACCAAGCCACAGCCATCGCGAACCAGACCATCCCCAGGTTGACCAGGGCCTTGCTGGCCTGGTGCACACCCCACCAGATCACAAACACGGCAAACGTCGCCACCAGCAACCGAGCGAGGAGATTCGGTTCGCTATAGGTATACGTGTTGTGGATCGTGCCGAAGTCATTGTGCCGCGTCTGGGTCAGCATGCAGAACGGCAGCACCACAGTAAAAATCACCGCCGCCCCCACCGGAACCACACTGGCACGCCATCGGAACAGGGCGATGAGCAAAGGCAGAACCGCGATCGCCAACCAACCCCATACGCGCAGTTGGAAACCAAGCGGGCTCGAGTTCTGGCCCCAGGACCGCCAGCCTTCCATCAGCAGAACGGTACCGACTAACGCAGCCACGGCGGAGGCGGCGAACAGGATTCCCTGCGCCATCTTGCGCGATGTTCCTTGAAAGACCGTCAAGTAAAGGATCGCCCAGACGACCAGGAAACGTCCCAAATACAAGCCGTGGCCCACGTGCCCGAAGGCATAAAACTCAAACTCGCACAGAATCCATGCAGGGACCAGAAGCAGGGTCAGCGTTTGCTGCGCTTCATCCCGTAGCAGAATCCAACCAGCAAGCGCAGCCAGCGCCCACATCAGCACCGCCGCCGGCCAGTGCTCCTGGATATTGAAGATCTGCCCGACCAGCGCAATCGCCGCACCGGCGCACACCGTTCCCACGGCGTGGAGCGAGGTAGAAAGTCCGCGATAGCTCCCCCGCACCCCCGCGCCCGCAAGGTGGAACGTTGCAAGCATCGTCATCACAAGGGCGTAGCGGCCGATAGGGCCAATCCCATCCCAATGCGCGGAAACAAACAGCACCACTCCGCAGGCAAGCAGCATGGCGCCCAGAATGAGCGCAACCAGTACTTGCCAGCGCAGCCCCGAAGGGCGAGTCTGCGTTGACTCATAGATGCGGATTCGTTCCGCGGCTTCGTGATCCAGAACGCCGGCGGATTCCCAGCGCGTGAGCAGCGTTTCAAAATCAGCCATGGCCGTTGGCAGACATTACAACACAGTTTGCCCTGGCGCGCCGTGAGGCCTCCGCTCGATCCATGCCGAGGTGTGGATCAGTCATTGCGCAATTCCGCGGGACGCGATCCGAACGCGCGTAGTTGGCTTGGATCCTGGGCCCTATATCATGGGCACAGATGCGCTTTGACATCCTTACCATCTTTCCCGGCTTCTTCTCCGGATTCCTCGAGAATGGAATTCTGCGCCGGGCACTTGCCGACAAGATCCTCGAAGTTGCCGTGCACGATCTCCGCGCCTTCACCCACGACCGGCATCGAACCGTGGACGACCGCCCCTTTGGCGGGGGCGAGGGCATGGTCCTCAAGCCGCAGCCCATCGCCGAAGCAATGGCTTCTCTGGGAATCGAGCCCAAAGATCAGCGCGCGGAGGCGCAGCCCGCCCCACCGCAAGTGGTCCTGCTCTCCGCGCAAGGCCGCCCGTTCACCCAGGCAGTCGCCCGGCAACTGGCTACGCTGGACCGCATCGTTCTCATCTGTGGCCGCTATGAGGGAGTGGACGAGCGCATCAACCAGCTTTATTGCGATTGGGAACTATCCATCGGAGACTACGTCCTAAGCGGCGGCGAACTCGCCGCTTCCGTGGTGATTGACGCCACCATGCGCCTCTTGCCCGGTGTTCTCGGCAACGAGGCATCCAGCGAGTTTGAAAGCTTCGGGGTTGCCGACGCCGAGATTGATGCAGACAAGGAAGGCGTTCCCCGCTCCCAGCACGGTGCTGGCGGACTCCTCGACTATCCTCACTACACCCGGCCCGCCGATTTTCAGGGGCTCTCGGTTCCGGCTCCCCTGCTCAACGGCGACCATCGTGCCATCCGCCGCTGGCGCCGCGAACAGCAGCTCCGCAAGACGTTGTCGAATCGGCCGGAACTCTTGCTGAATGCGGCCCTCACCGAGGAAGACCGCAAAATTCTGCGATCCATCCAGCAAGGGCATCCTGACTCGCCAGGCCGAGTTATAGCTTGAATGAACCCGTGTCGGCAGCGCCCCCGTGCCCCATCCTTCCGCGCTTTTTGCGGAAGGATGGGAAACCTCGCACCTCAACCAGCCGCGTTGATGGGGTGCATTCGTAGCGGCTATTTAAACGGCTGCACCGGCGCAGGCTGAGCCGCCCCCACCTGGCCGATCACGACTTCTGCCAGGTAGAAGTTTTCTCCGCGGGCCGGATTTCCGGATAAGCGCCGCAGCATCGCAAGCTGGCCCACGTGCGTCAGAGCATCCGCAACCGGCCCCTGAATCAAACGTTCGATGGGAACCTTCAACTCCCCGCCCGACTCCAGAAATGAGTCGAAAGTCTCCAGGGCCTGAAAAAACCTCTGCTGCTCTTCTTTCCAAACCGAAGGTCGAGTCGCATTCCAGCGCTCTTTCCCCATGGCTGCGCTGAGCGCCCACTCGAACAGATCGCCCATATGTGCCAGAATTTGCACCGGCAGCTTCCCCGTGCCGGCAAATCCGGCAAAGGAATCCGGCGCTCCGTCCAGCGCCCGCGCCGTTCGATAAGCCAGGCTTGCCAGCATATGCCGCAACAATTCACGCTTCTCGTCCATACCGGAAACTATAGCGGAAACCGGTGTTCCACCGCCTGAAATTCCTTCCAACAGCCCACGGCGCGAAATTGAGCACCAAATCACAATTTCTGGTAAACTGGAGATTCTGAGTCCAAGAGCAGGAAACCACCATGTCTATCCATCCCGTAATGCAGCGCCTGGCCGACAAGCTCAAGCGCACCGATCTACCCGAGTTCGTCCCTGGCGACCAGATTCGCGTCCAGGTCAAGATCAAAGAAGGCGAAAAAGAACGCCTCCAAGCCTTCGAAGGCCTCGTCATCGCCATCAACCGGGGACCCCAGGGAACGTTTACGGTCCGCAAGATGAGTTTTGGACAGGGCGTGGAGCGCATCTTCCCCTTCAATTCCAAGGTCATCGACAAGATTGAAAAGGTTCGCAGTTACCGCGTTCGCCGCGCCAAGCTCTTCTACATCCGTGGACTGCGCGGCAAAGCCGCTCGTCTCAAGGAAGTGGACCGCGTCACCGGTAAGGTCCGCGCCTAAGCTCGCAGACCTCCCCTCCGAAAACCCCGGCCATCGCGCCGGGGTTTTCTTCTGAGCTTGTTTCCCAGAACGCTGCACCAGTTCCTGCGTCCCACCAAATTCCCACGCTGTTTTCCTCTCGCTGGTTTCAGAAAGCCGCCTTGCGGGTCGCATTCTTTTTATACTGAATCCATGCCCAAGTCACCGGTGTGCGGCTGGAAGCACGAGAAGGCGGCGCGAGACCAAGGTGCGCTCCACATTGCCGGGCTCGACGAAGTGGGCCGCGGCCCGCTCTTCGGTCCCGTGGTTGCCGCCGCCGTCATTCTTACGCCCAACTGCCGTCTCAAGGGCCTTACGGATTCGAAAAAACTCTCCGAAACGAAACGGGAAGAGTTCGAAGTCTTGATCCGGGTCAAGGCGATCGCGTGGGCTGTCGCTGTCGTAGACGCGGAAACCATCGACCGCATCAACATTCGCCGCGCTTCCCTTCTGGCCATGCGGCTCGCGGTCGAGCAACTCGCCCTTGCGCCCGACTACCTGCTCATTGATGGCCGTGACCCGATCGACTGGCCCTGCGCGCAGCAATCGCTCATCCACGGCGACGCCATCAGTCTCTCCATCGCCGCGGCCTCGGTGCTCGCCAAAGTGCATCGCGATCGCATGCTGGTTGAACTAGACCGACAGTTCCCCGGCTATGGGCTGGCCCGTCACAAAGGCTATGGTGCACCAGAACACCTTTCCGCCCTGGCCCGGCTTGGCCCCACCCCGCTCCACCGCAGAACCTTCAGTCCCGTTTCGCAGTCCGCTTTGGTGTTCGACCCAGTCTGAGCCGAAGCAGAAAAGTTCTCTATGCCGTGGCCGCCCGCGCTCCCCGCCTTTGCCACCACGACAGCGCAGGCCGCGCCAGCAGCAGGACTGCCAGCACCACCGTGAGGCGCAGCGGACTGAGTACCCCCGGCTTCACCTGCCACCAATAGTGAATGACGCCGCAAATGGCCGCGAGGTAGACAATCTTGTGCAGCCGATTCCAGTTCTTGCCACCAAGCTTGCGAATGGCCCAGTTCGTGGACGTCAGGGCCAAAGGCACCAGCAATAGCCATGCCGCAACGCCCATGGTAATAAAGCGCCGCTTCGCAACATCGGCAATCATGCTGGGCACATCGAAACCTGCATAGAGTGCAACGTACGTCAGCAAATGCATCGTCCCGTAGAAGAACGCAAAAAGTCCCAGTAGCCGGCGAAACTTGATCAACCAGTTCAGCTGCGGAACCAGCTTACGAAGGGGCGTAACCGCCAACGAAAGAATCAACAGGAGAAGAGTGTTATATCCCGTCGTGAGTTCAATGTTCGAAGTCGGATCGGGACCCAGCGTATTGGTGGCCGCCTGGTAGGCAAGCAACGCAACCGGCCCTAAGCAAGCCAGCCAGGTGAGAGTCTTGAGAAGGATGAGCGTCGATCGTTTCATTGCGAATGAGCGTTGGTTACGCTCTCTTCCCCTTGCTATGGGTTTCCGTGCTCGCGCCGTGGGTGGTTTTCTTCTCGGCAGTTCGCCGCGGCCTTTGCTTTGCCGAGATTGACTTGATGAGGAGGAGATGCTTTCCTTGTGGATCGAACGGGAGCTTAGCTCTTTCGACGGCCTCACGCATCAGCGCCGCGACAGCCGGTTCATGCAGCATTGCGGGCGACGTGAGAACGACGTGCTTCGCCACGCTCCCGCTCCCTCGCAGGATTTTGCCCGGATCGGGCAGTCCTTCTGCCTGCAGAAAAAACAGGCTGACCCACTGCGGATACAGTGCAATCGAAAAAATCGCGTCGGAAGCCTTTTCCGTCGGTCCGAAGCCAATCGCCAACGCGTTGTAGTTGTCATAAACGAGCTCGAGCGCCATCGGATACAGCCTTCGCATTGCGCCAAGGGTGGCCTCGGCGAAGGAAGCAACCTCCTCGGTATACTTCGCCATGAAGCTGGCGAGCTGCCTCTCCGCATCGTTTACCTGTGTCATAATACTCTCCGCGCCGATCGGTGAGCTGTCCGTGCCTTTAGAAATTCCTCTTCAGGTCCATGCCCTTGTAGAGCGAAGCCACCTGGTCCGCGTACCCGTTGAACATCAGCGTTGTCTTGCGTTGCGCATAGAAAGGGAGCCCAATGCGCCGCTCCGTCTTCTGGCTCCATCGGGGATGATCCACATTGGGATTCACGTTCGAATAGAAGCCGTATTCATTGGGAGCCTGTTCATTCCATGTGGTCGATGGCTCCTTATCCAGAAAACGCATGGTCACAATGGACTTGGCCGATTTGAATCCATACTTCCACGGCACCACCAGACGCACCGGCGCGCCATTCTGATTCGGCAAAACTTCGCCGTACAGGCCAAACGTGAGCAATGTTAGCGGGTGCATGGCTTCATCGATGCGCAGGCCTTCCGAGTAAGGCCAGTAGATGGTCGAATCCGAGGCCCACTTCTCCACGTGCTTGTCGTAGTAAGAAAGAAACTGAACATACTTGGCCGAAGGCAGCGGGTCGCACTGCTTGATGAACTCTGACAACGAATAACCGATCCACGGAATCACCATGCTCCACGCTTCGACACAGCGATGCCGGTAGACGCGATCTTCCAGCGGGCGAAGCTTGAGCAGCGTGTCGATATCAAACGTCTTGGGCGCCTTCACTTTGCCATCCACTTTCAGCGTCCAGGGCCGCGTAGGAAGTACACCGGCATTTTGTGCAGGCTGATTTTTCTGCACGCCAAATTCGTAAAAATTGTTGTAGTGCGTCAGATCGTTCAGGCTGGTCAGATCCTCGCCGGCCGTGCTCAGCGGGCTCTTCACGGTCTCCAGCTTGGTGTCGGCATGCGCGCCAATCCGCGGCTCAAACAGCTCGGCGACGCGTTCCATACCCACTGCGGCGGCCACGCTTCCGGCTGCGCCGCGAAGAAAGCGCCTGCGGTCCATGTACCAGTCATATCCGCTCCGCGGGGTAATCTCCGACGAAGGAATTTCGTTCGCCTTTTGGATCAGCATATTCAGACCTCACCTGAGAAGGGGACTTCTCGTTTCACCTATTAGACACGTCCGGGCATCCCCACGTTACAAGATACGTTTCAGCTTGCCAAGCCGATTCGGTGGCATGGAAAACTGCCCCTAAAGCCCCTTCAGGCTGCCCAGAAACGGCCACTCCCGCTGCCTCCTCGCCCTCCACATATAGATCAGGGTTCCGCTGCATGCAATGCCCGCAGCCACGGCCAGGCCTTCAAGAGCGTGACTGCGGTTCACCAGCATAAACACGAACCCGGCAATTGCCACCAACGGCGGCAACGGATACCAAGGCATTTTGAAGGGCCGATCGAGCTCCGGTTTCTGCCAGCGCAACAGCATCACCCCCACATGTTGCAGGAAGAACTGCAGAAGGATCCGGGTGATCACCAACAGCGTGATGACCTGGGCAAGGGAGAGAAAGCAGAACCCGGCCGCCACTACGCCCAACGCCACCAACGACCGATGGGGAATGCCGTGGCGCGGATGGAGCGCTGCCAGAAAGCTGAAGTAGTTGCCGTCCCGCGCCGCCGCAAACGGTACCCGGGAGTAGCCCAGCAAGAGCGAGAAGACGCTGGCAAACGCCGTCCAAATAATCAGCGCAGCCATTGCCCGTCCCGCCCATGTACCGAAAGCCGATTGCGCAATCTGCGCCACCAACTGCAACCGCACCGGCGATGCGGCTCCCGCGTGGACCGCACGCCCCGCAGCTTCCCGTACGGACGGCAACGCCGCCACATTCATGACCACGTAGAAGGCCGAAACAAAGACGATCGAGAGCAGGATCGCGCGCGGAATGGTCTTCTCCGGCTGCTTCACCTCTCCGCCCAGAAAGCAGATATTGTAGTAGCCCCAGTAGTCGTACGTGGTGATCAGCGTCGCTTGCGCCAAGCCTCCCAGCGCCAGGCCAAGGCCCAGGTGCGGCGCAGCCGGCATCCCCCATCCCCCGCTTGCCGATGCATGGGCAAATCCGGAGACGATCACCCCGGCGATCGCCGCCATCACTCCCGCGAACAAAATCCACGCCAACCGCGTCACCTGGCTCAGGTTGCGATAGAGCAACGCCGTCACCAGCAGGCATGCCCCGGCGGCCGCGAAGTTCGCGTAGTGCAGCGCAGGCAAGGGAGCAAACGGCGCGCCGTCCAACCCCGGCCAGAACCACGCCAGGAAGCTCGACAGCCCAATACAGCCCGAAGCGATCGACAAAGGCGCAGAAAAACTCAACTGCCAAACGTAAAGAAAGCTCAGCCAGTTTCCGGTACCCTTCGGGCTGTAAATCTCGCGAAGGAAGGCGTAGGAGCCGCCGGCCAGCGGGAAGGCTGCGCCCAGTTCCGCCCAGACTAACCCGTCGGCGATTGCCACGGTGGCTCCCAGTACCCACGCCCACACGCTCAGCCGATAACCTGCCGCGGCAATCACTAGGGGCAGCGTGATGAACGGCCCCACACCGATCATCTCCAGCATGTTGAAAAGCACAGCGGAACGCAGCCCGATGCGGCGTTCGAGCGTTGCGTCCGTGCCGGCAGAACGATCGAACATTAGGGATGCAGTCCTTGCAATGAAGATAGATCCTTAGCGATTGGAGCAGTGGAGAGGCGCGTCGTTCTCCGGCTGCAGTGCATCATAGAGGCGGACCGGGACTTTGCCCTCCAGGCCGCGGAGCCGGTCGTAGAATTCAGGATAAAAGAAGAGCAGCGCCGGCGCCTCCTGCGTGAAGTAATCGAACACGTCCGAATTTGGCTTCACCCGCAGATAGTCGACCGTCACAATCTCGTCCTTCGCGTAGCGGTTCTTCTTCCAGAACCCGATCTTGAAGACGAAGCCTGCGCCATCAGCGCGCCATGGTTTGCCTTGAACCGTTTTGCCGTTGCGCAGCTTCAACTGAAAGGACTCACGGGGCAGCAGGCGCACCGCTTCCACATCTGCCCAGGAACTGCGCGCACTCCACACCAGCGAGCCGTTCTGACTCACCTGCAACAGGTCACTCCGGCGAAGCGCGATCGCCGATTTTTGTTCCGGCTGAATCAGTACGGTCTTCGGGTCGATCTTGCGGATCGGCCCCTCCACGCAGGTGCCGTCCTTCTCCATGAATAGGAGTGTGCTGGAGGGTGTCGCGCTGTGCGGTGCAGATCGCGCGGAGCGACATGATCCTGGGATTGCCCCCTGCAGGAGAAGCAGAACGGCTACAAAAAATCCGGTGCGCACCGTACCGACCACCCCCAATTCGCCTGTCGACAAGCCTGGAAGACCCTTGATCACTCCCCGGATTGTACACTGACCAAAGATATGGCTTTCTCCAATCAACTTGTGAAGAAGACAGGGTACACGACCCTGTTCGGCCTGGTCGTCTGCGCGACGCTTTCTTTTCCCCTTCCCGCTCAGCAGGCGGCAACGAACGCCGGTCTTGCCGCGCAATCCCAGCGCTTACCCCGAGAGGAGCCGGAAAGTGTCGCGATCCCCATTGCCGAAGATCGCGGTGCGGCGGCATTGCAGCAGTCGCTCCGCCGCCTCTCCACAACCGCCAGCTTGATGATGATCGTGGCGCATCCGGACGACGAAGACGGCTCCCTGCTCACCTATCTCTCCCGTGGCCTGGGCGTGCGCTGCACGCTGCTGACCCTGACCCGCGGCGAAGGGGGCCAGAATGCCATGTCCGGCGACACCTACGACGCCCTCGGCCTCATCCGCACCAACGAGCTGTTGAAGGCCGGCCAGTATTACGGCGTCAAGCAACTCTGGGGTACGGAGATCGACTTCGGCTTCTCCAAGACCCAGGAGGAAGCCTTCTCGCGCTGGGGCCACGACCGCGTCCTGTATGACGCCGTACTCGCCGTGCGCCGCGAGCGACCGCAGGTGATCGTCTCCACGTTTGTCGGCGGCATTACGGATGGCCATGGCCAACACCAGGTCTCCGGCGAAATTGCCCAGGAGGCCTTCAAAGCCGCCGCCGATCCGAAGGTTTTTCCCGATCAGTTGAAAGATGGGCTTCAGCCTTGGCAGCCGCTCGCCGTCTATTCCATGGTGCCTTTCGCTCCGGTCACGGAAAAAGGCATGTTCGACTATGCCACCGGTAAATGGGCTCCCGCGAAGTTCAAGAATTACGTCACCGGCGAAACCATCACCGGCGTCCCATCCACCGATGTAACCCTCCCCGTGGGACAGCTTGACCCTGTCCTGGGAGAGAGCTATGCGCAGATTGCACGCGCCGGATGGGGCATGCAGAAGTCGCAAAATGGCGGCGCGAACCCCACGCTCAGCGGTCCGGCAAGCACTTCGTATCACTTGTGGGCGGTAGCCCCGCGTGCTGCCGCACCATCCGCCGTGAAGGCCGCCGACGACGACCTCTTCCACAACAGCAGGGTCGAGATCGACACATCTCTGACCGGGCTTGCCCGTCTCGCCGGACCTTCCGCACCGGGCAATCTCGCGAATGGCCTGCGCGAGGTCGATGCTGCCGTCCGGCAATTTGAATCGCAATGCCCGTGCCACACGGGAGTTGCCGCGCCCAAAGCGCTTGCGCCCGTGTATCGGCAAACAATCGCCTTGCGCAAATCGGTCGAAGACAGCAATCTGGACCCCGAATCGAAAGCCGGCCTGCAGGTCGAACTCGATGCGAAGCTCCGGGAATTCCAGTCCGTGCTGAAAGATCTTCTCGGCCTCGATCTAATGGCCTTCTCCACAAAGGCCTCCAAGGTGGAAGACGGGGGATTCCGTGGCAACGGTCCCGACGAGACGCCCCGTTCCGTCAGCCCGGGTGAGTCCTTCAACCTGCGCATCCACGCGACCCATTCCTCCCCGGGAGTCCATCTCGAAAAGACCTGGCTGGAAAGCCAACCCGGAAGCGACTGGCGGCAGGGCGAAGCACTGAGCACCGTCGCCAATCAAACTGCATCCGACGTCATCCTCCGCGTCCATGTGCCGGACGACGCCGCGCCAACGCAGCCATACTTTACCCGCCCTTCGATCGAGCAGCCCTACTACGACCTGACCGCGCCACAAAATCGCGGGCGCTCCTTTGCCCCTTGGCCTCTGGCCGCCTGGGCAGAGTTCACCTTTGAAGGGCTCCCCATCCGTCTCGGCCAGGTGGTCCAAACTATGGACCGCGTCCTCGGCCCGGGCGGCATCTACGAGCCGTTGGTTGTCACCCCGGCCATCGGCCTACGCATGGAACCCTCTGCCCGCATCCTTCCCCTGGATGGCTCAGCCCTTCCGGTTCATGTGACCGTGCACGCTCAAACCGCCGCCAAAGGCACGGTCGAGCTCAGTCTACCCTCCGGTTGGACCTCTGAACCTGCCTCGGTTCCCTTCACCTTGGCGAGCGCCGGAGACACCGAACCGCTCCTCTTTTCTGTGAAACCGGGCGGAACGTCCCCGGGCGCCAACTCCATTCAAGCGGTTGCCAAGGCCGGCGGCCACACCTATGAGACGGGCTGGCAATCCGTCGGCTACCCCGGTTTGCGCCCCTACAATCTTTACCGGCCAGCCAAGTTGCTCACCGGCAAGGTCGATGTCAAGGTCGAGCCGGGGCTGCGGGTGGGCTACGTCATGGGTACAGGCGACTCGGTCCCGGACGCTCTTGAAGCCCTCGGCGTCAAGCCACGCCTGCTTTCGCCTGCGGATGTCACCAGCGGCGACCTTTCCGCCTTCACCACCCTCATTATCGGCATCCGCGCTTACTCCGCTCGCCCCGAACTCACCGCTGCCGAATCCCGGCTCGAAGACTTCGTGCGCCAGGGCGGAACGCTCGTCGTTCTTTACCAAAGCGCCGACTTCCCGGCTCCGTTTCCGCTCTCCCTCGGGCGCAGCGCTGAGCGCGTCGTGGATGAAGCGGCTCCCGTCAAACTCCTCGACCCCACCGATCCCCTGTTCCGTGCCCCAAACCGCCTGACATCGGCCGACTTCGACGGCTGGGTCGAGGAGCGTGGCCACTCCTTCCTTGAATCCTGGGACAAAGCCTATACCGCCCTTACCGAGACGGCCGATCCTGGGCAGGACCCGCAGAGAGGCGGCTTGCTCGTCGCCCATCCGGGCAAAGGATCTTTCATCTATGTCGCCTATGCGCTGCACCGGCAGCTTCCTGAATTGGTTCCCGGCGCCTATCGGATTCTGGCCAATCTGATCAGTGGCGGCCAACGAGCCGCTGCTGGCATAGATGTCCGGTAAGTGCACCATCCTTGGACAGCTGTAACCCCGGCAGCCAACCGGTCCGCCCCAACTCAACCTACACTTGCGCCCGATCCGCCTCAATCAAAGCGTTGAGATGATTCTCCATCTCTGCGACGAAGACACCTGCGCAACGGATCGCTATGATTTTCGGTGATCTGCGCCTGCCAAACTACCGCTTCGTCTTCTTCGAAGGCGATGTTTCCATGTCCCAGGTGCACTCCAGAACAATCCGATACGGAACCCGCCCCGAACGAGGGGCGCGGACACGAATGCACTTCACTGCGGTCTTTCATGGAGGAGTTTCATGTATCGAAATATCGTTTTCATTGGCTTATGTCTAATTCTCGGCCTGGGCGCAGCAAGTGCCCAAAGCAACTACGCCCTGGTGCGTGGCTCCATTCTCGATCCCCAGCATCGCCCCATCGTCGGAGCCCGAGTGCGGGTAACATCCACCAACACGGGCACGGAGCGCGATGTCGTTTCGAACGCCACCGGCCTTTATGAAGTGGCTGGCTTGCAGCCTGGGTCGTATTCCCTCACCGTGGATGACCGCGGCTTCAAACAATCTGCGCAGAACATCGATCTTGAGGTCGGGCAGCAGGCAACCATCGATCTCGTGTTGACGGTCGGCGCGGAAGCACAAACGGTCACGGTGCGTTCAGCCAACGAACTGCTCAAAACACAGGACGCGAGCGTGGGCGAGGTGGTGGAACAACGCTCGGTGGAGTCTCTGCCGCTGAATGGCCGCATGTTGATCGACCTAGTGCTGACGGTGCCGGGCGCGCACATCAGTCACGGCGCGTCGGTGGGCGATATGAGTTCGCTCTATTGGAGGCCAGGCCAGCGGTCGGCGGTCAGCATCGGCGGCAGCCGTCCCAATGCCAACTACTTTCTGCTCGACGGCGCAACCAACACGGATCCTACTTTCAGCACCCAGAATCTGAGCCCCTCCCCGGATACGGTTCAGGAGTTCGAGGTACAAACCGGCAGCTATTCGGCGGAGATGGGTGGCGCCGGCGGCGGCCAGATCAATATTGTCACGCGCCACGGCTCCGACCACATCCATGGAACCGCGTACGAGTTCCTTCGCAACGGGGACATGGATGCCCACTCGTTCAACCAGATGGGTACTTCAAACTTCCTGGTACAGAACAACTTTGGGGCATCTGTCGGCGGTCCGGTGAAACACACGGGCAAAACATTTTTCTTCCTCAACTATGAAGCCCTGCGCCATGTCGAGATCGACGCCATGGTCGACACGGTGCCCACGGCTGCGGAGGCGAGCGGCGACTTCAGCCAGAGCGGTGTCAACATCTACGACCCCTCCACGACTGCCCCCAATCCGAGCTATAACCCTGCTCTGCCGGCCAGCAAAACCAATCCTCAATACATCCGCCAGCAATTTCAATACAACGGCGTCTTGAACGTGATTCCTCCCCAGCGCCTTACCCAGGCAGCCTCCATCATGCTGAACAAATACACGCCTCAGCCCAACACCATGAACATGGGCAGCATGACAATGATGGGACAACCAACTGTTGTGGGCGCGGGCAACGACGCCAACAACTATCTGGACACGCGCAAGGAACACATGACCGACGATCAGGGCACGTCTCGTGTCGATCACAGCTTTGCAAATGGCGACACGGCTTTCATCCGCTACTCCGCGGCCAGCGAATATGGCTTCATGCCGGAAGGACTTCCCGGCTTTGGCTTGTATCACGACAATTTTTCGCAACAGGGTACCGGAGCTTGGAATCACGTCCTCTCGACGCATATGGTCAACATGGCATCGGTCGCCGTTTCGCGGCTGGCCATGTCGCATACCACCGAGAGTGCCAGCAAGAACGATATCGTCGATGAGCTTGGCATTACCGGTACCGGTTTTGGCGGCCCGAAGGCATGGGGGGCGCCGTACTTTAACGTCCAGGGCTACTCTCCTTTGGGTGACAACTATCTTGCGACGCCGATGAAGGCCTGGGACACGGTGATTGAAGGCCGCGACTCGTTGAACTGGCAGATTGGCCGCCACAGTGCCAAGTTCGGCGGCGCCTACCAGAAGTTCATCTGGCCCATGTGGGGCTTCTTTCAAAATCGCGGCTACTACCAATACACGAACGGATACACCACCGAATACGCCCTCAACGACGGCGCCACTGGATCGTCCCTCGCCAGCTTCCTTCTCGGCCTTCCCGCGGCCCGCCAGGGCCAGGCAGGCATACCCCAGATGAATCTCCATCAGTGGTACGCCGACGGTTACGCGCAGGACGCATGGCGCCTGACCGCGACCACCACCCTCACCTACGGCTTGCGCTACGAGTTCATGAGCCCGCTGATCGATGTCGATTACACCAATAGCAATCTCGACCTCTCCAGCGGTAAGCCGCAAGTCTTCATCGGCGGCCAAAATGGCTATCCGCGCGGCTTGATGTATGCCAACCACACCAACTTCGCGCCCCGGCTCGGCCTTGCACAGAGCTTTCCCAGCCTTGGAGTGGTGGCCCATGTCGCCTATGGAATCTTCTATACCCCGGTCGACATGAACACCTGGTGCAATCAGCGCCACAATGTGCCGTATGTCTTTCCGGAGACCGCGCAGAGCGACCCCTACCTGCCCACCATCAAAACACTGAACTTTCCTGCCCCCGTGTTGGGCACGACTGCGGTGAGTTTCACTGCATTGCAACTCCATGCGCCCGCCCAATACGTCCAGCAGTGGAGTGCTTCGCTGGAAAAACAACTGGGCGCGGAAACCACGGTCGAAGTCGGCTACATGGGCGCGGGCGGCTTCCACCTTCAACGCTCTCATCTCATCAACAACGCACAACCAGGTCCGGGACTCATTCAGCCCCGCCGGCCAAACCCGAAAATCAGCTTCGTCGCGAATACAACATTTCCCTCAACCGTTACAGTCGCCAGCACCACCTTTCCCGTGAGCACCATCAACCTGCTTGAGAACACATCGCAGAGTTGGTATGACGCGGGGTATGTCAACGTGCGCCGCCGCGCTTCCAACCGGCTCAGCTTTCTGGCCAACTACACATTCGCCAAGGCTCTGGAGAATGCGCCGGATTTCCGTTCGCCGATGTTCGAAGCTGCCACGCCACAGAACAACGACGATCTCAACGCGGAAAAAGGCCCGGGATGCGACATTCGCCACCGCGTGGCCGCCAGCGTGGTCTATGGCACGCCAACGCTGAGTACCGACCGTTTCGTTCGCAGTCTGACCCGCGACTGGCAAGGCTCCCTTGAATACCAGGTGCAAACCGGCTTCCCGACGACCATGTCTGTCTTCGGGGACACCGCCAATGCCGGGACCGTTGTGGGTGAAAACCCGATTCGCGCGAATTCAACCGGATCCAAGGTCTTCGCGTCCGGTACGCGCAATTCGGCCACATGGTTCAACCCCGGCGCCTTCACCGCGCCCCCGGCCTACACGTATGGGAACGTTGGACGGAATTCGGTCTATGGACCCGGCCTCCAAACCATGGACCTGGCCGTCGTAAGGAGTTTCAGCCTGGTAGAAAAAGCTCGCTTCGAAGCCCGCGCCGAGTTCTTCAACCTCTTCAACCACACCAACCTGGGAACCCCCAACCGCTTCGTCAACACTTCCAGCTTCGGCAGCATCACAGAAGTCGCAACACCGGGGCGAGAGATTCAGATCAGCGGAAGGATCAGCTTTTAATGTCCTGTCTCCAAAGTCCCTGTAAGAAGGCCGCTGAGCGGAGGTTGCTGGGTGTTTTGCACCAACCGTAGCCGATTGATCTGCGGCTGTACTTCGGGAATTCTGCCATGAACTTCGGAGACACCACACTAGATCGACCCGATTCGCATCTCGATCTTTGCGACGTTCGCCGAGTTGCAGTCTCGAAATGACCGCAACTCGGCCTGGAAGTTTTTATCCATACCGGAACGAAAAGGGTGCGGAACGAAAAGGATGCGGAACGAAAAGGCTCACGACCTGCGTGCTGGGATGGACCGCCAAGGAAAATCGAGAACACCCTCGCCTTATACCGCTTTCCGGCTCGACATTGACAAGGTGACACAGCTTGAATTTGCGAGCGCGAAGTGCGGCTATTCAACGATTAAAGGAATGGAACGCCCTCGAGCTAACTCCAACTGGCTCTGTTAATTCTGTGTGAATTCGTCAGATTTTAACGTGACTCTGCGACTCTCATGAAGGGAAAGTGCGGCGCCGTGCTCCTATCTTGCAGGCCGCCTTCTCCGATAAGTCTTGTTTTCATAGCGTGAGAACATGCGCATGATCCGGCTTCATGTTCGTGCAATCGGTTGTGCCGGAGAAAGCGTTCGCTGCACGGGCGAGCGCGCCAGAACGAACTTGATTTGAGAGGAAAATGAGAGGCCCAATGAACCTTAAGCTAAGAACAGCTGCAGCCGCCATGCTGGCGGTTGCCCTGATATCTTCACCGGCGTTTGGCGGCGAGAGCGATCGCGAACCCGCGCCGGCCAAAAAGCACGCAACGAAGAAGGCCAAGACTCCGCCGCCACCCACAGTTGCCGAACAGATTCAGGCGCTGAAGGACGAACTTGAGGGCCAGATCAACAGCCTCAAGACCGACCTTGCAGACAAGGATGCACAACTGAGGAAGGCGCAGCAGGCAGCGGCCGATGCGCAGGCCGCCGCCGACAAGGCGAATGCAGCCGCTGCCGCCCAGAACCAGGCCACGACGGACAATGCCGCAGCTGTGACCACGCTGCAGTCGACCGTCAACGACCTGAAGGGCAATCAGTTGTCGCTGGCCGCAACCGTTTCCGATGAAACCGCAAAGATCAAGAAGGACATCTCCGCTCCCAACGTCATCCACTACAAGGGCATCAGCATCACGCCCGGTGGCTTCGCGGCGGCTGAAACGGTCTACCGCACCAAGGCCACCGGCGGCGATATTCCCACCGCTTTCAGTTCCATTCCGTATGAAGGCGCAGACGCCTATTCGCTCGGTGAGTTCTACGGCAGCGGCCGCCAGTCGCGCCTCAGCCTGAACGCAGAAGGCAAAACCAGCTGGGGAACCATCCGCGGCTACTACGAAGCGGACTTCCTGGGCACCGGCATCACCTCCAACAATAACCAGTCCAACAGCTATGTCCTGCGCCAGCGCGTGGTGTGGGCCTCGGCGGAAACCAACTCGCACCTGAAGTTTGCCGGCGGCCAGATGTGGTCCCTGGCAACCGAAGACAAGAAGGGCATCTCCAACGAATCCGGCGATATCATGACGCCCCAGACCGTAGACCCGAACTACGTGGCGGGCTTTGTCTGGACTCGTCAGTACGGCTTCCGCGTGGTCAAGTCCTTCAAGAATGTCGCCTTCGGCATCGCGGCCGAGAATCCCCAGGTCCTTTACACCGCCTCGATCGCCGGCAACACTCCCTATGCCGTACTCGGCAGCGCCGGCGCCAATGGCGGCAACTACAACGCGGCGGTCAGCGCCAGCGTTCCCACCACCTACATCCAGAACTACTCCAACCAGAAAGAGAACTCGGCAACCGGTGGCGTCGTCGATATCGCGGTCCCCGTCTACAACACCATCTACGCCAACACCAACATTGCCAACTTGTCCTTCAACCAGGCGCCGGACTTTATCGCCAAGGTCGCCATCGATCCGGGCATCGGCCACTATGAGCTCTTCGGCATCGGCCGCTTCGCTCATGAGACTGTCTACCCCGGCGTAACCACCAACAGCGTGAAATACGGCGGCATCAAGGATGTAGCTACCGGGACAGCCGTTGTCGCTGCGTCCACGACTGCTGGAGCCTATTCCAACAGCATCGTTCTCGGTGGTGCGGGCGCCAGCGCGCGCATTCCTGTGATCGCCAACAAGCTGACCGTCGGCGCCAAGGGCATGTACGGTGCAGGTCTGGGCCGCTACGGAGATACCACGCTCTCTGACGTGACCGCCGATACCGCAGGCGAGCTAGCTCCCATCCACAACCTGAGCGGCCTCTTGACGGTGGAAGCAAACCCCACCCCGCGTCTGGCCATCTACCTTAACTACGGTGGCGATTATGCGAGCCGTGTCGACTTCGGCACCGGCAGCACCGCTGCTTCCACCCTCGGCTCGCCTTCCGCGCAGTTCTGCCCCACCACGGCTGGAGCCTTTGCCTGCACCAGTTCCCCGACTGCGGCCAACATCGCCGCCGGCGGAGCCTGGGGCGGTCACTGGAGCACCCCCGCCGTGGGCACGACTGCGGTCGGCTACGGCTCGCGCCTGCTCTCCAATTCGAGCTGCAACACCATCGCCAACCCCGGCTTCAGCGGCAGTTCGACCGGTTACTACCCCGGCGGATCCTGCGGCGCGCAATCGCGCGACGTACAGGAAATCACCGGCGGCTACTGGTACGACATCTACAAGGGCGAACATGGCCGTCTGCGCCAGGGCGTGCAATACGGCTATGCGGTTCGCGAAGGCTGGTCGGGCGCAAGCGGCATCGGCGCCAAGGGCATCGACAACATGTTCTGGACCACCTTCCGCTACTACCTCCCCTAAACCTCGATCCCTCAACCTTAACGACGAAAGGGCAGACCGCTTGGCGGTCTGCCCTTTCCCTTTCCATTGGGTTTTTGCGGGAATCCGTTGTTGGCCCGCACCTCTAAATGGTCCCCGAAAAGAGCAGCACCAACCTCCAGGTAGGCTCTCCTAAGGGCTGCCTGGCCCTCAGAGATCTCGCTCGGTCCCGAAATCATCCGCGGAGCGCCGCCTATGAGGAACCCAGGCTGGCCACAGATCGCCTAACCGTGGTGCCATCACCTCTGGGCGTGCCGCCGGTCACAGACTTCTCTGCCGTCGGCACGGCATCCTATGGATACAAGGCCGGGATTGGCGAGAGTTCATGAATCGCAACTCTCCTAGCTCCGACAGTGTTTTAACCGGCAGCGGCTGACCGCTTTCGCTTTGAGGAAAACCTGCCTCGCGAAACTCAGCCGCTGTTGCGTTGCCTTCTCCAGGTGAGCCCTCAAACGCGCGCCGCCCCCTCTGTCAATGTCTCCAGCACAAGCTCCAGAGCGTGTTCCCACGTCGGCATATAGATCCCAAACGTCTCCGCCAGACGCTCGCAGGAAAGCACCGAGTTCACCGGCCGCTTGGCCGGCACAGGATACGCGCTACTCGGAATCGGCGTGAGCGTCGGGCACGACGGCTGCTTAGACAGGAACGCCTTAGCAAACCCAAACCACGTCGTCGCCCCGGAGCTGGTCAAATGATAGACGCCGCTTCGCCCTGCCAGTCCTCCGCCCCGCGGAGCCAATACCTGCGCCAAAATGTCAGCGGTGGCCTGCGCAATACACTCGCTGGTCGTAGGACCGCCCGTCTGGTCATCCACAATGCGCAGCTCGGGGCGCTCCTTCGCCAGGCGCAACATGGTCAGCAGAAAGTTGCTGCCCCGCGCGCCATACACCCAGCTGGTGCGCAGAATCACGTGGTCCCCGCCAACCGCCTGGATGGCTTCATCTCCAGCCAGCTTTGTCTTTCCATACACATTCAGTGGATTCGGCGCATCCGTCTCCACCCATGCTCCTTCCTTGGAGCCGTCGTACACATAGTCCGTCGAGTAATGAACCAGCACGCTGCCCAGCCGCTTGGCTTCTTCGGCAATCACGCCAGGTCCTGTTGCATTGATGGCCCACGCAGGCTCCGGCGTCGCCTCGGCCTTGTCCACCGCCGTATACGCAGCCGCATTCACAATCACCTTTGGATTCGCGGATCGCACTACGTCGCGAATGGTCTCCGGCTTGGAAAAATCGACTTCGGGAAAGTCGACGCTCTGCACTTCGCCCAGGCAGGCCAGCTTATGGCGAAGTTCCCATC
>Ga0302140_10003582_pt1 | contig 19908 bp, 16 predicted proteins | sample I_Bog_E1_1_FD_202095 | JGI IMG/M metagenome (GOLD analysis project Ga0302140, IMG submission 202095) | Peat permafrost microbial communities from Stordalen Mire near Abisko, Sweden - I_Bog_E1_1 | ecosystem: Environmental > Terrestrial > Soil > Wetlands > Peat | place: Sweden: Abisko, Stordalen... | reverse complement strand
CGCGGCTGCAAATAAGCCACGGTTACATCTGAGGTGATTCCTGTTACTGTATAGCGGGTCAGCGTGCTCGTGATGCCGATGTAGAAGCCGATGGCTCCGCTTCCATAGCCGCCACTGCTGGTCATATCATAGAGGAAAATGCCAGTGGCGGCCACATTGGTGGTTGATCCACCCACCATCGCGGCATAACAACTCATCGTCCATGTTTCGCCCATGGCCGCTGGTATTCCGGTCGCGGTATCCAGGAACACGCTTTCAAATTGGCCCGTCGCGGTCCCGAAGAATCGGATGTCGATATATCGCAGACCGTTGATCGTCCCGGTCCCGATAACCTGTTGGGACAGACCGATGGGCAGCGTGGACCAGTTGTTGGGCAGCGTGCCGGGAGTTCCGCTAACTGCACCAATATTTGTCGAGTTGCGAATCCAGTTGGTAACGACAGACGAAGCGATCGAGCCGGACGTCAGAACCAAGTTGCCGACCAAAGCGGCGAGTTCGAATTGCGGGGCCGCGATCCGAACGGTGAAATTATAGCTGACCCCATTGCTGTAGTAGATATACAGGCCGGTCCAGACAAACGCGCAGGCTGCATTAGTCGTGGTGTAGGTGGCCGAATAGCGTTGCAAGGAACTGGTGGGTGTGATGTTCGGCGTGGACCCCTGGGCCAGGAACGAGCCGCTGCTGTTTACCTCGGCTACGATAAACGCCGATCCCGAGGGAAGCGCCCCGCTGATCAGTTGCAGATAAGCCGAACTGGTCCAGGTCTGGCCGATCGCTGCTGCAATGAAAGTGCTGGTCTCGTAACTGATATTGACGGTCGCGGTCGCGGTCGCAGTTCCGACATAGCTAACATCAATATAGGGCAGGCCGTTCGTGGTGCCCGAACCGATGATCGTTGCCGTCAAACCAGTGGCAGTTGCCGGAATGAACCAGTTGGTTGGTGCGGTTCCTGGGGTGCCTGCTACGGCCCCGACCATGCTTGAATTGCGCAGCCAGTTGGTGACGTTGCCCGCGTTATAGCCGTAATCGATACGGGCAGTGTTGGATGCCGCTGTTTGTAATGTGCCGGTCGAGTCGAAATAGGTGGCATTCGAAGCACGGGTGGTGGTGAGGCGTGAATCCACCCCGCTTGTGATGAAGTTTAGATCGAGTGCGGTATCCGTTACGCTGCCGGTGGCATACAGCCCGGCAAGCGTCTCTGTTTCAACAGGAACAAACGCACCGATCGCGCCTGTGGCAGATATCCCGGCTACACTGAGAAAATCAGAGGCAGCATAGGACTGTGAACCGTATGGAGCGGTGCCGTACATGGCGGCTTAAATCTTTGCTTCGATCATAATTTGGGGCGTACTCGTTTCCTTCTGGTATTTACCCAGCATGACAGAAAAGCCCCGAGGTCTTTAGCCTCGGGGCTGAATGACTAGCTCATCAATATAAGTCTGGGGTTTCAGGTGTCGTCTTCGACCAGGAACAGAAAGATCGAATTTATCGCGTCGTCCGATAGGGTCTCGGGCAATGCGGGCCACTGAGCCATCGGCAGCCTGCGCAAGGCGAACTCTTGTTCCTCACGGCCCAACACCTCGATGCGCTTGGTGCGCTCTTGGATGATCTGGCCGATGGTGGGATAAGCGGCGCGCAGCTTGGCCTCGATGGGCGGCAACTTCTTGGCCAAATTGTCGATCACATAGGCATTGTTTTCGATCAGCGGCTGGCCGGTCGAATCTTTCACCGCGATCTCCTCCAAGGCGGCGATGCGTTCCTGCTCAAACTTGGCAAGCAACGTATTATCCGCCTCGTCTTCCGGTGTTTTCAACGCCGCTTGATAGGTTTCTTCAGCGGTTTCCAAGACCCGGCGATTATGGGCTAACAGATAGCCAAACCGAATTTGCCGCGCGATCGGCAGGGTTTGCAAGGTCTTGATCGTTTGTAGTAATTGCAGGGCTTCCGAAATATACATGCTCTCTCCTGGACTTTAAACGCGGTTATTTATCATGATCTTTAACTGCCCTTTGGACCTACAAGGCGATCATCTTAGAGGTCCGCACTGGCGTTGTAGGTAATGTTAAGGGAGTAGGTGCCGATCGCGGTGACAAGACCAAAGGCTGCGATTAACCAGTTGTTTACTTGGAACGTGAAGGTGTTGCAGTTATTGTAGACTGACGATGTAACCGCGACGGTGGGGATGGCGCGCATTGTGCGCGGGTACGTGCTTGATGCAATGATACCAGCACCAGCGGCCCCATAACCCGAAACATAAATCTGCCCTAACGCGTAGAAATATTGGCATCGCAACAATTCGTCGTCGGTACTGCGCGATTCAAGCGCAGTCACGGTTGAGCCGATTTCGAGTTGTAGTCCCCAGAAGTCGAAGGTGCCGGACTGCACGCCGACGCCAAGTTGTGAGGCAAAGGTGCTGCCCGAGGATAACCCGATCCCGACCACCAGAGAACTATCATTGTTCGTCCCGAACGTCTCGCCTGACGTGCTCGGCACCGTGAAGGAGCACGAATAACGCGTCCAGGTAGTGGTTACCGCGAATGTGTGTGGTGCGATCACGACGCCTGTAGACGGCGACCCTCCTGTGCCGAAAAGCTGTGCCAGATAGACGCCGACATTCAGGGCCGCGCTACCTTTCGCCCAGAAGCTGAATGTGACGGTCTTGTTCGAGGTGCGCTTTGCATCAAGAGTATTTTGAACGATCTGGGTGTAGTTACCTGCCGAAGCCCCGCCGGTGACGACCACTTGCAGGGACGCTGCGGCGCTTTCGTCACCAACAATGGTAGCTGGGGGCAATGAAATGACGGAGGCTGAAAAGGTATCACCAACAACGGACATCTGCCAACGATCGGCGGTGTAATAACCCGTGACCGTCCATGGTCCGGTGCCGCGCTGCTGAACATTTATGCGGCCATTAAGTAGGATGTTGCGGCCATAATTCTCGGCTGCCCCGGTCGTCAGAGTCGTCAGAGCCGTTGTGACGTTTGCAGCAGTTTGATATCCAGCCGGATTGGTTTGCAGATAATACGTACTAGCTGCTGTGGCAGTGGTCAGATATGAGCCAAGGGTACTCGTGACGTTCGCGGCTGTTTGATAACCACTCGGATTGGTCTGCAGATAATACGTACCGGCGGCAGAGGCCGTGGTCAGATATGATCCAAGGGTACTCGTGACATTTGCGGCAGTCTGATAACCCGACGGATTGGTTGCATTATACGGCGTAAATCCCAGGGCTGTTATCACATTACCAGATGTAATGCTGCTGATATAACCACTCGGATTAGTCTGGAGATAATACGTACTAGCCGCTGTGGCAGTCGTCAGATAGGCCGACAAAGCGGATGATAAGGCATAAGGCGAGAGCAGATTGGTAAAGCCAGTACCCGAGATTATGCCCGAAGCCGAAAGCGTGGTGAACGCGCCCGTCGAGGGTGTGGCGCCGATCGGCGTGTTGGTGATGCCACCCAGGTTCATGACACCGGCATCGGTGAGCCCCACGATGACGGAATAGGCGCTGCTCATGATCTGGAAAGTGCCGCCAGCGGCGCGGAGATACTTGTTCGGCGTGGTCGATCCATTACCGAAAAGCGCAATGTTGACGCCGCTCGCGCTGTTGACCGCTGAAACGATCAGGCTTCCTGAAGAATTGGTCGAGGAATCGGTGATGTCGATTGGACTGGAGTTAACTTGGCCATTTAGATTGATTGCCGTTGCGGTGACAGTAAAATCATACACCCCGATCGACACGGTTGAGCTTCCAACCCCTGGATCGGTCTGTCCCAACGTGCCTGCGTTCGCCCACGCACCTTGAATGCTGGTCGTTACCACGTAGGTCGAATAAGCGCCTGTGTTGGATGACAGTGAAACATACAGTTTGTAGTTGGTGGCCGCTGTGCCTGCCGCGTTACCGACCCACTTGACGTTAACTAGGGCCAAGCCGTGTCCGTATTGATTCCAATGGCAATCACCCGCGAAACCATTGGCATCGACAGACGCACCATTGCTGGTCTTGAAGAAAATGGTGGCTTCGGTGTTTTGCGTGTAGTTCGCGTTGTAACCATTCGACAGGGTGAAACGCAGCAGGATATGATCACCAGTTCCATTAGTGATCGGGGTATAAGTCCCGAGCAGCACCCATTGCGCGGAGCCAGATGTGCCAGGGACTTGGTAGGCTTGCTGATAGGGCGAGAGCAGCGCCGTGAAACCGGCCCCGGATACTGTGGAAGAAGCCGAAAGCGTAGTGAATGAGCCGGTGCTGCCAGAGATCGGGGATGACGTGATGCCGTTCGCCATCGTTACCAAACCGCTGGCACGGCTGATCAGAAGCGGCTGCGAGAGATATGCGGCGGAGTCCGAAAATGCCTGAAGATACCAGTTCGATCCGGCGTTGCTGCCGGACTCGGTTTCAGCGTCGCAGCCAAAGACCCAGCGACTTGATCCACCAGTTGTCACGTAAACGTCGCGCGCTGTGCTGGCCCCACCGGAGATCGTGAAGCGGCCTGTGGTGGTCAGATAGCCGCCGACGGTTGTCGCACCAGAAAGCGTGGTCGTGCCGCTGACCGTCAACCCGTTGTTGATACTGGTCAACCCGCTGGAACGAGTGATCGACAAAGGCGAGGCGATATACGCACCGCCATCGCCAAACGCTGTAATATTAAAGGTTGCACCCGCGTTCGATCCGCTTTCGGCGTCATTGCCGACGCCCATTTCCCAGCGTACGACATTGGCTGTGGCGAACTCCAGCATCCGGTAGCCGCCAGCGGTGTTGTTGAGGACGATCGGCACACCGACACCAGTGATGGTGATCGCCCCAGTGAACGTGGCGCCTGCCAGAGGCGCATAAGGCGAGAGCAGATTAGTGAAGCCAGCACCAGAAACGGTACCAGTGGCCGAGAGCGTAGTGGCACTGATCGCAGTCCCAGTGATACCTGCGCCGTAAACCGTCAGCCCATCGCTGATTGCGATCAATCCAGTCGATCGCGTAATGACAAATGGCGTATCGATATAGACCCCCGCATCGGTAAACCGCTCAATGAAGAAATCAGAGCCAACATTGCTCCCACCTTCAGCCGTGTTCGAAGTGGCAACAAACCAGCGTTGCAAACCAGCGGTATCGAACGAAATGACGCGTTGCGTCGCCGCCGCCCCGTTGATCGTCAGAAAGGGATTTGATGCCGTGTTTGAGCCAACTGTGAGATTTCCCGAGCTAGAAAGCGTCCCAATGACGCTCACACCAGTGCTGCTAATCGTTTCTATAGAAGTTCCGTTGAGGACGAAATTATGCGCCGCGCCACTTCCCACAACATAGTTCAGCGTGTTGGAAGTGATATTGAAACCGTACGTGCCGCCCCAGAGATTGATGTGTTTGGACAGGTCGGTATTCGAGGCGCCGACTAATGAACCAAAGGAGATGCCGTTGATGATCGCGATACCGGCGTTCGCATACAGAATTTGGGGAAAGCTGACACAGCTAGTCGCCCGGTTGATCGACAGGCAATTGAGATTGTAGGCCCCCGCGTCGGTGAAAGAGCCGATGAAGAAATTGCATCCGGCATTGCTACCCGATTCAGTCGTGGTGTCCGTGAAAATGGCCCACCGGCTTAAGCCAGCGGTCTGGAAGACGATATTGCGGGGCATCGCGGCGGCAGCATCGATATACAGATAAGGGTTCGTCGCGGTATTTGAGCCAACTGTGATATTGCCACTCGTACTCAGCGAGCCGGTTAGTGAAGTCGTGCCTGCCACCGAGAAAGTGCCACTGACCGCATAACCTGTCGTGCCGTTTTCGGTTTCAAGTGCGAGAACCCCGCCAGCACCACCAAAACCAATGTAGCCTTGCCGCACACCTGCCGGATTGAAAAACGAAATATAGCCGGTCGCGCTCGTGGACCCATTGTAAAGACCGACCGAACCGTTTCCCGTATACGCGGCCGAGACCGTCAGGCCAGTGATCGTGCCACTGACATTCAGCGCATTCGTTATACTGGCATTGCCCCCGGTGACACTGATCCCGTTCGGGAACGTCATCAATCCGGTCTGTGAAGCACTAAATGCCTGTACCGCTGCAAGTGTCGCCCCAGCGGTTCCAGACGGCGCCACATTCAGGCTGACAACATCAGTGGTTAATCCATCAGCCCGGAAATACCATGCGAAACCAGTCGTCAAATAAACGAAACTGGATGTATAAGCCGTGTTACTGCTCAGATACGACCCGGCCGTGCCGATATTGATTGTGCCCTGAGAGGCGGTGTTCGACACACCCAGTAGCAACTGACCAGAGGCCGTTAACAAGCCACTGACAGTCAGACCATTACTGACGGACAGATTACCGCCAGTGACGCTTAGGCCGTTCGCCATCGCCACCAGCCCACTCGCACGGGTGATATAGAGCGGGGTCGAAAGATAGGCGCCAGCATCGGAAAAGGCGTTGATGCCGAAACCTGATCCGGCGTTGCTACCGGCCTCAGTTTGATTATCGCTATAGACCGACCAACGCCCCAAGCCGCCTGTGTAGAACTGGATAATCTTGTAATCACCCGCCAGCGCATTCAGATACAAACCTGCATAGATCGCGGTATTGGTGCCGATCGACATATTGCCGGTGCTATTGAGCGTCCCGCTAACGGTTACTGCACCGGAGGCGATCGATAAGACAGCCGTTCCGGCGATGTTGAAGTAGTGCTGCGAGCCAGTGGGAACGGTATAGTTCAGTGCGGACGAAGTGACATTGAAACCAAAAGTGGTTCCCCACAGAGCAATGCCATGACTGAGATCAGTGGTGGATGCCCCGGCTGTTGAGCCAAGGCTAAGGCCATCGTTGATAAAGACCGAGCCAGTGGCACGACTAATTGAGAATACAGCCCCGTTCGAGACCCCGGCATCCGTAAACGAGTAAATCGAGAAATTACTTCCCGCATTCGAACCTGTTTCTGCTGTAGTATCAGCCCCGAACAACCAACGAGCCGCACCAGCAGTATAAGCGGAAACGGTCCTGAAGTTACCGGCGGTCGCATTGAGCGCGATCGAAGCTGTCGTGCTGGTGGCTGTTCCGACGAACAGGCTGCCGCTATTGGTAGCGAGAGCGCCTGTCACCGTAAACGCCCCTACACCGGTCAATGTGCCAATTACCGAAGTGCCTGCGTACCATTGGAACTGCGTGCTGCTATTGGGTACGCTCTGCCACATCGTGCTGCCAGACATGCCGAGCGCAAAATCAGCCGTGGTGCTGGTCAGTTGGTCGTAGAGGACAATTTTCGTTCCAGCAGATCGGGTTGTATAGGTCGGCGCGGCAATAGGAGTGGTGCCGAAATATATGAGATTTGAAACGAGATTCAGATAGCCATTTACATCGACCGAGAAACGCTGCGTCACACCCTGATAGAAATTGAGCGGGGCACTCGTGGTGGCGGAGCCGATGATGAAGCCTTGAGACACCCCGGCGCCGCAAGTCAACTGCATCAGGCTCGATCCCGAGCCACTTTCCGTTATCGTCCACAGACCATAGGAGTTGGATGTGCCAGTCGATATTTCCATCCGGCTCTGGGTACTCGCCGTGGTGTTGGGGTTGGACTGGCTAACTTGCCCGATGCCGCTTGAGATGGCATGAACCGAGTTGATATCGCCCGCTGTGGTGTTGATGGTGCCCGCACTGGTCACTGTCCCAGTGAAACTCGGACTGGCAAGCGGCGCTAAATTGGTGATCGTCGAAGCGGTCGGAACAATCGAGACAAACGCATTGCCGGACAGACTGAGCAATGAGCCGGTCGAACTGGAGCGCAGCACGCGAGTCAGAGTCGTTCCTGAACTGGTATAAACACCCGTGCCGATCTCCCACGCATTCGATACGTCTGAGATGAGATATTCAACCGTGTTGCCGTTGACGATGCCTGCCACTGCAAAGGTCTGGTAACCAGCAATCGCCGATCCCAGCGTTATCGTTCCACTTCCCGTGGTGGCAGTCGTCATTGACGCGCGATCAACGTAAACGGTCATCTAAAATATGTCCCTCGGGATAAGAATAGTATTTACCCGAGGGGTCAAAATCGGTCGATCCTCATCCGGTGAATTTCCCGCACGCCGTCAAAAAACCCCTGTTAGTCAAACGAAAGCGCTGCTATGAAGGTCCCATGAACAAGAAAACACCTGTCCCATCCTATGAGGTTCTCTACGGGCATCGCGCGGTCTGGGTGAACAACGCGAGCGGGTGTCTGGGCCGCTTTGGGGTATTTGGCATTGATGTGCACCGCACGATCGAGGAACAGTCCCTGGGTCACGCGCCATGTCTCTATTGCACCCATGCCACGGTCACCTTGGATGATTGGCGGCGGTTCAAGGCCGCCATGCTGGAATTCCATCACATCGATCTGTCTGATCAGCCAGCCCCGGTCTGGCTGGGGTGATCGCGACCGGCCTCGATGATCTGTTCCACCACACTGATGAATTCGTCGCGGTCGGTTTTTTCGAAGCTGCTCCAATGCGGCACCGAGCGGGGCCACCAATGATTGTGCCTGCCCAGTTCAAACAGTTTATCCGCTGCACGGGCAATCCCATCTTGATGGGTCATTCTTCCCGGCGTAAGGCGTTGCCACCAGTTGAGCATGGGCTGTCTCCTACCTGACGATCATGAGTGTCCTTGGTTTCACCTGATGATTTATCAAAACCAGCGGGATCGCCCTCCAACCTCACTAAGAAGCAGAAAATCCCAGCCCGGCATTTGACCCATATGCTGGGAAAACCGCCTCGGTTCCGTTCGACCTGATGTAGGCAGATTGCGCAGCCTAAATAGGCGCAACGATCGGGCGCAACATTGTGTATATCAATCTCTCATCCACGACCAAACTGAATCGGGCTGCGGTGATCAACACGGCAATCGCAAACGGCCTGCTCCAGGTCTACAGCGGCAGCCCACCCTCCAGCCCGGACTATCCCCCCACCGGCACCCTCCTGGCCACCCTAAACCTGCCTACACCGGCCGCAACAGCCGTTTATTCGGTGCAGCAGGCAACGGTCAATAATGCAGGCATGTATGGAACCGATGGTCAGGCATTGCTCACAGGGACGACAGGAACCGGCGTGTTCTGCCAAGTCAATGTCCAGATTCTTATGGGGATCATCGTATCGATTCTCTCGATTGCCCTGGCTGGGGCCTATACCGTAATCCCGATCGATATCACCAATGAGCCGGTCACCGGCAGCAGCCTTCAAGGCGCCACACTGGCCCTGGTGATGACCGGACAACTCATCTTCAATCCGATCCCGCAAAGCACCATTCTCGTCACCGGCATTGCCGGATACGCGCGCATCACCGATCCCACCGGGCTGATCGGTATCATGGACCTGGATATCGATATCGCTCAGCCGTTCGGCACCCCCAACCCCTCCGTGGTGGTCAATACCACGAGCTTGGTCGCAGGCGGCCCGATCAGCGTTTTGACAGATGTTTTAGTCGAGGCTTAGCGCCTTTTCGTCACCTTGACCTTCTCGCGCCTCATATTGCGCAGCTTGGACGACAACACCACGATCTCGGTCTCGTTACGCCGGAGCAAATAGGCCAACACATCCGCCTTGGCTACCTCGGCCGTGGCGAAAAAATAGTGCGCTGATCTGACATAGCGATTACCAAACCAGTGCGCGGTCCGTGGGGTCAGGGTCCAGGACATGCCTCGCACATTGGACGCCGGGGTGGTCCCCCGGTAGATCGTCAAGGTCTCGGGCATCGCCGCAAAGGCCGCCCGTTCTTCTTCGTCCATGACGCACTCACGCGCAGGCCGCTTGCTGGACCAAAACTTTTTCCAGAGACCGATATTCTGATTGATGTTCTCCGAATCGGTCCAGATGCCGGACAACGTCTCCCAGTATTCCTCATCATCCATGTGTGCCGCAACATGGCCAAACGCTTCCAACCGGTAGGGCCGCTCATACAGGTGAATGTATTTGACCCAATTCCGTTCTTGGAGTGCGGTGTCAAGCTGTTTCGAGATATGTTCGAAACGCGCATTGGCCATCACGGCTTCATGCGATGAGGCTGAATAAGGCACCATGTAGACCAGCGGATGGCGCAGCACGGGAAACGCCGTGTAGCCGAGATAGGCCCGCAATTCAGGATAAAGCAAATTCCGATCGCCATCGGTCAACGCTGATCCCGTGGCGATCTGCAACAACTGGCGTTCTACCATCGCCACGAGCGTCTTGATCAGGGACTTATGGACGAAACTGAGGACCTGGGCCGGGCCGATCTCCAATCCCAGCTTGGTGCCGTGCTCGGTCAGCTTCCAGGTCGAAAAATTCTCAGTGATGTCGATCCGGCCGACCGCCTCGCCATTCACACAGAGTTCTTCGACGGTGGCGTCACGCTGTTCTATGGTCACACTCACAGTGGACAGATCGTCCGGCATCATCCCGTCCTCTTTGCGAAGATTTCGTTCATGCGCTGCTCGGATGGCTGCGCCATTTTGACGCCACCGGTCATCACCACGTCATGGAACCGCAGCGGGAAGCGATAAAAGCGCTTGCCATGGATGCTATACGCGGTCTCCACCGTGTTGGTGACAGCGAACGACGCGCCGTCCTTGAAGGACAGATGAAAGTTGCCTTCCAGCCGGACCATGCTGAAATGATAGCCGATGATCTCGATGGCGACAAAATCACCTTTGGCTTCGACGACTGAGTCAAGCTTCTTCAGGTTTTTGATCAGGAACTGATCGCGGACGTAATCGACTTCCCGCTTGGCGATCTTTCGGAGTCGTGCGTCCAACTTGTCGGCTGGCACATCATCAACTTCGCGCAGCAGCCTCAGCGCCTGCATGTGGGCACCGTCCTTGTGATAGGCGCGAGAGATATCATAGCTGCGCGCTGTGGGTTTGGCTGCGACGAACTCGGCGGCAAAGGTATTAAACTCAGCCACCATCTCATGGTAGGCCGCCACGGTTTGGTCGAACATCCGCTGGTAGGCCGCGTCGGTCACCTGCATCAGCGCCTTCTGGACCAGGGCAACGGCATCATTGCCTGCGCGCGGAGCCAGATATTTCATCTGCACGTCTTCGGCAGGCTTCGGCTGACGCTTCACCGCGAGCGGCTTCAGCGCCATCATCAACTCGGCAATCGGCAGCACCTCGGTCAGAAACGTCCGCTCGGTTTCATCGGTGGTCTTCTTCAGACGACCGGCCATCTGGTGCATGTAGATCAGCCCCATCCAGTCCGTCCCTTGTGGCCTAGCGTGATTCACAACGTCGCGGGCTTCGTCGAGCCGATTGCCGATGGTGAACATCAATTCCTTGAATGCCGCGTTCGGGATCGACCCGGCCGCCAGAGCATCGATCGCGGTTTGGATGGTCTCCCGAAATTTGGCGATCCCGCGCCGAACCACGATCGGGCGACTGGCCAGCAGGCTGGCTACGTAATCGGTGGCGGTTTGAATGGTCGGCATAGCGGATGTCCTTGTTCGAGGCCCCTTCATACCACCAAAACAGGCTTTGTCAACCGATAATCGATCGGAAAGAGAATATGTCTACACGTGAACTACCCCCGCCCTAAAGAGGCGGGGGCTTCCAAGACCATATTGTCTTGGAACTTTTCACGCTTCAACGATACATGTCTAGATATGTCAATTGCCATATCCCCGACAGAGGTATCTCCCCGTGCGTAGATTCGGGCGGTCCCCGCCCTATTCATCTCTCTCATCGCCCATAGTTTCAGATTAATCGCCGCATTCGCATCCCGATCCATTACGAAATCACATGTTTCGCACTCAAAGGTTCTTTGATTGAGTGGCATATCCTGCTTGTGTCCGCATGACGAACAGCACTTCGTACTCGGGTGAAAGCGATCTACCAGCAATACCTTGCCGCCTCTGGTGGCAAGTTTGTATGAAAGGCGCAATGCGTGTCGATTAGTTCGTGGGCTATTATGTCCTACATGCAACAAATGCCTACGGTTATTTCGATATGACGCGATGATTCTGCTCAGCGAAGCGCATTATGTCGCGACAAGCAATGTCCTGTATAAATAAAACCAAAGCGAAGGAATTTTCATGTCTAAGATTCTTGTTACTAACAATGGGCCTCACCCCCCCGAGAAGTGGGCGATGACCAGCGCCGAAGAGATTTTCCCGATGCAGGATGCAGCGTTGACCGGCGAGCATCTGATTGCCGCGCAACGCTTTCAACTTGATTTGGCGGAACTGCTTGAAGATCACCATGGCAATGTCCAGACGGGCGAGAAAGATTCGCTAACAAGCCATGATGATCATTGTGACAGTGCCCTCGATGTCGAACACCATGTCAAGGCGGCTCTGGCAGCCGTGGTGGAAAAGTCCAAGGGAACTGCGTGGGAAGCGCATTTCGCCAAGCCGGATGTCCAGGCGGCCGTTTCGAAGGTGCTGGATAGTCATTTCAAGTCATCGGCGCATATCGAGCGTCTCTGGCATGCCGACAAGAATCCCAACAATGGGGCGGCTCGAACCTACAAGAGCACACACTAATAAACTCGTTTCTAGAAAGGACACCCCATGGCAGGCGTAACTAGCGGCATGGCACAGACTTTTAAGGCTGAAATTTTGCAGGGTGGTCACTGCTTCAACGGCACAGTTACAACTGTTTGCACCACGATAAACAATAGCACAGCGATCACCGCAATCACCTCAGGCTCCGGTATTTCTGTCGGCATGGGCATCAGCGGCACTGGGATTCCGACCAATGCAGTGGTGGCCGCCATCGTGTCCGCCTCGGCAGTGACTTCATCTCTACAATCGACGGCGTCAGGCAGTCCAACCCTGACGTTCACAGGCGATCTCTACAAAATGGCTCTATTCATACAGACGCCCCTCGGCACCTACACTGGTGGAGAGGTCGGTTCATGGAGTTATTCCGGAATAACTACCGATGAAGTGACCGGCACAGGTTACACGGCGGCCGGTAACCTGCTGGTTAACGTGACCCCCTCAGTTAACGGCACCCAGGGTATTACTACCTTCTCGGTTAATCCGTCGTGGACGAACGCGACATTCTCGACCAGCGGCTGCATGATCTACAATACCTCGACCCGCGTGATCGGCAACACCTCAACCGGCTCCACCACAGAAACAAGCGGCCGAGCAGCCGCCGTTTATTACTTCGGAACCCAGACCGTGAGCAGCGGGACGTTTACTGTCGTGATGCCTACGGCGGTGGCTAATACGAGTATACTTCAGATCCGTTAAAGGTTGTAATGCCAACCTGATGGTTCCGAAAGGAATTATCTCGAAAAATCCCACCTGAAATGTCGAATAAATACCGACATAACAGATCAGGTGGGATTTTTTATGCATAATTGTGGCGTGTATCAGATTACGAATATTTTGACAGGCAAATTTTATATCGGGTCTTCGGTGAATATTGCACATCGTTGGGTGCAACACATTTGAGGTCGCCAGCCATTGATCGCTGTGTCCGGCACCATATATGCAACAAACGCGCGTAACTGAAAGCAGTCTTGTTAAAGATGAAACCTATTGATCTGTGTATTATTGGCGGCATAATGGCATCCTGTCTACTCATCGTTCTCACGCTGCCTGCTGCTTCGTTAGAGACTGACGACGTCGCACTTAAGAACTCGGTTGATCACACGCTTTGTGTATCCTTACTCGAAAATTCCCAAGATGCCCGACTGGAAACCATACCCGTCTGTGCAGGCGATCTGCGATATAACAGGATCGTTTCGCATCCCGATCCTGGTTCCCAGCAATAGAAGCGTTTTCGCTATCACCTCAGGAGTTCACTTATGGCGATCAAGGCATTTCAAAATACCAGGAACGACAATCGGGTGCGCTACACCCGGCACAACGACGTGCATCCGCCAGCGTCTGACTGGAAACTAATCGGTTCCTATGAGCCGAACGCGGACAACGCCGCTATGCCTTATCTGGCTCAGATCGAGACCGGATTAAGCGACCGCGACGTTGAGTCGGTCGAGGCGTTGATCAGTATCACGGTTCGGCGACGGCAAAAAGCCTAAATATTGCGGTGAGGGACAATTCAATGAAATCATTAATCGCAGCGACTTTGATCTCCATATTCGCCTTCGGCTTTTCAGACAATGCTTCGGCCGAGCCGGGCGGCTGCCTGAAATACGGTGCCGGTGGCGCCCTGGCCGGACATTTCGTCGGTCAGGGGCATGCGGTCCTGGGCGGCGCCGCTGGATGCGCGGCTGGGGCCTGGAAGCGACATCAATACCGCAAACACCAGAACACGGGATCATACGGCAACAGCAGCTATGGTCACGGTTATCACTCCGGATACTGAGTAGCATCCTCAACAAAACGCCAGACGCGCAATCGTCTGGCGTTTTTTTGTCATCATCTCGCTTTGATAAATGGTGGTAGATAACAATCAAGCGAGACTTTATGACTCTATCAGTTCAGCCCGGCATCTATCGGATTTCCAATCTGCTGTCGGGCAAGTTTTACATCGGCTCATCCGTCGATATTGCGCAACGCTGGGACCAACATCAGTATCAGGCGATCAAAGCGATCCCCACGCGACGCTCCCATCTGTATTCGGCCATGCGTCTTTATGGCCTTGAAAATTTCATCTGCGAAGTAATCGAACTCTGCGAACCCAATCGGAGCATGCTGTTCGAACGTGAGCAGCACTACATCGATACCTTGAAGCCGGAATATAATCTGCAATTGAAGGCGGGGAAGCATGCTCGGCCACAACCCAAACCGATCGCCCCACCTGCTCCGAAATGGACCCAATTGACCCCTCCCGTGCGCGGCAAGTGGCGCTTGGTGGGTGATCTGCCCGCCATGCCGGACGCCCCACGACGCTGGAGCGGGGTCTTGCCGGTCAGTATTGATGGCACGATTTGGTAAGGGCGACGCTTCGTGTTTGGCACTTTTGATGAAGTTTTCGCCGTTGGTGTGCGGCTCTATCAGGCGGGGAATGTCCAGCGTTCGGCGGATTATTTCGCACACGCGATCGAGATACAGCCGGACGCCATCACCGCCTATGTCAACCTTGGTATGGTGTTGCGTCGGCTGAACCAACTAGACGCGAGTTTGGGCGTCTTATTGCGTGGCCTCGACGTGGCGCCACGCTCGCCAGAATGCCATATGGACCTTGCCCTGACCTATGGCGATCTCGACCGGTTTCCTGAGTCATTGCGTCATTTGACGTTGGCCAACGCGCTCTCCGACGCTTATCTGCCGCGTTACAACATGGCGGCGCTCTACGCCCGGATGGGCCATTACCAGGACTCGCTGTTTTGGTATGACAAGACCTTGGAAGTCGCGCCCGAGGATCACGAGGCGCGGTTCTTCAAGGCGTGTGCGCTCTTAGCCCTTGGGCGGTTCGAGGACGGCTGGGCTGGTTATGAGTTACGCAGGAGCAAAACCAGTGACACCGTGCCGCTGAGTGGTCCCGAATGGCGGGGTGAACGCTCCTGCCAGCAGTCACACGAGCATATTTTGGTGCATGCCGAACAGGGGTTCGGCGATACCATACAAAGTGCCCGTTACATTGCGTTGGTGGCCTCCCGGTTTGGCAAAGTCTCCGTGGTGCCGGGGGGTGAATTGGTGCGTCTGTTCCAGCACAGTTTTGCCCATCTGACCAATGTCGCAGTGATGATCGACGTGCCCGAAGCGTATGATTGTCATGTCTGGATCGACAGTCTGATGGGGATTTTCGGCGCCGGGCTGGACGATCTGTCGAATGCGCCCTATCTGTGCGCGCCATCGACCACGGAATGGTCTACTCGCTTGGCGGTCTTGGACGGCATTCGCATCGGCATCGTCTGGTCTGGTGGTCATAGCGAATATCGCGCCAACAAGTATCGTTCCTTACGGTTCGAGCAAATCGCTGGGTTGCTGGATGTGCCGGGATGTTCGTTCGTCTCTTTGCAGATGGGCGCGCATGCTGGTGTTTCGACCGGCATCTTCGACGCCAGCCCGTATATTGACGATTGGCAGGACACGGCGGCGGCGATCGCGGCGTTGGATTTGGTGATCTCGGTGGATACCTCGACGGCGCATTTGGCGGGCGCCATGGGGACACCGGTCTGGCTGCTCAATCAATTCCAATCGTGCTGGCGCTGGGGCCTCACAGAGCCGTCTACGCGGTGGTATCCCAGCATGCGCATCATCCGCCAGCCCTGTCTGTTTGACTGGCCCAGCGTGCTTGCCGAGGCGCGTGACGGGCTATTGGCGTTGACCGCACCGCTACATAGTTCGCTCGCATGAGCGAGTTAGAGCCGGTGGAGATTCCCATGTATTATTTTAATGATTTGACCCCGGCAGAAGCCGAGCGCGTAGCATTGCTTGTCGAAGAATGCGGCGAGATCATCCAGATGGGCGGCAAAATATTGCGGCATGGTTATGAGAGCGTCAACCCGTTTGACGGGGTCAACGCATTGACCAATCGGCAGCGCCTACAAAATGAAATAGGCGATCTGCGTGCCGTGATCAAATTGATGATCCACAATAACGACATGCTGGAAGGCGAAATCATTGTCGCTACCCAAGCTAAGTTCAAGCGTATGGAACCATGGCTCCATCATCAGTTATCCTTGCCTGAATAAGGATGCATCGCTTAGGGCGTGCTTCTGAGGTCCTGAAAGTTCTGCCATGTTCAGCTAAATGACATTCTTCGCACAAAGTTGTGCCGTTGTTAACGTTCCATAGGAAGGAACAATCTCTAGCTTCAGCACGGTTTTTGATGTCGAACATTACTTGGGAACCGCCCCATTCACACAAGGATGATTCAATTCAATGCCGATTAATCTGTATGAGGGCGATTGCCTCGAAATGATGAAAAGAATGCCAACCGAGTCAATAGACGCGATCGTGACAGACCCACCCGGTGGCATTTCGTTCATGGGAAAGGTTTGGGATTCTAACAAAGGCGGACGGGATGATTGGATTATGTGGATGACATATATTTCAGCCGAATGTCTCAGGCTTACCAAACCGGGTGGTTATGCTCTGGTGTGGAGCTTTCCCCGGACATCACATTGGACAGCGACCGCCTGGGAGAACGCAGGTTGGGAGGTTAGAGATCGCATTGCTTACCTGTTTGGAAGCGGATTTCCCAAATCAAGCAATCATCTAAAACCGGCGTGTGAAGATTGGTGGTTGTTGCGTAAGCCATTGAGTGGCACAGTGGCAGTAAACGTAATGACACATGGCACAGGTAATATCAATATTGATGAGTGCAGGGTACCAACTGATGGGCCGCGTCCGGGTCGTTCAAACTCCCATGGCGCGGTAACTTATGGAGCATTTGATGTACGTGGCAGTATCGCCGTTGAAGACACGATCCGAGGACGCTGGCCCACTAACGTAATCCATGACGGCTCAGACGAAGTGATGGAAGAATTCGCCAAATATGGTAAACGAGGGGCTTCAGCACCGGTAAGAGGGCATGAACCTAGTCGGACTGGACAAAACGGCATCTACAATCATTGGGATCGTGTACCTGGCTCGTTTTTCGATGACACCGGCACTGCTGCTCGGTTTTTCTATACATCGAAGGTTTCGCCCAAAGAGCGTGAGGGATCGAAACATCCGACGATGAAGCCTTTGTCGCTGATCCGCTATCTGTGCCGCCTGATCACACCAACGGGCGGCACGGTATTAGACTGCTTTGCTGGATCGGGCACCACTGGATTGGCGGCTGTGGAGGAAGGTTTCAATGCCATTCTGATTGAACAGGAGAGCGAGTATATCGAGCATATCAAGAAACGCTTGGCTTTGTTCCTGAACCATTCCACGGAAGGCTGATAGCATGGCTTGGTTGCCGCTAAATACCGGAAACCAAGGGGACGGCGGTGGCCAATTTATATGCAGAACGGGTGCGGGCCAATACTTCGACACTGGGCACCGGCACGCTCAGCCTCGGCGCTGCGCCCATCGGCTTTCGCTCCTTTGGGCAGGCCTTGTTAGACGGCCAGTTAGTCAGTCTTGGCACGGTGTATTATGCGATCGATGACGGTCTGAATTGGGAGGTCGGCAGCGGCATCTATACTGATCTCGCGACCGATACGCTGACCCGTACTGTGGCCGAATCCTCAGCGGGCGGCAGTGCGATTTTCCTCAGTGGCGCGGCTGTTGTGGCCCTTTCGTTAACGGCTGCGTTTGCCACGCAAAGCACCCTCGCCGCCCCGAGTGCCAACCCTGTGTTTACCGGCGTTGTGACGCTTACCGGTCCGTTAGCGCTGACCAATAGCACGACGCCGACCATCAACTTCCTCAATCCCGGCATTGCCGCGCCGAGTTACACCACGCGTTCGGTTGGAACCAAACTGGTGCTGTATAATTCGCTCAGTAGCAGTTCGACGGATTATGCCCTGGGCATTACAGGCGGCACGTTATGGGCCTCAGTGCCAGCGAACACGCAGCAGTTTGTTTGGTATGCCGGAGTCACTCAGGTGGCCGTGCTGTCGGGGGCGGGCGTTTGGACGTTCAATGGGGGAATTGACAACACGGTGATTGGCGGGGTTTCGCCAGCGGCCGGAACATTCACCTCGTTGATCGCCAGCACGCCGAGTCTTGGCACATCGAGTACACAGATCGCGACGACTGCATTTGTGGCCCCGATGGTCTATAATATCGGACGCAATCGCTTGCACAATGCCCGCTTCCGCATTCAGAGCCGGGGCACCTCCTTCGTCAATCCGGCGTCGGTTTATACCGCTGATCGCTGGCTCGGGGCGAATGGTCCGGCGACCATATCGTTTGCTGCGCTCAGTGGGTATGGGCCATCACAATCGGTCTGTGTCATGACCCTGCCGGTGACTGGCAGTTCGACTGCCACGCAAATCATGCAGCGGATGAGCGCCAGCGATTGCCATGATCTATCGGGGCAGACGGTGACTGTCAGTTGGTATGGCTCAGTGGTTGCAAGTGGCACGACTATCAACCAGAATTCCGTGACGATCAGCATCCAGACGACTTCGGCGAAGGACAACTGGTCGGCCACGCTCACCAATGCCATTTCGCAATCGGTCGCGAGTTTCCCGTTCGCTGCTCGGATGCAATTCAGTTTCGTCATGCCGAGTGTGACGAATGGCATGAACATCATCTTTGGACTGACCTGTGCAGGCGGCACGGGTACTGTAGTTTATACGCTATCGAGTCTTCAGCTTGAGCTAGGCGGTAGTGCCACGGCGTTCGAGGACAAACCTTTGGCCGAAGAAATGGTCGAGTGCCGCCGCTATTATCGCATAGTCGGCGTATCGGCGCGAGGCTGGCTGACCACGGCGAACGTCTCGAATGATTCCAATATCAGTTTCCCGCGCATGCGGATCGCGCCATCTGCGACCTTGCTCACGACCGCGCAATACACCTCACCCAATCTGGCGACTGCCGGATTGTACGTGCAAGGCACATCGGATGCGCGTTACGAGATTATTTCAACTGCGGCAGGCGATACCTATAGTTTGTTTGCGCAGTATGGACTCTCGGCGGATTTATAAGCGAGCCTAAATATCGCAAGACCCCGTGATCCTGATTGATCGGGGGGCATGAGGGAGACGCAGGCTTGGCCGTTTTGTTCGCTGATCGAGTACGTTGCACGACAGCCACTGTAGGTACGGGGACGATCAGTCTCTCGACCGCCACGGCTGGCTATCAGACGTTTGCCCAGGCGGTCGCGACCGGTCAATTGACTTCCGGATGCAGTGTTTACTATGTCATCCAGGACGGTTTGAATTGGGAATGTGGTGCTGGTGTCTATACGGCTGGATCGCCGGATACGCTCACACGGGGCGCCGTCTCGTCATCGAGTGGTCTTACAGCAATTGCGCTGAGTGGCGGTGCCCAGGTGGCGATTACCCTGACCACTCAGTTCGCCAATGCGGCGATGGCCGCCGCCCCGCTTGCCAATCCGGTGTTAACGGGTGGCGTGACCCTGACGAGTGGAACTTTGAACTTGTCCAATG
>Ga0302140_10003580_pt1 | contig 19917 bp, 22 predicted proteins | sample I_Bog_E1_1_FD_202095 | JGI IMG/M metagenome (GOLD analysis project Ga0302140, IMG submission 202095) | Peat permafrost microbial communities from Stordalen Mire near Abisko, Sweden - I_Bog_E1_1 | ecosystem: Environmental > Terrestrial > Soil > Wetlands > Peat | place: Sweden: Abisko, Stordalen... | reverse complement strand
GGCGGCTGGCGGATGTGACGGCAAGCGAGTCGAAGCTGCATCTGCTGACCGACGGCAAATCGATCTTCCTCGAAGATCAACAAGACCGAATCATCGATTTATTGAAAAACGCCAGGCAGCCGATGTTGGGCCTATACCAACGTTCGTGTCACCAGCCGCAAAGTAGCGCCAATCGTTAAAGTAATTCAGCCTACACTCTCATCGTAAAGATTGAGTTGATGCCCGGCCTGTTGAGGGCCGATTCTCACAGGATCGAGCGGCAACCGCGTACTCATGTCGAGGCGGAAACTGCCATAAGGATTGACATGGCCGAATAGCAGCGGCGTTAGGCCGCGCCGGTCCTCCTTTGTAAGACGGCTCATCCAACCCTGGCCGTCCAATACCCGCTGGATCATCAACGTGTTGATGTACACCATGCAGATCTGAACCAGATGCAGCGCCAGCATGCTGATTTCCTGCTCGTCGCGCTGGTTGGTGGCAAAGTCCCCACCCTTGCCAAAGCGAATGAAATCGTTGACATTGTTCCAGTGCTCAATTACGTTCAATGCTTCTTGAATCTCGTGGCGCAGATCGAGCGAGCCGAGATATCGGCACAGAAATATCGTCTTGCAGACCTTCCCCAATTCCGACAGTGCCCGATACGTTGGGTGCTGTACGTTCTCGCGAGTGAAGCGCCGCAAAATGTCTTCGGTCTGTGCCGTTCCGGTTCGTAGCGCGGTGGTGTATTTGATCATCTGATCGTGTTGCTGAGCCATGAGGTCCCAGTGGATAGGTCGCGAGAGGATCAGCCGTAAATTGGGATACAGCTCTGCTGCTCCTGCCTCCGGAACGTACAGCTTCTGGCAATGAATGCCCTTCAGTCGAGGCAGCAGTTGAAAGCCAAGGAGGCGGCAGAAGGCAAAACCTACTTCGCTCTGTCCGTGACTATCGACGTACTGCTTGTCGATCGACATTTCGGTGCAGTGCCGGAGCACGCCCTCGATCATGGCGGCCACCTCAGAGGACGAGCAGGTCTTCAGTTGTGAATAGATGCAGGTAGCTCTACGCTCTACATGCCAATAAATCATGACCCCTGGACCACCATAGCGGGCGTGCCATTCCGTCATTAGATTCTGATCCCATGCCCCGAACTTCTTCGAGTCCGAGGCACAGGCCGTCGTCGCCTCGCCCCAGATTTCGGGCGAGCGAACCTGAAAGATGGCATTGGCGACAACCGCGATCGCTTGCCGCAGACAATCTTTAGTGATGTAACGGTGGCGCACATACAGCAGATCACGATAGGTGTGCCCGGCTTGGCCGGAACTCATGCGCCGCAGGCCGGTATTGCTGGCGATGCCGTACAGATCCAGCAGGAGCCGTTCGTGCAGCAAGTCGCGATCAAGGCTCTGGCGCGGTGTAACGCTGCGAAATACGTCGGTGAACCGGATGCGCAGGTCGGCCTCTTTGAACATGTCGAGCAAACTTGTCATCGGCCAGTGCTCGATCAAACCCGCCTTGATCCCCGTTAAGTTTTTGGGTTCATCCTGCGCTTCCAGTGGTGATAAGGAAATCCAGTGTCCACGTTTGTCCAAGAGGCGGACGTGTTTGTTGGCCGGCAGTTCCTGGTTGAACGTTTGCAGTGCCTGCTCCAACTCGTGGCGCATTTCGCCTATGAACACTTTCTCGTCCTGGGGCAAGCGTAGCGCTGCATAATAAGCGGCGCGCTGTGCATCGAAGTCGGCAGGCAGATCATCGTCTGGATTGCGGTAGCGGTTGGCTCCAACAACCCAGATTTCCTTACAGCGCAGCCGCTCCCGAAGAGCTTGCAGCACGCAGATTTCATACGTCACGCGGTTGATTCGCCGGGTACCCTTTTTGTCCTCGTCATAGATTGCGTCTTCCCAAGGGCCGGGGACAATGCCATCCAGCGGAACGTCCTCCTCCAGAGGATAGTTTCGCGCCTTGTTGTCGGAGTGTTTTTTCAGTAGTGCCAGCGCGTGGATGATGGGGCGATACGTGTCATTGTTGGACTGGAATTCCAGTGTGTCCAGCAACCGCGGCAGCAAACGGCGGTAGTGGGAACGCCAGGAGTTGCGCATCACCGTTTGTATTTGCTTGCGGTACGCGGGTCCTGTGGATTTGAATTCTTTCACGAGGTCCCGCAACTTCTGTTCGCTTACGACCGGGTATACAACCTCTTTAATAACGCCGTCGGGATGTTCCAGAGCGGCTTCGGCCAAACGGAACAGCAGGCCGTTCTTACCGGCAACCCGTTTCAGTTCCTCGATCAATTGCTGTTCCACGCGAGTTTCTGCTTTGCTGACGATGTGATGCACAATCTCGAGCAGCAGATCGACGAGGGTATCGGTGAGGTCCTGGCCGCGCACATGGCAATAGGCCGCCAGCAGCGTTGTCAACAGTGGCTCTGGATGGCGCCGCAGCTCATACAGTGCTTCCACGGCGGCGCGTTGCCGAAAGCTTTGCAGCACTTTAGACGGCACCGCTGAAAACAAATCCACAGGCAGCTGCAATGAACGCACACGGTCCAGTTTGTCGAGTTCTTGCACCACGGTTTCCAGGCTGGCCGGCCCAGCGTCGGCGCGTAATTCCTGTAACAGCGCCGGTACGAATTGGGCGGCTGGCTCGGGGGCCACCTGTGACGGCAGCAAAAGTACATTCAGCTTGATGCGAGTATCCGGTGGCACCCGCTGCCAAACTGCCTCGCACAGCCTCTCGTCATAGGTGTGGATTGCAGAATGTATCACGCGCTCGATACGATCAGCCGAAGGTGGTTCGATTTTCTGCGAGCGGCATTGTTCCAAAAGCGCCATTTTAAGTTGTTCCGCATGGCGGCCATAAGGACCTACCTTTTCAATCAACCAATCCGTTAGCGCGGTGGCGTCCGAAACCGTTGCCTCGCGGAAGCCCAGCTGGAATCGAATCTGAGCGCGGTGATATTCGATGGTGCGGCCCTGCCATTCATACTCCGGCCAGCGTTCGGCCGGCACGCCCACTTGTTGCGCCACGTGTTCCAGCGCGGCTGCGGGCACTTCTCCGGCGTAACGCGGGAAGCAGCCCATGAATTGGAAAAACTTGAGGAGGATTGCAAAACCAAGCCGGGTCGCACCTGTCTTGTTGCCTACCAGGGCCTGCTCGGGTGCCTGAAGCGTCCAATGCAGTATCAGCTCGTCTGTCGTCCAGTCTCGTTGCATGGAAGCGCTGTTCCGGGGGAGTTGCTACGATATCATTTCGCAGAATGACAGAAAGGCGAAATTCTGTTTCTGCCGGAGGCCACTTGACATGCTCCAGAAGCCGAAAAGACGGGTTATTTCGTCTCCGCAACCGAAAAGACGAAATCGGATGCGGTGGCTGTTCTGGTCCGTGCCGCCCGGCGGGCTCGGCTCGATTACGACGGCTTTTTGTATGTCTGCCAACAGGCCCGCCGCAAGCTAAAACTGGCTCGTCCGTACCAGTTTCGTCTACACTGCGCGACTAGCGTAGACCTATTTCCTCTCTGGCACACGCGCATAGCCTGTTTTTGGATTGCAGACGCGAAGCGCGTCCCCCGGAGACTAATCCGTTAGAAGGCGCGGCACCCGCGTGAGTCCAGCATATTGAGCAGGATAGACCGAGCTGCTGCGACGTTTCCATTCGCTGGTGTGATTGCGACGGCACAGCATAGCTGGACTAGAGACGTTAAGTGAAGCAATCTTTTCTTGCCGACTATTTTGGGGGAGGCGGGCCCACGGGTGGTCCGCTCATCAGCACATTCTCCAAAGCGGTAATTAGCCATCTGGAGCCGTGCTGGACGAGCACAATCGTTGCGAAGGTGGTTCTCTTGTCCGTGCCGAACGTTATTTCGGTTGCAACCTCCGCAACGGCGACATCGGAGCCTACGAACTTCAGGCGAACCGGGCTCCAAACGAGGTGGCTATCTTTGTAGGGACCCTTGAGAAGCATTGTATGATGACCTACTATCTCGTCACGTCCCTTCAGGTACAACCCGCCGATCACAACGAAGTCGGGCATCTTCAGTGAAGAGGCTCCCAAAGGATCGCTGGAACGATTGCATATCGTGGGCGTTCCAGATAACTACAAAATCCGCCAGCGTCTTGCGGACTGCTTCTTCATTCTGGGCAGAACTGCCCACTAATACAGACTTCGAGCGGGCCGAAACCGTGTTCACCTGGGGTCCATACCACGCCACTCTCGATGATGGCAGGAAGCCCTCCTCATTTTTCGGCCCGGTCTTTGACCATCCATTTGCAACCAGGAGTAGCGACATCTGCGCCACTGCTATGTAAATTCTCCGCATACAGCCTCCAACTGTGATAGCGGAGAAATCGCGGTAAACGTATCAGGAAGGTGTCTGCAGCCGCATCATCAGCCATGCCCGAGCGACTTTCCAATCGCGTTTCACCGTAATAACGGACACCTTCAGGACCTCGGCAATTTCCTCTTCACCAAGTCCCCCGAAGAAGCGCAACTCCACGACTGTGCCGCGATGGCGAAAAAGTGCGCGCGGTCGTGGTATTCAATAGCCTGCGAGCCGAGCAACCGGATACAGACTTCGTTCACCAGGGCGGCGGGTTCCAGCGTGTGATGATCTCGCTCGTTATGCAGAAAGCGGCCGGCGATTTGGCGTAATTCAGGGTATACTGCGGCGAACACCTTTTCCTGGGCATTGCTATCGCCTTCGCGCCAGCTTGTCAGCCAGGCAGTAATCTGCTGCGAAGGTGGCGGATTCGCCTCCATGATGGTTATTTATGATACAAGAGCAGTTTCAGATCCGCTATCCAAAGTAGGAGATCTGCCGTGAATGATCCGCTCTACAGCCGGACACTGACTGCTGATGATTTCCGCCGACTTCGCCAGGTCTTCGAAGCCGCCCTGGAGCGCCCGCGCCAGCAGCAGCAGGAATTTCTGAAAGAGGCCTGTGGTGAAGATACCGCCTTGCGCGGCGAGGTGGAACGTATGCTGGCGGCCGAACGCGGGAGTGATCCGCTCCTGGATGCAGCACCGGGTAGGCCACGCAACAAGAACAACAACGTCTGCCCGTCCTGCCGGACCGAACTGACACCGTCGCACAGGTTCTGTTCATTCTGTGGTGCGTCAGTCGAGGCGGGCCAAGAGGACGAGGGTCGCTTCCGGCCGGGAGCTCTGTTCGCCAAACGCTATCGAATTGTCGGCGCGGTTGGGCGCGGCGGCATGGGCGAGGTGTTTCGCGCGAATGACCTTGATCTAGGGCAACCGGTTGCTCTTAAATTCGTCAATGCGGCCCACTGCGACGAACGCGCCCGCAAAAGCTTGCGAAGCGAAGTACGCGTGGCGCGGCAAATTTCCCATCGCAACGTATGTCGCGTATATGACATCGGCGAGGCTGAGGGGCAGTTGTATTTTTCGATGGAGTATGTAGATGGTGAGGATCTCGGCGGTTTGTTGCGTCGCATCGGCCGCCTACCCTCCGATAAGGCCTTGGAACTGGCCCACAAATTGTGCGCCGGAGTGGCGGCCGCCCATGCGCAAGATGTCCTGCACCGTGACCTTAAGCCGGGCAACATTATGCTTGACACACGAGGCGAACTCCGCATTATGGATTTTGGCCTGGCAGCCGCGGTTGGCCAGATTGAGGGTCTCGAAGCCCGCAACGGCACTCCCGCTTACATGGCACCGGAGCAGTTAGCCGGGCGCGAAGCTTCTGTGCGTAGCGATCTATACGCGTTGGGTTTGGTGTTGTACGAACTATTTAGCGGCAAGGCGCCGTTTTTGGCCAAAACCCCGGCTCAGTTTCTGCAAGTGCGTGAGGAAGGCCGAATCACTGGCTTAAGCGCGTTAGTGCCGGGCCTAGATCCAGCCATAGAGCGTGCCATTCTGCGTTGCCTTGATCCCGATCCAGGGATGCGACCCGCGTCTGCATTGGAACTTGCTTCTTTGTTACCCGGTGGAGACCCGTTGGCAGCCGCTCTGGCCGCTGGCGAGACGCCGTCGCCGGAAATGGTAGCTGCGGCAGGCTCAAAGGATAGCTTGCGTCCCGTCGTTGCCACGTATCTACTTGCCGCAAGCGCTGTGGCGCTGGCTGCCTTGTGCTTCCTTGCACCGAAGGTTCAGATGGTCGCGCAACTTCCGTTACAGCACTCACCGGAATTTCTCGAAGAAAAAGCACGAGAGATCGTTCACCAACTCGGTTATAGCGCGCAGCCTCGAGACACAGCGACCGGACTAGAGCGAGACTCGGGATACTTCCCCTACATGCAGCAGCACGCTTTCGGAAAGGACTGGAAACAGATCCTTGCGCTTCCCCCGTCTCCCGTTAGGTTCTGGTTTCGTCAGAGTTCCGAGCCGTGGGAAGTTGAAAATCTGGTGCAGCGGCGCGGCGGCGCCTCCGTAGAAAGAGTGACGCGGGAGTATCCTCCACCTGTTGTTCCTGGCATGGTATCGGTGAGCCTCGGTCTCGACGGCCGACTGATGCGCTTCGCGGCTGTCCCGCACTTGGGTGACAGCTCCGGTCCGACCGGCGAATATGAGCGCAGACTAGACTGGTCTGCGCTCTTCGCGGCGGCACATCTCGACATAGCCAACTTTGTGCCGGCCAGCCTGGAATCACCCCCGCCGCTAGCAGCTTATCGTCGTATGGCCTGGACTGGCGGGTTGGCTGAACGTCCCGATCTGAAGGTTCGAGTGGAAGCTGCTACTTCAAGGAGCCAGGTTGTGTTTTTCGAGATCGTCTGGCCCTGGATGAAGCCGAATCAGCATGATGAAGTTCCACCTGAGCAACCGCTGATTTTTATTAATCTTCTGGTTGCCGCGGTTGCCCTTCCGCTAGCTCTTTATAATTTGAAAATTGGTCGTGCAGACCGGAAAGGCGCATGGCGCATCGGTTGGATGTTTTTCGTCACCCTTCTGATCGCCTTCACGTTGGAAGTAGGGTTACTGGACGTTTTGCGGGTCGGTTTGCCGCTAGTGCTCTTCTACGCTGTTTTCTTTTCCATCTGCTACCTGGCGCTAGAACCGTGGGTGCGGCGGCGCTGGCCTCAGGTGATGATCACGTGGTCGCGCGTGCTGTCTGGCCGGTGGCGGGATCCGACAGTGGGAAGGGACATGCTGGCAGGATTGCTCTGCGGGCTAGTGTGTTGCCTGTGCTTGGTATTTTTCGGCTACGTTCAAATGCGCGTGGGCGGACCACCAGCGGGAGCTATTCCGACGCCCGCTCCGCTCTACTTCTCGCTCGATAATCTTTTGGGCACACGCTATGCACTGGCAGAAATTGCCACCGCGCCGTTGTTGGGAATCGCGAATACCCTGACTTTTCTATTGAGCCTGTGTATGCTTCGTGTTTTACTGCGTAATCAGTGGGTGGCTGCGGGAGTGCTTGTAGTCGTAATGAGCGTGCTTCTCCCGGCCGGTTCGGGACATCCCGTCATCAGTTCGCTCAGTTTCGTAGTGGTCGTCAGTCTCGGAGTCTTATTGTTTCTGCGCATGGGTTACTTTGCTTATGCTGTTAACGTCTCTATCCAATTCCTCGTTACCTCCACGCTCCTGACGCCGAACTTGACGGCATGGTATGGCCAGAGTTCGCTGTGGGGCTTGATTGTCATCAGCGCGTTGGCGCTTTGGGCTTTCCGGCTCTCGTTGGGTAATCGGCCGTTGTTTAGGTTTCGATAAGCCTTGTTTAACTTGAGGGGCGCCGTCGCGAGATTCAAACACTAAGATAGTCCTCGACATGACGCTTGCGAACGGAAACCAAAACTTAACCAGTTACTAGGTCGGGATGCCCGTCACCGGCAAGGTCAATTTATATCAAGAGGTTTGTCGATTCCGAAGCCGAAGGGATTACACTCAATTCTGTCCGCTAGGGTCCGCTGATCTCTCCCATCCAGCCGCACGATCGCGCAAACCTTATGTTAGTGGCTCGGTTCGCATAGACCATGAGTGACGGCGCAATGTGAGTTTTTCCGCTGGACCGGTACTTCGGCACCGGTTCGGGGGATCAGGCGGCAGGGTTGAGGACAGCGCGGTACAGCGTAGACCGGGCGATTCCAAAGCGGGCGGCTATTTCGGCAACCGGGATGTCGGCAGTTTTGAGCAGCGCTCGGATGGTTTTGATCTCTTTGGCGGAGAGCTTGGCTGGGCGGCCGCCTTTTCGTCCGCGAGCCCGCGCCGCCTTTAGGCCCGCAACGGTGCGCTCCCGGATCAGATTCCGTTCGAATTCGGCGAGCGCCGCGAAGACATGGAAGACCAGCTTTCCGGCTGGCGAGCGAGTTTCTATTTTCTCCGTCAGAGATTCGAAATGGATCCGGCGGGTTTCCAGTTCAGCAATTAGGCGGACCAGGTCGGCCAGATTTCTTCCGAGCCGATCAAGTCGCCACACCACGAAGGTATCGCCTTCGCGCAGACTTTTGAGACAGGCTTCAAGTTGCGGCCGGGCTGTATTCTTGCCGGTGGCGTGTTCTTCGTAAGTCTCACGGCACCGAGCGCGTTTCAACGCGTCTTTTTGCAAATCGATGGTCTGATCTTCGGTGGACACGCGGGCATAGCCGATACGCATGTCCTGAATCTTAACAGGAACAGGGTATTCGGACATAGTTTTCAGGATAAGTTGTGAGACACTGTATGGCAGCGTAACAGGCCGTTTTCAGGCCACATTGGATTCGTCCTGAAAACCCTCGTTTTCGCTACAACTCCCAAACCATGCCCCGACAGCTTAGAAATTGACCAGACCTCCTGTGGTCGGTCGACACACCTTTGTGAAATGTTCCGCCGGTGGTTCTACTTTGCGGCTGGTGACAGGAACGTTGGTATAGACCCTACTATGAACCCCATGGAACAAATCGCGAACGCTCCGGGCAGGGAAGAGAGCCTTCCGGCCCCTCTCCCGCCGGAAACCGGCCTGGAAGCCAGCGGATCGAACGCCGTCGCCGTCATTCCGGCCGCCTCCCGTGTGGCTCTGACTTTGCCGCCGATCCTCGCCGGCTCCCTCACGCCCGAGATCCGCCACCGGGTCGAACACTTCTACTCCTCCATTTATGAAATCTTCGAACGCTGGGTGAACCGCCCCAAGAGCGTCCACACCCGCCGCTCCTATCGGGATGGGGTTTTGTCCTTCGTCCGCCACCGCGGGATTCTCTGGCCGCAGGAGGCGCCGGCGCTCCTGACCATCTCGGTGGCTGACGTGCAGACTTACCGCGACGTCCTGGCCGCCGTCGGCGCCGCGCCCAAAACCATCAACCACCGGGTCTCGGCGCTGTCGTCGTTTTACAAGTACCTGGCGCTGTCGGCCGCCGAGCTGCGCCTGCCCATCCTGGTCCCCAACCCGGCGCATTCGCAATTCATTGCCCGCGAGTCGTCCGATCCGCGCGAAGAAACGCTTTCCCTGCCGGCGGCGCGTGCGCGGCAACTGCTGCACATGGCACCCGGCAGTTCTCTCCTCGACTGCCGTGACCGCGCCATTTTGAAGCTCTACCTTTATAGCGGCATCCGTCTGGCGGCCGGCTGCTTTCTGGCGGTTGAGGATTTTCGGCAAGACGGCCAAGAGGCGACACTGCGGCTGCGCGAGAAGGGCGACAAGCGCCGGACCATCGGTATCCACTATCTGGCCGCCCAGGCGATTCAGGAATACATCGAGCGGGCGAAACTCACCAGCGGGCCGCTGTTCCGGCCGCGCCGTCATTCCCATACCGAGGAATTGGCGGCGACCGCGATGGAACCGCGGACGATGTGGACCATCCTAAAAGAATATTTGAGCAGGCTGCCTAACGCGTTGCGTGAGCGTGAACTTTCGGACGGAAGCAAGGTGATGGAATGCGTCTACACGCCGCATTCCCTGCGCGCCACGGCGGCCACGCTCTTGCTCGACTCCGGCGTCGACATTATGGAGGTCAAGGAATTGCTCGGCCACCGCCACGTGACGACCACCCAGATTTACGACAAGCGGCGGCGTGCCGTGCGCGAAGGAGCTTCGCACAAGATGCCGCTCTAAGCTTATGGGAACCTAATTTTGCAGCAGCCTGTTGCAAAATTGCGGTTCTTTCGCATTTTGCCAGCCGCCATAACGCGGAAGCAGGACCGTATGCTCTCTATTTCAGGTACCATTGGGGTGATGAGAGGCTGCGCTATGAAGGTGTTTATTTCGCATTCCTACGAGGACCGGGCAGTGGCACTCAGGCTTGCCTGCGCACTTGAAGAGCGGACCCTGGAACCATGGACTTCAGCGCGGCTTGAGCCGGGGAAAGATTGGAAGGCTGCCATCACCCAGGCAGTTTCGGAATCGCAAGGCTTCTTATTTCTGGTTGGACCGCAATCTCAAGAGGATCGTTGGCTGCAAGTTGAGTGGCAGGCAATTCTCGAATCGGATTGGGATCGTGTGCCACAGCGGCCGATGATCCCGATTCTGTTTGGTGATGTTGCTGTCCCGATATTTTTGGCCGACCGGGTTGCATTACGCACCGAAGGATCGATGGACTTACCGGTGGATAGAATTGTGCAGCTTCTCCTCAATCCCGAGGAAACACGGTTACCGGTGAACTACGATCGGGCACGGCAAGAACAAAAGCAGAGACTCGACGTATTAAAACAATTTGCGCTGTCTCTCAAACTGGCAAGTCAACACCCGGAAGGCCATTCCTTGTCGCAGTGACTCCTGAAGCCGAGCGGCCCTACGAGAAGTCCGTATTTATTAACTGTCCCTATGATCCTGGCTTTGTCGATCTGTTCCACTCAATAGTGTTCACGGTCGTCGCGCACGGATTTGTCCCCCGCAGCGCTTATACCGGTTTTCTGCTCCGTTACTCGAAAACACCCTATACCTTGAGCATTTCGTCCCCCCGTAGTGGTTGATCACCTTGATAGCGATCTCTGGCACTGATTGAAGGAAAGTCAATTCATGCATTATCTTCCGCTCGAAGTTCAAATCAACCCAAACCGAGTCGCTCTGGGCCTTGGGCTTTTTTCGCTTGAGCCGCCCTTCACCGTCCGTATTGGTTGCTGTGACTTTGGCACAAAATGCCGGCGCTCCGCAAAGACTTGTGGCTCGCCGAATCGCGAACTTAGTTAGCCGACCCGGCACCGAGTTCACGAACGCGAACGCCACTACCCCTAATTAGGAGCAGCGATCTTCATCCGTTGGTAACGGGGTGACTCGCGCAACGCTTAAGTTCTGGTCAAAATGATTGAGAAAAGTCTCGATCAAATGGCCATGATAGTAGCCATAGACAACCGTTGAAACGTTTTGGTTCTTGGGTTTTATGATGTTAAAAACGAGATGGTCGGTCTTTACATTAGGTTTAAGCCAAGCTCTTGCGTGCCAATCGTTTGACGTGTGAGTGTAGTATTGCCCGTCCGTACTCTTTTGCCAGGTCGTAATTTTTCCCTTCTGCTCGACCTGTTCAATTTTTGTGTCGAAATTACGAAGGAGTGCCCGCGCGTCATCGGTGATGAATTCTATTGCCATCTGTTCCTTTCAAAGTTTGCAACCCGTCGTTGGTGGGCTGCCGGTGCAAAATCAACTAGCCTTGTTGAGGCCGACCCAAGCACAGCCGTTTGATTCAGTTACGAGCACCGCATTTTGTTTCCCAGTGGTGTTGGCCGCTTCCCGTGCAATGTCCCGAATTTGTGCGCTCGTAAAACTTCCAAACCCAGTGTATTCCGCCCAGGGCAGACGATAGGTCGCACCGTCACTAGACGTGATGTCACGCGAGAAGCCTTTGCTTTCCATCGCGGCGTGCAAGATGTCGTAATCGGACCACGTGGCTTTATGTAGTTCCACGCGAACTGTAAATTGAGCCATGAAATGTTTCCCAACTTTTAAATTTCGGTTGGCATTACCCAGCCTTAGCCCTAAGTGTAGCATGAGACTACAATCATCGATATAGATGTTTGTATTACAAACATTATGATATTATTGCCTGAAATCGATGGTAAGGATTCGAGCGTCTTAAAGGAAGATGAAGGTAACGCAACAAGCGGAGTTTTACCGGCAACTCGGCGAGAGCATTCGGAAGTCAAGGAAGCGGCGTAAACTTTCTCAAGACAAGTTGGCGAAAATGGTCGGCTTGACACGCGCATCGCTGACAAATATCGAAAACGGGCGACAACATCCGCCGCTGCACACATTCTGCGAGATAGTTGAGCAGTTGGGGGTCAAGTTCGCTGAACTTCTTCCCCGCTCGCTGGCCCCGCGCGATTCGATTGAAGTTGAAGCCTTGGTAGGGTCACAAGCGCGCGATAAGAATGAGCTGGCCTTTATCGAAACTGGAATTGGAATAAAAGGGAGAAGCGGATACGGATATGGCAGGAAGGCGACGAAAAATTGAAGCAATGGTTCAGATATTGCTCGAACAAAACCATGTGATCGGGGGCCCAGTACCAGTAGCAAGAATCGCGAAAGCAAAAGGCGCACGTATATACGCAGATTCTTTGGAAGGTGATTTATCGGGCTTCCTGTACCGGGATAAAGTGCAAGCGGTCATTGGGGTCAACACTCGCCATGCGAAGGTAAGGCAGACTTTCACAATCGCACACGAACTTGGACACCTGCTGCTTCACGACCAGGAGCAGCTGCACGTGGATCATGAGTTTCGAGTTCGTCTGAGAAATGAGGTTTCCAGCCAAGGAACTGATGAAGCAGAACAAGAGGCCAATTTCTTTGCCGCCTCACTTTTGATGCCTAGAGCGTTCATCGAGCAAGATTTGGCTGATGAAGACTACGTCGATATTTTTGATGATGACGATTCGCTTCTCAGCATGGCCCGAAAATACGGAGTCAGCGCTCAGGCCCTTGCAATCCGGCTCAAAACTCTTGGTTACCTTCAGGAATAGAGAGGAATTCAAACCCCGAAGACGTCAACCCCGGTGTCGCGCATCATAATCGCGGATTCGCGACCTAATGTTTCGAATGCTTGTCTGTGATTCAACTGCAATAACATTGCATTTGAATCGAGGATTGCTGTACTTAAACTGCAGCGCGACACCTGGCAAAGAGAATAGAGGAAGCATGGAAACTGAACGCATCGAACCCAAGCCGGCGTTACGGTTGATTCTCGTCCATGCGCCGGATGACCCGCCGCTTGCGAGTCAAGAATTCCAAAAGAACCTTTCTGAATTTGTACGATCGCTGGAGGCGGAAGGCATAAAGGTTTCCTCCCGCAGGTTCGCATTCGACGCTGTGCATGGCGGAGGTGGGCTACTAAATGAGTTTACACTCGCTGCAGAGAGCCTTACGCCCTTAATTATTACTGCTGTTTGCGCCGCAGTGGGCGGTTACTTGTATGGGAAACGGGGTCGGCAGGTGACTTTTGAGATGACGCACTTGGGGATTAAGGGAAGCGCTCAAACCCCTGCTGATGCCGAAGAGCTTCTGCAAGGACTCCTTGATGCAAGCCAGAAGCTACCGCAGAGGTTTCGAACCAAACATACATCCGAATGGCGAGCGGGAGATGTTCGACACACAATCGATCCTGGGTTCGTCCACTTTCGAAAGATCCAAACCATCCTCGGCGAAAGAGGAATGCAAATTGTGGACGAAAGAATCCGCAGCTTGCCGCCAGAGCTTCCGGATTTTCAGCGGCAGATCAGGATTCAACATATTTACTCAGGTACCATGCTGGACTGGTGTGCGGTTAATGGTGTCAGGACGCTCGGCGACGTTCTTGCGAAGCGTAATGGAAGAATATTCTGTTCGAACGTTCAACTCGGTCCGTGTGCCTATCTCTTTACTCAGGAGCGCGCAACGAACGAAATTGTTTTGGACAGCAATTATGCGGCGCGTGTGGAGCTTCGCTATTCAACACGGCACATCTTTGGGGATACACCTCGCGAGAGACTGCGAGATGGTGGGTTCGTGTTTTCCGTTATTGCGGAACTATCGCAAGTCGAAGAAGAGACGGTGGTTTTCGACCCTGTTGTCATGGGCGCTCCTTGGCTTGAAGTGGATGAGCGCGGCCCTTATCAGTCGATTGAATGGTACGCCGCGCAATTTTATGAGCACTATGTTGAGGATTTTGACGAGTTTGCAAAAGTTCGGGATGTTACCGAGCCTCTAAGCCCTCAGCCAATGAGCGCGGTATCCGAAGCGGCCTTCAAAGTTTGTCTCGCGGAAATCCTCGGTGATGTTGCGCAGAAAGACTGGGGCGGCGAGACCTCGGATTATTATACATCGCATGTTCGATTACAGGGTAGACGTGTTACGGCCGCATTCTTACTGAAAGGGCCTGCTCGATTTGAGCCGATGGGATTGAATAACCTCGGAAAGAACAATGACCAAATTGTTCGCCTAGCTTCCGAACCGGCAGATGTGCTGATCGTTCAGCACTGCCACGATATTCTTCCGGCCGTTCGGCAAACACTGCGAGCTTTCGCTGTTCAACCAGGGCGGCCTCGTCGCTATTGTCTTATCGACGGAAGAGATTCCCTCAGGTTGTTAATGGGTTATGGCCTATATGAAAAGGCGGTGAAACTCAGTTTGAAAGAGTAAGTTAGGACGCCCATGACGAGCTGAGCCGTTCAAAACGCGCGAAGGTGCGTGGCAATGCGACTAGCCTAGTTTTGCGCCGGATTGGCGCAAGAGGGAATTCTTAACGGAGGTGTTCGGTTGGATGTGGCTACTACCCCTAATTAGCGTTTCGGATGGACACACTTCGCTTGCGCTCCGCATCGCCCAGTCCGCCGCCGTCAGCAGCTACCGAGTTTTGCTTTTTGACTTTTTAGGTTTCGAGGCCCGCCATTTTTTCCATTCGCTCCAGCCTTGCCGAGCCGACCGGCTCAACTTGATCAAGATGCGAAGAAAACTAATAGCGTTTTCGATGTCGTCATGCGACATCATTTGCAGGGTGAAAAAATTTGGCTTGAAGATTCGACACACAAAAGGGATTCAGGCATTGCCCTCTTGGTGTCCGCTACTTAATGCGGCCCGGCTTAGCTCTCTCGGGGCGAGCACCGTTTTCCCGTCGGTCTGGGAGCCATCTGTGCGACGGCTACCTTGAGCCTAGCATTTTCTCTTGAGCTGTCCAATGACCCACAGGAGTCGCGAAACCGCGCGGTTTTATTAGGGACCGAGTGCGAACCTCACGCACCAGTTCGCAAATAGCACTCGGCGCCTCTCACGTTATTTGTTCAGCAGGGCTTCTATATCGCGCGCACCGTGGATGACATGAACAATCTCAACGCCGTAACGCGTTGCCTGATAAAAAATAAGCCAGTTCTCGAAATCTTTCACCGGCCAGCGACGAAGGCGGCGCGTGGACGGTTTGCGAAAGCCACAGAAAAAGCCCATTTTGGGCATGTCGGCCAACACTTGAAAACTGCTCATCAGTTCGTCAAGGAAACGCTCTGCGGTTTCCAGTCCCGCTTCTTCTTCGAGGTAATCAAGATGGGCGTTGATTTCGTGCCATGCAAGGGGGCGCACTCGGAATAGTGCCATTTAACATTTGGCCGATTTGCGGGACTTCGCGCGCGCGCGAAGTCTGCGGCGCACGTCGTCCAGCATTTCCGGGGTAATCTCAATGGGCTCGCCGGAGTTGAGCGAGTTAATCAGCAATTGCTCAAGCTGCTCTTTGTCCCGGCGCTTCTGGTCAGCCCGCACCAGTTCGCGGACATACTCGCTCGCGCTGCTGTAGCCGCCCGTGTTCACCTGTTCCTCGACATACTGCTTCATCGGGTCGGGCAAAGAAATGTTCATGGTCTGCATAACGGATACTTCCCTTTTAAATCTACCCGTTATGGCATTTCTTGTCAATTGTTGCTAAACCTTGAGCGCCGCGCTGGAGGCCGGGGTTGGTGAGGGACTTTAAAACCCCTCTCAGTTCTCAATGATCAATAATGATCGTACTGTCGACCGCACCATCGAATGATGCCCCCTGGAAGGAACTTGAGCAGAGCAGCCATGACATTATCGTGATCGATCTCGCCTAAGCGAACACCACAAATTTAATTCCCTTCTTGCAGCCCAGCGAGGAGGTTCTCGTCCATATAATGAAACCACCGTCCGCTGGGATTTCGCACGTAAAGCTCTCCGTCGTCCCCTTCGTACACGCGGTTCGCACTTTCGAGCAGGTCCTGGAACGGGCCTCGTTGAGCTAGCGCCAACAAAGAGTTCTCGCGAACCACGAACGGCTCGACCCTCGTTCCGAGTTCCTGCAACTCCGATCCCATCACAGAGCGCCGCAACCGCACCACGTAACCGGCGCGCATCGCGCGTCGCAACAGTTCGCTCCGCGCCGATACCCCTCCGCAGTGGTCGAACACTTCCACGCGTCCGCAAGCCTCGGGAACGAACAACTCATTTTCCAAGCCCACTACGACCCCGAGGTCGTCCGGACAAGCTTCGTGCTTGTCGGTCACCCAGCCGAAACGCCACATCGAACACCGGCTCAGCGGCACACGCTCGTGGAAATAGCAAGCGATTCTCATGACAAGCCCACCGGGAGCCGGTCGCGACGGTCCCGCTTCGGACAGATGCTACCACGATCCTCTGGGTATTGGTCAAAGGCCAGGATTAAATGCGGCTAGTGGTGATTTGTTCCACATTGAGTGCGACTGAGCGTGTCACGCCTTTTTGCGACTGAGCGTCCAAGCGAAAGAGGGAGCCTGGACAAACGCAACCGTATTGGTTGGCACGCACGCTGGGATCAGAAGGCGGAATTCCCCTTTCCGCGCAGGTGCGGATCATTCGGCGGGTCAATAGGAAATCCTTTCGATCTCATCGAGCGAAATCTCGTCCCCCCTCCGGTCATATAAGGATGTCGTCCGCGGGCTGGCATGGGCCGCCATCTGCTGGGCGAGTTCTAGCTTGCCGCCGTTTTTGAGGTAATTGGTGATGCCGGTGGCGCGAAAACTGTGGTTGCCGGCCAGGCTGCGGATGCCGGCCTGGCGCAGCCGGCGGCGGACCATGCGGTGCGCGCTCGACTGATCGAGGGGTCGGCGCTGCAGCGCCCCGCTGCGCCAGGTCCGGAAGAGCGGTCCTTCCCCGTCGCCAGCGATGCCGGCCGCGGCCAGGTACTCATCAAGAAACTGTTCCAAAGTGTGATGACAGGGCAGCTCATTGACCTTGCTGCCTTTTTCTTGCAGGCGCAACCAGCCGCGCCGTCCCTGAATGTAATAGTCTTCGACCCGCAGTTGAACGACCGCGCCAATGCGCGCGAAAGTGTAAGCCATAGTCGCGAGCAGCGCGCGATCGCGCAGCGCCACAAGCGAGTCGGCCGGGAAGCCGGCGAACAGATCGTGCATCTCCTCGGTCGACAGAACGGGCGTTTTGCCCTTCTTGACCACATGTTTTGGTCCGCGCACGGCATGGGCCGGATTGTAAGGGACGATCTGTCCGACGACCAGCCAGTCGAAGAGCATGCGCACGGCCGCCAAATGCTGCTTGACGGTCGGCCGGGAGCTGCCCTCGGCTTCGAGCGCCTTGAGCCAGGCGGCGACATGCACCGGCTCGACGCGGCCCAACTCTTCCAGACGATGGGCAGAACACCAAGCCGAAAAGCGGCGCACGGCCCCGTAGTAGGCTCGGCGAGTATGGTCGTTCGGAATTTGGGTGACAAAGAATTCCAGGGTGCGTTTTCCCGCGCGGGGTTCCTGGAGAAACAGCCACGGCACGCCGGGTCCCAAGGCGGCGAGGGCTTCCCCGCCCTGGCTTTCGGGTGCCAGCAGCGTGAGCACTTCGGGGGTCAGAGCGAGGTGGTGACTTTCAGAATTATTTGGCGTGCTGCCGTCAACATTATTTGGCATAGTCTCTCTTTCTGGAAAACCGCTCGTTGTTGGACGGCCAACCGTCGCCCGGGTGGATCTTGGATAGCCGAGCGGCAGCGGTGTCAGTTTGCGAATTATTTGGCGCAAAAGTTTTGCGCGTTCTTTGGCACGGTCGACCGTCGTGGGAACTTTGCTCGCGCCCATAGCCGCGACACGGGCGGCGGGTTGATCCTGGATAGCCGGGCGGCGTTGGCGACTCTGGCACGGTCCCAGTATACCTGATAACGTCCTTTATCATGCATAAGCAACGCGCGATAAGTGTGTATTATCGCGCGCTTCAAATTCCCCTTGTCACAATCGTGACTTTTCCGTTGCCCCCTGTTATCCTGCCAAAGAGCTTATCCGTGAACGACTTGCCCTTCCTTCTATAAGAAGCCGTATGCCGAAACCTGTCGATTGGACGCCGCTGGTGCCGGATGCCCTTACGGCGTTGCGGCAGATGACCGCGCCCGTGGTCGACCGCACCACCCTCGAAACGCTCCTCAAAATCCAGCGCCGTACCGCCATCCGCCTCTTACATCAATTGGGCGGAGAGCAGCTCGGAAAAACGCTACTCATCCCGCGCGAGCAACTCATCCGCGAACTCGAAGCCTATCTGCCGCGCGACGCGGCCGAGTTGCCAGCACGCACGCCCAGTCAGATTCGCCGTCTCCACCGCGAAGCCGAACAGTTCCGCTTCCCGGATGTGCGCGGCTCCGAACGCCGCACGGTGGACCAGCTTCCGGCCGCAGTTAATCTCGGCCTGGGGCGCCTCACCATCGAAGTTGCCGATTTGCGGGACTTGTGCGCCCAGTTGTGGGTCTTGCTCGAAACCTGCAAAGACGACTGGGAGGGCGTGGAAAAGAAGTTGGAGGGGAGCGCATGAACCGGCCGGAGGCCCGTTTTCCCGCCGTTTCGCTGCAAACGGCTGAGTTTCCGCTGGCGCTGCCGCCGTTTCCGGGATTTGCCGAGGGCTGGTCTGGCTCACTCGAAGCGTTTCTCGGCGCAGTCCGTTCCAGGCAGATTGCTCTCGAACAAGCCCCCCTGGCCGCCGTCGTCGAGCAATTTTTGGCACAGCGCGAGCAACTGGTGCTCGACGATGCCGGGGAATTGTTGCATGTCGCGGCCACCCTGATCGACTAGAAAGCGCGTCTATTACTGCCACGCGATCCGGTCCTGGCCGAGCCCGATCCGCGCCAGGAGATTGTGCGCACCCTCGCCGGCCAGGTACGGCCGAAGGCGGCGGCCGACGAGCGGTCAGGCGAACCACAAAGTGGCCCCGAAGGCCTGTCTTTATTGGATTTGATGGTATTGCTGAACGAGGTCCAGCAGGTTGCGCTCCCGCCACCCCCGCACGCGATTACGGCCACGGAGGTGACGCTGGCCGATCAGCTGCTCTGGCTCGCCGAACACCTGGCGGAGCTGCCGCGCGAACCCCACGATACCGGCTCTGGTTCCTGTTGCACCCTTCTCGTCCCGCTAAAATCTGCCTGTTTCTGGCCCTTTTGGAACTTTCGAAACAAGGGCGCATCCGCTTAGAGCAGGTGCACACTTTCGGCCCCCTCACTGCATCACCTGCATGAAGCCGCCGCGACGAGAAGACGAGAATCCCTGGGTTTCGTTGTATCGCCGGGGCCGCGCGGTGGGCTTGGATCTGCGCACCACTCCCCTGCCCCAGGCCATCGATGTCCTGTTGGACCAGCTGCCAAACGAAGTGGATCGCCAGCGGCGGAAGGCGCTGGTTTCGCTCGCTTCCTTACTGATTCAAATGGAAGCAGCCCAGCTCCGCGCCAGTCCGGCTGGGACACCGGAAGAAAATCCCACGCTTTCCCAAATGCTCTCCCTGGAACAGGCGCGCCGCCACGGTTCCGCCCTCCTCGCACGGCAAAAATCCCATAAACCCAGCTTTCACCAGCGACGGCCCACGATTGCAGAGCCGCCGGAACCAGCCGAAGTACGGATTTTCGACCTCGTCCGCACGTTCGAGGAGGTTTTGGAGAAGGTCCGGCAGCACCGCTCCGCCGAATCGCCGCAACCCGCGAACTAGCGGGCTCCAGTCGCAGCATTGGCGGGAATTTCCGGGGCATTTCCCTCCAGTCGCTGCAATGAAGGGAATTGGCAACTTCCCTGCCCTATGCCGGCAAAACCCTCTTACGCCCACCGTCTTAAAGCAGCCATCGAGACGCTACAGGACGGCTCCGCTTCCTTGATTGGGCGCCA
>Ga0302140_10003578_pt1 | contig 19920 bp, 19 predicted proteins | sample I_Bog_E1_1_FD_202095 | JGI IMG/M metagenome (GOLD analysis project Ga0302140, IMG submission 202095) | Peat permafrost microbial communities from Stordalen Mire near Abisko, Sweden - I_Bog_E1_1 | ecosystem: Environmental > Terrestrial > Soil > Wetlands > Peat | place: Sweden: Abisko, Stordalen... | reverse complement strand
CAATAAACGCAATGCGGGTTGGCAAGGGCAGCTTGCACGCTTTCGCGGCAGCGCGCAAGAATGCCTCCTGATCTGATTCTGTGCCGGACAACTCAAAGTTCGTCAACTCAGGAATCTGCATTCTATCCTTCTTTCGCTTTCAAATTCGCCCAAGTACCAGTAAAATTACAAGAATCAGAAGGACCAGACCAATCCCTCCGCTCGGGTAGTATCCCCAATTCCTGCTATGCGGCCATCGCGGCCATGCGCCCAACAGCGCCAAGATTAGAATTACGATCAGAATGGTTCCGAGCATGTTATCTCCTCTCGCCACAGTTCAACTGAAGTTAAATCCAGTTAATCTCCGCGATCTTGTTTTCTAGACCGCGGAGACTAGTAACTATGGTTAACGCAAACTTCCCGTCGTCACATTGACGGGAGTCCCGATAGCATCGCCGGATACAACCAGCTCTACTCTGCGGTTCTCTTGCCTGCCCGCTGCGTTGTCATTGGAGGCCACCGGAGCTGTGTTTCCAAAGCCCTTGGCACTCACAAAGTTTGTCGTTACGCCTTCTTCGACAAGATAGCTACGGACCGCGCCTGCGCGGTTTTCCGATAACGTCTGGTTCATTGCATCGCCGCCGACATTATCCGTATATCCGCCGACTTCGATGTTGAGGCCAGGATACGAAATTAGAATTCCGGCAACCTTGGCCAGCTTCTCCCGCGCGCCCGGCTTCAGCGAATACTTTCCGGTGTCGAACAGCACATCGGACATACTTACAATCAGTCCGCGAGCGCTATCGCGAGTGGCAAGAATCAGATTCAGTTGTTCAGAAAGCTTGGTTCGCATTGCGGCTTTGTCGGAAATCGCCTGTTGCTGGCCTTGCTGTGCAATTTGTGCATCGGTGCGAGCTTGCGCCGCATCGGACTGCGCGGCCGTGATCGCGACTGTCGATGCCGCCTGATTTGCCGTCATGTCGGCTTGAGCCTTGGCTGTGTCGGCCTGTGCCTTTTCCTTCAAGCGTGTCGCATTGTCGGCCTGCGCTTGCGATCTTGCCTGTGCGTCGGTTGATGCCTGACGATCTGCCGCAAGGCGCTCATCGTCGATCTTTTTGACTGCAATTTCACGCGCATCTTCGGCAGATTCAACAGCCGCCCGGGCGGCAGCAATGAGGGGTTTTTTGTCGGCGTGTTGGCCAGTCGCATCCGCATCGGCTGTGTTCATCAATTGTACAGCATGTTGATAACTTGTGTTCGCGTAAGTCTCAGCGCCTTCAGATTGAGCGATTCGCAGCGCATTCCGGGCCTCGTAGAATTCCAGCGGAAGACTTGCGTTGAGAACAACGGGGTCGAATCTGTAGCCGGTGGGAATATAGCCGCCACGCTCCATCAACTCATACTTTGCATTGACTGACTCAATGCTTCCCTTGGTGTCAGGGCGAATAGCATTCTCGAGAACGACGACATTGCTGGGTTGCCGAACAGCGTAGTAAGGCTCCGCGGTAACAATCAGTGCGAATGACTGAAGATCCGTGGTTGCCGTCAGCTTGCTGCGATCATTACCACCGACCAGAACTTCTCCAAGGTTAACGGCCCGCCCCTCTGGTGAGATAGCCCATAGAACATAGGTTAGATACTCGGCGCCAAAGGTTGTGGGGTTTTGCAGGTTTCCAAATTCCGCCTCAACTTCCATGGTGCCGCGCTTGCTGCGTACCTTCGCTTTTCCGTTTGCCGCAGGCAACAGCGCCGTGCCGGCGAAGTCCACACTTGAGGCTCCGCTCTGATGCCGATAATTGACTGCCTGAACCGATTTGGTGATCACAACCACCCGGTAAGTGGACGTAGGACCAGCAGTTTCTACGACCACAGCCACCGGCGAACTAATTTGAGCGATCGCGCTCACGCTAAGAACACTTCCCATTGCAAACAAAAGCATGCGTTTCAAGGTTTCTCCTACTGGCGATCTTCAGCCGAATTGCGTTAGACGTGCGTTTTGTTGGGGGATGCCAATTTTCAGGCCGCGCGAGTAGAACTCTCAACGCCCGACGCGAAACTGATAAAGGTAGTCAAAGAGACCGAATACCTTGAGAAGCCACAGAACAATGACGATGACAACCACTCCGTTCAAGATGCCCTTGATCTGCCCCTGCATCGGGATATAGCGGTTGACAAGATACAGCAATATGCCGACTACGAATAACGTGATGACAACCGGGACCAGTAACGTGTCATGGCCGAAACGGAACTGCGATAAGTTGTCGAAGAGGCCAACAACTTTTAGAAGCCACAGAACCACGGCGATAACCACAACGCCATTCAAGATACCTTTGATCTGGCTCTGCATCGGTATGTATCGATTGACCAGATACAGTAGGAGGCCTATTATCGCAAGCGCGATGACAACAGTGACGAGAGGCATTTCATTTCTCCATCTTTCATTTGCATTTTTTCAAAGCGTCAACAAGATTGCTGAGCAACACTGCTCATGGCGCGCAAGGCACTGATTCATGTGCTCTGGAGGACTACGTTCATTGCATTCGGCCACGCGGAATCCACGCCAGATCACCGCTCAGAATGTAAATTGCGAGCGCCGCTGACATGAATAGCGCGCCCACCCAGAAGCGCCAATCGCGATGCATACGCCTCCAGTACGGGCCGGGATCTGGCTCTCCGCTTTCGCTGCTGTTTCCCTCTTGGTTGTACTTGCTTCCAGTCATTTTTGCTCCATTTCACGCCGTATTCGTAGCTTCATAAGTGTGCATAGACCTTCATGCACTATGGTTGATGAGTTGCCGCCGCAGTAACCTGAATAGGCCGGTCAGCAACAATGATGGGGGAGTTGCTAGCAGAGGGAAGTTTGTCAGCCGGTATCTCGGTCCCTGCTGGAAAGATGAGAATCTGAATCGATCCCCAATCTGCATCCTGGCCCGTGCCTGCCTGCTTACCCATGCCCAGCGTCTTGAGCTGGCTATCGTCAAATCCAAAGTTCTCGACCAAGTATTCGCGCACAACCATGGCCCTGGCTTCTGTGAGCACCAGATCCTTCTTGGTATCGCCTTCCATCCCGGTGGACGCCACAATGACCGCAACGCCGAATTGATTCTGTGCGAGAAACGCCCCGCAGGCATTGAGGGACTTCTGGTCCTTTAACTTGGCTGAATCGTGAGCATCGAAAAGATCCTTCGTGGAATAGGTGAAAGCTTTGAGGGGCGCGCCCTGTGGAAGCCCACCAATTCGATTTGCAGCTAGATCGGCGGAATCATTGTATCCACGCTTTTTAAAGAAACCGCTCAAAAAGAAGTTATGCTTCAAAGCCTCCATATTCTCTTGGAAATCAGTCACTCCGGTTTGCGCCTGAAGCACCGTTGCATGAAGCGTTGTAGTCGTCTCTTCCAAATTGCTATAGATCTGCTTGTCGTTCACAAGCGCTCCCACGGTTCCCTGACCCGAATCTATTTTGGCGCTCACTGAGTTCATATGAGCCGTGGCCAAAGTTGCATTGTTGATAGCTTGCTGGCTGCTGTCCAGAATGCCACTGGTCTTTTTGAATAAATCCGAAATCTCCAAAGGCGGTTCACTCGCAAGAATCTCGCCTTCCTTGACATCCGGTTGTCCGGCAGATCCAAACGAGATCGCCAAAAACTGATTGCCCAAGACGCCAGAGGTTTTAATTGAGGCTACCGAGTCACGCTTGATGATCTCGTGGGTCGTTTTGTCAAGGTCCATGACCACGGTGACCTGTTCGCCCGGCTTGTGAGGCAACTCGATGCTATGCACTGTCCCGCTGTGTACGCCACCGACCTGCACATCTGCGCCTGCCGCCAATCCAGCTACATTGTCGAACTGTGCCTTCAGTTGATAGGTGTGGCTAAAAAGATATTCCTTGCTACCGATTACGAAAACGCCGATAGCCAGAATCGACAGTGTCAATACAATGAAAGCTCCCAACCGCGCCAATCTCGACATACACCCTCCTACGACTGCTTCAGAAATTCCTTCACAAAAGCGATGTCGCTCTTCTGAAGCTCTTCAAAGTTACCTTCAATCACAACATTGCCCTGATCGAGCAAAGCCAATCTGTTTGCAATTGTCCTGGCACTGTGCATATCATGAGTTACTACAATCGATGCCATTTGGCGTTCTCGTTGCAGCTTGAGAATTAATTCGTTGATCTCGCCTGAACTGATCGGATCAAGGCCAGCCGTCGGCTCGTCGAGAAGCAGAATATCCGGCTCCAGCGCAAGCGCGCGCGCCAAGCCCACACGCTTCTGCATTCCACCCGAGATATCGGATGGCATCTTAGAAAGGTTGCCTTCCATGCCCACCTCGGAGAGCAACCGATTGACGCAATCATCGCGTTCCGACCTGGGCATTTCCCTTCTATGGTGTACGAGTGGAAACGCAACATTTTCCGCAACAGTAAGCGAATCGTAAAGCGCGGAGTGCTGAAACAGGAATCCCATCTTCTTTCGGACCTCTCCCATTTCATCCACGGACAACCCCGCAATTTCCTGGCCACGAATACAAACCGATCCAGAATCGGGCTTTTCAAGGCCGATAATGATCCTCAGCAATACGCTTTTGCCCGTCCCGCTGCGTCCGAGCACGGCAAGGGTCTCTCCGCGATTCACGCTCAAGCTGATTCCATTGAGAACATTGTGGCTTCCATACGACTTATGTAACTGCTGGACGGCAACAGCCGCCGCGCCGACGTGATTCGGTCTCTGCTCTTCATTTATCGCCGTGTTACAAGCTGTCGCCATAGTTCTCTCGCAAGTCGATTTATCTTCGGTTAGGTGTTAATGGAATACAACAAGAATGAATTTCACCAGTACAACGTCGGACAGAATTACAAATAGTGACCCGAGAACCACAGAGTTGGTTGCTGCGCGGCCCACACCCTCCGCACCTCCGCGCGTGCTCATTCCTTGAAAGCAGGCAATCGTCCCAATAATCAACCCATAGACTGCGGTCTTGAAAGTCGGAGGCAAGAATGCGTTGAAGGTTGCTCCTTTGAAACCGCTTTCAATGAACTGATGGAAGGAGAGCGGCTCAACCAGATTTTGTGCAAACCATCCCGTCAGCAAGCCGCTTGCGTCGGCGGCAAGGGTCAGCAGGGGCAGCATTAAAATGCACGCCAGAATGCGTGTCGCCGCCAAGAGCCTGTAGGGATTTATGGCCGATGCTTCAATGGCGTCTATCTGCTCGGTTACTTTCATGGATGCCAATTCCGCGCCGATGCCGGAACCTACTCGACCACTTACAATCAGACCAGTCATGATTGGTCCCATGATTTGGATGACGGAGTACACAAGAGTCGCCGGGAACATCGATTTTGCGCCGAATCGACTGAGGCTGTAGCGAGCTTCCAGAGAAATCACAACTCCGATCGCGGCTCCGGCCAATGCGACCAGTGGCAGCGACATCGATCCCACCTCGTCCAGTTGCCGGACTAACTCGCGCCACTCATAGGGAGGAGTAACTGCGGCTCGAATTACTCTCCATGAGAATACGCCCAAACTGCCAAACCATTCGAAGACAGAATTGACCTGCGCCAAAACTGCGTCCGCGTGTGGTGTTAAGAAATCCCTCGGCTGCTCACAAATGGGCGGCAAGATGCCTTCACGCGTATTGATTGCAGGGCCGCTCATTTGTTCGGTCCTTCTACCGGAGAGCCATGCGCATTATTCAGATGCATGCGATGCAACAGGGAGTGGGGTCCGCTATAAAGAAACTCAAGCGAGATATTTCCAGCCATATAGACTAGCAAGCTATAGTTGCCAGTGCGGAATGCGTCCTTCGCTCCGTAGCGATTTGGGTACCATCCATAAACTGCTGTCATTGAACCCGCATAGGGAGCGACCAGCGCAGGGATGGAGAATACACGGTGACCGTCTTCGCCGCGCCGCGCTGTCAAGGTTGATAACGCGGCATGGCTTAACCGCGGGAGAAAGCCGGTGCACTCACAGCGGTAATATAATGTATCTTCTTTGAAGGCTTCTGCCAGTCCATAACGTGTCGTCGTTCCCACCAATGCAATTCCAAAGTCTGACCCAAACCGTTTGGAATAACCCTCTACGCCTTGATTCCACTCTGGAGGAGCATTGCTTTCCTGGTGAAACGCCGCAATGAGTCCAGCACCTACAATCGGATACGGTCCAAACGCGTCGAAGCCGTAGTTTCTCAGCATTGTTTTCTGCGTCGGACGCACATAGCTCAGTTCTAGATTCTCAGAGGGAATGCTTGTTGAAACGACGGAGGTATCTCCGGAATTGAGCACTGATTGCGGACGTGCAGTCAACGACAAACCTGCCAGGAATACGGCAGCCAATAGCAGGAATATCATCTGCCGGAGTTTGTTGCCGAACTGCTCTTGGATCGATTGGCGCGATAGTCTGCTCGCCAAATCTTCATAAACGGCGAACAGCGATTGCGAACTTCGTCTCCAAATGGATGTCGTCATGATCCCTCCTCGTCCGGCATAAGCGCTCTCAAATATCGAATGTGCTGTCAGTAAAGAAAGCTTTCATATACTGCGCGCATAGAGATAATGACAGGATTGAACCGTTTGAGAATGGTCATATTTGCTCGTGAGCGCAAATTGCCTTCTCGCATTCACGCTGCATGGGTCTGTATATTGCTCTGGACCTTCGCAAAATCTCTAAGGGATGGCGGACCGGCTACTGATCGCTATTGCCTGTGCGCATGAACGACGAATCGCTCCGGAGCCGGGCCAACATAGTGAAAGGGGTAGCAGGTCACGAGAGTCAGACCAGATTCAGTTGCCAGAGAGACGATGTTGCCGTCGCCCGGTGCCGTGATCTGAATCCAATCTACCTCGTATCTGGAAGTCCCGGAAGCGGTCTGAAGAAGAATCTCGTCATCTCTGTGAACGTCTTTCAAGCCACGGAAGAATGTATCCCGGTGGCCAGCGATTCCGATGTTTCCAGACTCTCCAGGAAGCGATGTCCCATCAATATGTCCCACTCCCAGCCGCAGAGTTTTCGATGCCGTTCCTTGCAGAACCATCACCGACATTCCGATTCTGGGAATTTCCATGCGGCCCAGCACGCCCCCTTCTTTGACATTATTCTTGACGACTCGATGCTGTTCTTCCGCTTGAATTTGCCCATCCAGCGCGCGGCTTGCGGCATTTTGAAAAAGCTTTGCATTGGACAACGTGAGCGCAACATAGGCGAGCGCAAGAACGCCGGTAAGTATGAGAATCCTACGCGTCCAGCCAATGAACCGCTCGCCGCGTCTGGCGAAGATCTCTTGATCATTTTTTTGCGTCATGGCCAACCGTTCGCAGGGCCTGCGACTGACTCGCCGAAGGCACGAAGTACCCAGTTCGCGTGCGGACCGACAAACGACCACGCCTAGGCGCGCTGGCCTTCACATCTATCATTCGGTACCCGCCGCTTGGCTTTGGAATCGCCGGGACATAGGCCAGCGTGTACTGATTGCGAATATCCCGCGCAATTCCCTCGCAAATGGATGCAATCTCTTTCGATGATTCCGGAAAGAATGCTTCGCCGCCTGTTTCTTTTGCAAATCGCTTGAGTACATCTGGGTTCTGATCGCCGTCCTGCTCGTCGAAAATGCCTATCGCATAGATGATTGCATCGGAGGCTTTAGCCATTGAGATAACTTGGGCTAGGCTATGCTTGCTCGCATTGTCGCCGCCATCACTGATCACGATAAGAACCTTCTTGTCGCATTTGCCTAGCTTGAGATGATCGATGGATGAGGCAATCGCATCATAGAGTGCGGTTTCGCCAATCGTATGGATTGTGGAAAGTGCGAGTTGCAACTGATCTCGCCGATCTGTGAAATGTATATCCTTAGGCAAGCCAAAACTGACATGCTCATTAAAGTTGACCACAAAGATCTGATCCTGTGGATTGCTTGATTGAGCGAACAATAATGCCGCATCGATGACATCGGCGCGCTTGGAAGCCATACTTCCGCTGTTGTCGATCACCAAGCCAACTGTAACTGGAATATCCTCATGGCTGAAGTGCTTGATCGATTGAAGAGCGTGATCCTCGTACACCTGAAAATCGTCTTTGCTGAGTCCGGAAACCAAAGCATTGTTGTGGTTCAGAACCGTTGCGCTCAAGATAACCAGATTGGCGTCAACCCGAAGCGTGTAGTCACCTGAGTCACTCTGCGCAGAAGCGAGAGGTTGAGAGAAGGCCGCATCCGGCGTCGATATAGATACAACAAATGCCAGCAGGCAGAGGATGGAAGAAGACCATGCGAAGCGCGGATTGCGATATGTATCAGACGCTGTCCTCTTCGTCATCTGTCTGACCTTTTGTGGTGCCCGATGCTTCCTGGTAATGGATCAGTCTTTGGACTTTTGAAAATAAATGAGGCGATGCTCTTGTCCATCGCCTCATTTATTTGCTTTTCCCGGCTAACAGAATAGCTGGGAAGATATAGTAACGCCTGGATTAGATGGACTTCGTGGCAAACAATGGGAGCAAGAATCCAGATCCGAGCAGCATCAAGCCAAGGATTCCGATCAAGCCAAGATTACTGGCGGTCTTCGGCAGTGACGCGACTTCGACGGGTGCTGCCACGGCGGGAGGAGCTTCGACAACCTGGGCTGTCTCAACCGTCTCTCCTTTTGGAGTGACCGCCTCGACTGGCGCAGCGGTCAATACTTCAACCGGCGCGGCAACAATTACTGCAGGAGTCGAGAGCACGGCCTCATTGCTTTCCGCGGCCAGTTGAATAGCCCTCGGTCTTGCATAGACAAATTGCTCGCCCCATTCACGGCCCGGATAGAACCATGCTTTCAGAGCTTCAGGCTGTCCGACGGGCCGCTCCGCGAAGGTCATGACTGTTTTGCTGGTAGCCTTCAAACGGAAGTTGGGCATGGCCATGATGAGGGTAAAGACATGGGTTTCATCTTGGCTCGATATCTGCACAACGTGGTTGTTCACGCCTGAATTGATGATTTTGAAAATATAGGTTCCAGCGGGCAAAATCTGTGCGCCTGAACCCCCAACTTCGACGGGCGCGCTGAAAGTTACAAGCGATTTTCTGTCGAAATCGTCTGCCTTGGCTTTCGGCGTGGCGATCAAGCAGAGCGCGGTGAGGCAAAGTCCTGTTCCTAAGCCTTTGAGCAGTGTCATTGTTTCTCCAGTTCATTCTCCGACTCACTGGCACGGCGGTTGTGATGCAAGCCCTTTATGTTGTCGGTTTCACAAGTGCTCGCACGCCGGAAACTCCGGCTGCCTTCTATCCCGTGGCGTGTACTAATTGCCAGTATTTCCCATCCATCCATCGATGGCTGACCAATATTGACCTGTCACGTGAATTACATATTGTCGGGATCGAATGCCTCGTTTTGCTCAGACTCCGGCGCATGCCCATGGCTAGAGTCAACCACGTAAGGGTAGCTAGATGTCGGCCCAGACTAAGTAATGCATCGATTTACGGACTGAACCCCTTATGGTGACTGCGCAATCCGGGTTGATCCTTGCGGCAGCAGTGCATCCCACGCAACACAAGGAATTTTGGACACCTTAGAGGGGGTCATCTATGCGAAAACTCATCACGCTATTCGGTACTGTAGCAATCGTTGTGGGCTTGGCGTTTGCGCCAGCGGCTCACGCGCAAATTGTCGTTGACATTGGTGTTCCACCTGTTTGTTCCTACGGCTATTACGACTACGCGCCCTACTCCTGCGCGCCTTATGGGTTCTATGGGCCAGGATACTTCTACGACGGCGTCTTTCTAGGCATGGGTCCATGGGCAGGCTGGGGTTACGGCCACGGATGGGGCGGACATCGCTTCAGTGATGGCGGCGGCGGAAGCTATCGCGGCGGCGGCGGATCTATGGCCAATCGCAGCAGTTTCGCGCGCGGTGGTGGCGGTGGTGGCGGGGAACGTGGCGGGGAAAGGTCTGCTGGTCGGGGCGGGGGCGGTGAGACGCATGGCAACGCATCGGCTTCCCATGCAGGGGTAGCGCGTTCCAGCAACTCAGCAAACTCTGCGCCAGCACGCGCCAGTTCGTCTCATGCCAGCGCTCCACGCGCCTCCGGATCGCGCAGTAGCGGCGGCGGCGGTTATGTCGGTGGTGGAGGAGGTCATGCAGGCGGCGGCGCATCGCACGGCGGTGGCGGCGGTCACGCGGGAGGCGGCGGTGGTGGTCATGCCGGTGGTGGCGGTGGTGGTCATGGTGGCGGCGGTCATAGGTAGCCAACATCTGTAGAATCCAATGATCTAGCTCTCTGACCGCTTGAACTTGTACCAGTTCCGTGCCCCATCCATTCGCTTTTTTCTTGCGAATGGGTGGGAAACCACAAAATCTGATGTGTAAAATCACGCAATCAGTGATCTAGTACTTTGACCGCATGAAAATGATCCATTTGGAAATGTAGCGCCGACCTCCCGGTCGGCTGTAATGTGGGCCTCCTGGCCCACGTTTGCTCATTCGATAGAACATCTTCACCCGGTCACGGACCTAGCGTCGTAAAACAAAGGCTTCTCGGAGTTGCGCTCGGACAGTTGGTCGAGCGCAATTCTTTGAGAGGCTATTGCTGTATCTGGATGCGGTCTGTTCAAAATAGAACACGTTGAAGCATCGCAGATAAGAATGGACCAAATTCTATCCATTCACGGAACGGGTCCAATCGTGTGAGCTGTATTGCTCTATCTATTTCTCTTACCCATGATGCACTATGGAGATTGCTCCGATTGTAAGTTTCACCTCCTGCTCAGATCCTTTTTGGGCAGATGCGATCTCACGTTCTGCGTTTGCCCAGTTACAGGGCCTTTTTGGAGAAATGGTACTCATGATTGAACTTGAGAACTCCGCATTTGATGCAGAAGCATTTTTGGCAAGTGCCGGACTGGGGCGAGAAATCGTCAAATTCAGCGAGAATCAAACCTTTTTTTTGCAGGGAGAGGCCGCTGATTTCGTCTTTTATCTTCAGAGTGGCACAGCAAAGCTGACGGTTGTTGCCGAAAATGGCAAGGAAGCCACAATTACTCATCTTTCCGCTGGCGAATTTGTCGGTGAGGAGTCGCTGGCAAGCATGGGCGCTCTGCACATGGCTACGGCCACCGCCACCACCAATTGCGTAGCGCTCAAGATGGAAAGAGGGGTGATGCTTCGCGTGATCCACAAGGAGCATCCCCTTGCCGCTCGATTCCTCCAATTCCTTCTGGCTCGCGGTATGCGCATTCAGGCCGATCTTGTCGATCAACTTTTCAACTCAAGCGAAAAGCGGCTGGCAAGAATACTCCTGCTGATGGCGCAGTTTGGCGCGACCGGTGAGCTGGAAGTATTGATTCCCGAGATCTCGGAGAAAGCTCTGGCAGAGACCATTGGCACAACCCAGGCAAAAGTCAGCTTTTTCATGAATCGCTTTAGCGACCTTGGCCTGATTGATTACGACGGTCGCATTCGCGTACACAAGGCTCTTCTCAATGTGATTCTGCACGATCAATTTCCCGACGATAATGCCGTAAGACCGGTTATCATCGATCCTCCGCAGAGACGATCCAAGCCTGCCCAACTTGGTGATTCAATCATCTGACGCACTGCCGGACAAGCGCCGGGCTTTTGCAGTTGGCTATAAAGAGAGTGATAGGTAACAATGGAATACTCGGAATTGAAATCGCTCCTCCGCCAAATGATTATGGTTCCCCTGGGAATCACCGCGGCCCTTGCTCTCTTGCTTTTCTGGGAAACCTTTGACTTGAACCGATCCTTGCAGGCGGTTGACCATACCGATCAGGTTTTCGACCAATCCGGGCATCTGCGCATGTCGCTTGTCGATATGGAATCCGGAATGCGCGGATATGTTGTCACCGGCGACGAGAGCTTCCTTCAACCTTATCTGGAGGGCAAGAAGAATTTCGAATCCGAATACCAGGCCTTCTATGGAACGGTGTCCATCAATCTCCCGCAGCAGCAGCAGCGGATGAGGGACCTTCATGCCGACTATCTGGAGTGGGATGCATACGCCAGTCAGATTATCGCCCAGCGCCGCGCCGGAAAATTTGATCCCACTTTCTATAAGAACCGGCAGGGTAAACTCCAGATGGATGCCATTCGAGGAAAAATACTGGAGTTTCAAAATGTGGAAGCAGGACTGCGCACTGAGCGTGTTCAAGCCGCCCACCTGCGGTGGATGGTGTTGGTGGTCAGCTTCCTGGGCCTTGGCCTGGGTGTCGGACTCTTCCTGGCCCTGTTCACGCGCTACCATGTCGAAAAATTGGGCACCAATCTAATGAAGAGCGAGGAGCGCTGGACCGCGACTCTGGGCAGCATTGGCGAAGCGGTGATTGCTACTGACAGCGAGGCGCACGTCACCTTCTTCAACTCGGTCGCCGCCGCTCTCACCGGGTGGCCGGCAGAAGAGGCTATAGGCCAGCCGATCGGAAATGTGCTCAAGCTCATCAATGAGAAATCCGGCATGACCGCAGACAATGAAGTGCTGCGCGTACTCAAAGAGAAGCTGGTTCTGTCCGTAGCGAATCACGTGGACCTGGTCACACGGGATGGCCGGGAAATTGCGGTCGAGCACAGCGCCGCGCCTATCCTCGCTGGCAAGGATAATGTCATTGGCGTAGTGCTGATCTTTCGCGACGTTTCGGCGCGGCGGCAAGAGCAGATCGAAACTGCGGAACAGGCTGCCCTGCTTGAGCTCACGCAAGATTCCGTTTTTGTGATCGACATAGAGGGAACGGTCCTCTTTTGGAGCCGAGGGGCGGAGGCGATGCTGGGATACACCAAAAACCAAGCCGTCGGCAAGAATATGCATGACCTGCTCCAGACTGAATTTCCGCAGCCGTTGGAGGAGATACAAGCGGAACTGATGCGTGTGGGCCACTGGGAGGGTGACCTCCTCAAGACTGCTCAGGACGGCAGGCAGATTGTGGTGTCTAGCCGATGGGCCTTGCAATGGGCCAAGCGCGATCATGCGCCCCGCGTGCTGGTCATCAACAGCGACATCACCGAACGCAAGCGGAACGAAGAATCCCTGGTCCTGCAAAGAGAGCAACTGCGCGCGCTGGCGGAGCGCCTGCAATGGGTGCGTGAAGAGGATCGCAAGCAGGTCGCCCGCGATCTGCACGATCAAATCGGTCAGATTCTCACCGCCATCAAATTGGATATGACGTGGATGACGCGCCATCTGCCGGAGTCGGCGGTCGAGGTTCTTGCTCGGCTCCAGGAATCGATTCTGTTGATCGGCGATGGCGTCAAGGCAGTGCGCGCCATCTGCAGCGGGCTGCGTCCTGGCGTTTTGGACGACCTGGGTCTGGCGGCGGCCATTGAATGGCAGGCCAACGATTTTGCCACCCGCAACGGTATCACCTGCCAGGTCTCTGTTCCGCCCGTCGATCTGCACTTGGACGGCGACCGGGCCACCGCCACCTTCCGCATCTTCCAGGAGTGCCTCACCAACATCCTCCGCCATGCGCAGGCCAAATCGGTGCGCATTGCCCTCTACCAGCAGGAGGAGAGTATCCTTTTAATAGTCGAGGATGACGGAATCGGCTTTCATGAATCAGGCTTTTCGGGTACTCTTGGCTCCCTGGGACTGCTGGGCATGAAAGAACGTGCGCAATTCTGCGGAGGCAACGTGGAAATCTCCAGTTCTCCCGGCAATGGGACAACGATAACGGTCCGCGTTCCCTTGGACATTCCCCGCGCGGAGAGGATTGAAGTATGCGTATCCTGATCGCCGATGACCACGCGGTCGTCCGCCGCGGCTTGAAAGAAATCCTGGCGGATACGCTTCCCGGCGTCGATTTTTCTGAAGCAGGCAATGGCGATGAGGTGCTGAGCCAACTGGCAAAATCCTCCATCAACCTGCTCGTGCTGGACATCAGTATGCCGGGGCGCAGCGGGGTGGACGTACTGCGCGATGTCAAGCACGCCTACCCGCGTATGCCCGTCATTATCCTCAGTTGCCAACCAGAGGAGCAATACGCCGTGCGCTGCCTGAAGGCCGGAGCGTCCGCTTACATTAATAAAGAAAGCGCCCCGGAAGAGCTGGCTCTGGCCACCAAAAAGATCCTCAGCGGTGGCCACTACGTCAGCACCAGCCTCGCCGAAAAGCTGATCGCCAACCTCGACGAGGACGCCGACAAGCCCCTGCATGAGCAGCTCTCGGACCGGGAGTTTGAAGTGATGAAATTGATCTCCGCTGGCGTTCCCTTGACGGAGATCGGCGACCGGCTTCATGTCAGCGTGAAAACCATCAGCACCTATCGCGCCCGCATCATGGAAAAGATGCAGATGAAGAGCAACGCCGAACTCACCCGCTACGCCATGACCTACAATCTGATCGATTAAGTATTCTTTTGGCAGAGCACCTTTTGGCGTAACGGATTCACCGACCCGCGAGGCCTCCAAGCCGTAGCGCCGGACTCCAAGCCGTAGCGCCGACCTCCAAGCCGTAGCGCCGACCTCCAAGCCGTAGCGCCGGACTCCAAGCCGTAGCGCCGACCTCCAAGCCGTAGCGCCGGCCTCCAAGCCGTAGCGCCGGCCTCCAAGCCGGCTGTAGCGTGGACCTCCCGGTCCACGCCGGTAACCGCCAATGCCCCGCGCCGTAGGCGCACTGGTTATTAGCCCCGCGCTTCAGCGTGGGGTTGGCGCAACCGGCATTCCATCCGGAGTCCCGTAGGGACGGCGCTCTGTAACCCGGTATAACCGTAGATTCTACCAATGGATTAAACAGGCCGCACCATGCAGGAAAACCCCTACAGTAAGACAGACATAAACCCTACAACAATCCCGGTATACTCTGATGTAAACAGTTGTTAGCCCACGGTATATTCAATTCATGCCGAAGAAACATACCGGCGAACGGGCACAACCATGAATATCCTGATAACTGACGATCACCCCAATGTACGGCGCGGCCTGAGAGAGCTTCTCATCGATTCATTTCCTGGATCTGAATTCTTTGAAGCCTGCAATGGCGACGAGGTCTTTGCCCAGTTGCTCTTGGCGTGCCCTGACCTCATTCTTCTCGACATCAATATGCCGGGGCGCAGCGGTTTTGAAGTACTGAAAGATGTAAGAAAGAGTTACCCGCTTCTTCCCGTGATCATGGTCAGCGTCCAGCCTGAGAGCCAATATGCGCTGCGCTGCCTGCAGGTGGGCGCAACCGCTTATGTCAGTAAAAGCAGCGCTCCGGAAGATCTGGTGCCGACGATCCAAAAGATACTGAGCAATCATGCAATGCCGGTTCTGAGCCCGGCTGGATAAGAGTCTTTGGAAGAGCACGACTTTAGAGGCTGAGGAAAAAGTCAACGAATGAAGCTTTGTAACAAGGGCACGGCTTTAGCCGGGCCAATAAAGCCCATAGAATCGACAGGGCTTTAGCCCCTGAGGAAGATTTTCCGTAGAGTCTCCCACCGGCGTTGCCGACCCGCCGCGCATGAAACTGTAGCGCTGACCTCCTGGTCGGCTTCTGTAGTGTGGACCTCCTGGTCCACGCTTGTTTCTTTTCAGAATAGTTTTGTTCAGTTGTCCCCTGGTATTGCCTCCGAAGCAGCAGACCTGTCAGCGGTTTCAAGGTTTTTGAGATTTCCCCACCCATCCCCCGCCCATCTCTGCGATACTGAATTGTTATGCCCATCGAAGACCTGCAACAAGCTGCTCAGAAAATCGCCGGATTCCTTGCTACCCTGAACAAATTGGGTGGCTTACGCCTTAAATACCGCATCAGCGCGGGGGATGGCACGCCGGACGCCGAGGGGAAAGCTCCCGCCCTCTGTGTCGAGTTGGGTGGGCCGGACGTACTGCTGGTGACACAGCACAACGGCGAACTGCTGCTGGCGCTGGAGACCATTGCCGCGCAGATCCTCCGCCTGGATCAGCGCGAAGCCGACCTCGTCAGCTTTGACGCCGAGAACTTCAAGGCTTTGCGCGCTCAGGAAGAGCGTCTGAAGGCCGAGATCGCGGCGGAGAAAGTCCTCCGTACCGGCATTCCCTATGCATTTCCGCCGATGAACAGTCGCGACCGCCGCTTGCTGCACATGGCCTTCAAAGAGATTGAGGGCGTGGAGACGGCCAGCAACGGCGAAGGCCCGGACCGCTTCCTCGCCGTCTATCCCGCAGGTCAGACGCACCTGCCGGTGACGCCGGTGCCCAAGCCTCGCAGCAGCTTTGGGGAACACGGCGACCGTGGCGGCAGCAGGGATCGCGGCCGAGGCTACGGAGATCGCGGACGCTCGCGGCGATAGAAACAAAGGCATCCTGGAATCCAACCCCGCGCCGTAGGCGCAGTGATTATTAGCCCCGCGCTTCAGCGTGGGGTGGGCGAAACCAATTATTCATCCGGAGTCCTGTAAGGACGGCGCTCATGCGCTGCGCCCTTTAAATATTTTTGTGAAATGAACGGCATCCCACCGAATGCGCAAAAATTAAGACGCAACGTGATAAGCACTTGCATCGAATTGTAAGACGAAAGAAACTTCCCTTCTGAGGTGAGTCATGTCCAAGGATTCGATACTCGGCGGCAGCAAGATCGTCACCTTTGTTCACATTACTGACTGGGCGAAGGCGCGCGCCTTTTATGAAGACGTCTTAGGGCTTCGCCTGGTGGAAGAGGAAAAGCCCTTCGCTCTGGTCTTTGACGCCAACGAAATCATGCTGCGATTGACTCCCGGAGGCGAACACAACCCAGCGCCCGGCACAGTGCTGGGCTGGGATGTGGAATCCATCGAACGCACCGTTGGCCAACTCACCGCAGCCGGGGTCGAGTTTCTGCGCTATCCGGGCCTGAATGACAAAAACCCGCTGGGCATCTGGACCTCGCCCAGCGGCGCACGCGTGGCATGGTTTCACGACCCGGATAAGAACGTTCTGAGCCTGACGCAGTTTTAACTACACCTTCGGCTTTTCCAGCAGTCTCACCGGGTAATATGCGTTGCGCGTGTACTGCCGCGCCATGCGGTTGGTGTTGAAGTAGGAGCCGTTGAAGGCTACCGTAGTCCGCATCAGATGTGCCCACTTCTCCGGTGCATCCAAATACAGCGGCACCACAGCCGTTTCCAGCTTTTTGTAGAGCGAGTCGGCCTCGGCGGCGTCATCCGCGCCGTCTTCGATGGCCCAGCCAGTGAAGCCCTCGATGCAGCCCTCAATCCACCAGCCGTCCAGAATCGACAGGCTCGGCACGCCGTTCAGCGCCGCCTTCATGCCGCTGGTGCCGGAGGCCTCGTAAGGCCGACGCGGCGTATTCACCCACACGTCCACGCCCGCCGTCAGCAGCGCGCCCAGCTTCCAGTCGTAATTCTCCAGATAAATGATCTGCAGCAGATCGTTCGACAGCTTTGCCGCTTCCGCAACCACCTGCTGAATCAGTGCTTTCCCAGGATCGTCCTGTGGATGGGCCTTGCCCGCATAGAGAATCTGCAAGCCACCGGCATTGGTGGCGATCTCCGCCAGCCGCTCCGGATCGGTAAACAGCAGCGTCGCCCGCTTGTAAGTAGCAGCGCGGCGGGCAAAGCCCAACGTGAGCACCTTGGGACTTAGCACCTTGCCGGTCCGCTCGGCCACTTCCAACAGCAGTGCGGCCTTGTTGCGCGCATGAGCCGCCAAAATCTCCACCTCTGGCAAATCAATCGAGTTGCGCATATGAAGCGTATCGCGCCGCCACGCGGGAATGTTCTTGTCCAAAAGAGTTTGAAAGGCCTCCGAAACCCACGTCGGAGCATGAACGCCGTTGGTGATCGAGTCGATCTGAAACTCCGGGAACATGGCCTGTGAAACCTTGGCGTGCTGCATCGCCACGCCGTTGGCAAAGCGCGAAAAGCGCAGCGCCAGCAGCGTCATATTCAGCATTCCGTCGCGAAAGCAGCCCAGCTTTTCCAGCCGCGCCGTGCGGTCGCCGCCCAGGATGCGAATCGCCTGCTCGGTGCTGAAGCGGTCATGCCCGGCGGGAACCGGCGTGTGCGTGGTGAAAACGCACTTATTGCGCACCTGCTCCATATCGGTTTCCGTGGCCGCGCCCAGCGGTCCGCCGCCCAACTGGCTCTCCAAGAGCGCCAGCGTCAGCAGCGCCGCGTGGCCCTCGTTCATGTGGTAGACGTTTACCCTGTGGCCCAGCGCGCTCGCCATCCGCGCCCCGCCCATGCCCAGCACAATCTCCTGCTGCAAACGATAGTTGGTGTCGCCGCCATAAAGGTGATCGGTCAGGCCGCGATCCCAGGCCGAATTCCCCTCCACGTCCGTGTCCAGCAGGTAGATCGGCACGATGTGCCCATAGCGCCCGACGTGGTCGTAGCGCCAACACCGCACTGTCACGATGCGGTCTTCCACGCTGACTGTCACTCGCGCCTTCTCTTCCGTGCAGAAATCCTCCGGATTCCACGGCTGAATGTCTTCGGTCTGCTTGCCGGCAGCGTCCAGATGTTGCTGAAAATACCCCTTCCGATGCACCAGCGAGAAGGCCACCAGCGGAACCCCCAGGTCGGCCATCGAGCGCAGCGTGTCCCCGGCCAGAACGCCCAGGCCGCCGGAATAGGTTGGCATCGAGGGGTGGATGGCGATCTCCATGGAAAAGTACGCCACCAGCCCAGACATGGGAAATGTCTCGTAAGAAAACGGTTTGGATGATGTAGGTTGCATAAATCTCTTGCCTCCACGGCGCTCATTGGCAGCAGAGCGACGCACTGGGAATGAAAAATCTGAGACGACTGGCCGGACGGTGACTGTCTTGCCCGATCATAAACAGGATGAACTTCCTCCGATTTTACCAAGGTTTCCGTATATAAACCCCTAAAGAACCGCAGATTATTCCCCACCGTGCCATTCCGGACACAAATCTTCCAATCCGCGAACCGCAGATTACACCCGGATCGGTGCACTTCATATGTCTCCGCTCCTGGTACGATGACCGCTTGATTGAGTAGTCAATAAATGTAGTGCCGACCTACTGGTCGGCTGTAACGCGGACGTCCCCGTCCGCGCTGGTCCGTGTTTGATTACCGTTTCATTTCGCTTTTTCTGGCGAATGGGACCGCAAAACCATGAAGTGCAAAATCACATGGTCAGAGCACTAGAGCAGATACCTGTCTTCCACCTGCCGCGTCTGTCCCAGCGCCGTCAGCGTCTCCAGAATCTCCGCCACGCGGGTCCGGCTGGCTGGCCTGAATCCCGCCGCAATCTGCTGCGATGTCTGCAACGGTGTGGCCCGCAGCGCGCTCTTGATCGCCCGCACCTGCTCGGTGAGCGTGCTCGGCCAAGGCTGCTTACGCCGCGCCGCCGCCGCCGTCTCAACCGGAGCGAGACCCGCAAACGCGGCCTGAACCGCCAATTCATTGGGTGCCTGATACTCTGGCCGCAGCCAGCGAATCACGCCCGAGGCCTCCTCGGCCCGCCGCTGCGTATTCAAGGCCGCCACATTGCCCAGAATCTCCTCGTTGGTCAGCCCCGTCGGCCAGCCATAGGCCGCAAAGACCGCCGCGTCCAGCTCTTCGTGCAGCTCGCGCAGGATTCCAATCAGGCCCGCATCATAGTTTGTGCGCTCCTCGGCCGTCAGCTCTTCGCCGCTCTTGAGCTTCTCCAGCACGTTGTACATCTCCGTCAGAGTCAGCCACGGGGCGAGCGCCTGCTGCCGCTTGCGATGCGCGTCCAGCCGCTCCGCAACTGCGCGAATCGCTTCCTTCTGCGCCTCTGTGCAATTCGGAAAGGGAAAGGTGTCGAAGCAGCGGGTCTTGTTGTAGCGTGGCCTATCTTCTAGTGTTCCACCAGCAGCAAGTGCCCAATTAACATGGACTTTGCTGGAAAGAACACCGAAATGATAAGCATCCGCACTGGCGATGTTCACCAGCATATTGTCGGGCAGAATGCTCGCATCCAGAAAGACAAAGATGCGGTGCTTGGCCGTCTCCACCGTCGAGATATAGCGGGAAAGCCCTACTAGCGGCTTACGCAATTCTGGACGCGGACGACCA
>Ga0302140_10003550_pt1 | contig 20013 bp, 10 predicted proteins | sample I_Bog_E1_1_FD_202095 | JGI IMG/M metagenome (GOLD analysis project Ga0302140, IMG submission 202095) | Peat permafrost microbial communities from Stordalen Mire near Abisko, Sweden - I_Bog_E1_1 | ecosystem: Environmental > Terrestrial > Soil > Wetlands > Peat | place: Sweden: Abisko, Stordalen... | reverse complement strand
ACCGCCCGCCGCCGGTTGCGGGCTGCGGCCGAAAACTGTCCCGCCCGCCGGTACGCCGCCGCCGTGGCGGAATTTCACGGTTGGGGGTCTGAATATCGGACAGGCCAGTTGGCGCTCCCCCTGCCAACCCCGGATCCAACGCCGCTGACCAGGCCGCCTTTTTCCAATCGGATTCCCCTGGCGCTCATCGGCAGCCCCTTGGGCGAGGCCGATTGGAACTTGTTTGACCAGGTCGAGACCGCCGGTGGACGCGTGGTGTTGAATGCCACCAAAACCGGTGAATTCAGTTTATGCCCCACGTTTGAGGGCTGGCCCACCGACCCCGACAGCATGTTGGACACGCTCGTCGCCGGCTATTTTGACCATCTAGTGGATGTCTTTCAGCGGCCCAACGAACCCCTTTATAACTGGCTCCGTCCCCGCCTGCAATCCCGACACGTGCGCGGCATTATTCTGTGGACATTCGCCGGGTGCGATCTCTGGCGCGCCGAAATGCAAACCCTGCGCGAAACCTTCGACCTGCCCGTGTTGCTCCTCGAAGCCAGCGCCGCCGCCGCCGTCATTCCGCGCGACCTCACCCGCCTGCAGGCCTTCCTGGCCTCCCTGACATGAACTCCGCCCCGCAAAAACTGAGCCTGTGCGGCTGGGACGCCCGCTACGACGAACTGCGCCGCCTCGGCCTGCGCGAACCCGCCTACGGCGGCACCCTGCGCCGCCATCTGGAAGGCGGCCGCGACTTCCAGCTCGAACACCTGCAGTTCGACAATTCGCCCGCCGCCCTCCGCCTCTGGAATTTTCTGCTCACAGAAAACAGCCGCCTGCACCAGGCCCGCGCGCGCGGCGAGAAAATCGTCGGGGCCATGAAAGACCTCGGCACCGTGCCCGTCCTGGCCTGCGCCCTGCCCGGCCTGCGGGCGTTTTATCCGGACGGGACCTGGTGGACCCCCTGCCTCATGGCCGGCCACGACCAATTATTGCCACCGGCCAGGGCCACGGGCATCGACGCCTCGTTTTGTCCGGTGCGCGCCCTGCTGCCCGCCTTCCTGAATGGCGAACAGTTCCCGCGCCCGGATCTGCTGCTTTGCAGCACCGGGGCCATTTGCGATGACCTTTCCGCCATCGCCCAGCGCCTCGAACATTTGGGCCACCCCATCCTCTGGTGGGAAATGCCCCGCCGCCGCCCCCCCTACCCTGGCGAAAAACCCTGCCGCCTGCCCGGCAATCTCATCGCGCCACAGCTCCAGGTGGATTGCGTGCGCATTGAGCTAAGACGCATCGCCGCCGCCCTGGGTCAGCTCGCCGGCCGAACCCTGAATGACGAAATCCTGACCGCCGGCATCCAGGCCGCCAACCAGGTCCGCCGGCTGCTGACCGCCCTGCGGAACAAGGTCTATACCGCCCCCGCCGCCCCCCTGCCCGCCTTGGAAATGCTGCTGGCCGAAATGCTGGCCATTCATTTCTGCTCCGACCACGAAGAAACCATCGCCTTGCTGGGCGAATTGCTCACCGTGGCGCAAACCCGCAGCCAGCGCAGCCAGTTCGTCATCCCCGCCAGCGCCATTCGCGTTTTCTGGGTGAACCCGGTCGCCGATTTGCGCGCCATGAACCTGTTGGAAGAGCTGGGCGGCCGCATCTGCGGCTCCGATTTCATGTTCACGCACACGCTGGATTTAATCCCCGAGGATCTGCCGCCCCTTGAAGCGCTGGCCCGCACCGCGCTGGCCGACCCCATGGCGGGCTCCACGACCGAGCGCGCCCAGCGCATCGCCCGCGATTGCCGGGCCAACGGGGCCGAAGGCGTCATCATCTCGCGCATTTCCGGCGCCAGCCATTGCGCCCGCGAAGGCGGAATCATCCGCGAAGAGGTTCAGCGCACCATCGGTCTGCCTGTCATCGAGTTGGAAATCCCCCCGGAGGCGGATGCCATGCTCCCGGCCCTGCGCACGCAGTTGAAGGAACTCTTCAAAATCGCGCGCCTGCGCAGGACTTGACCCTGCTTTTCGCCGGTCTGAACGTCTGAACGCCGTGGCGCGTGCCGCCTGCCCGCGAATTTATGACGAAAAATTTAACCCGCTATTCACGGGCGCTGAACATGAACTGGAGCCAGCTTGCCCTCCTGGCGCAACCAAGACGGAAACCGGCCCACCTCGGTAATCCGTATCCATGCAGCTAAAGAATAATTTAACCACGGATGGACACGGATGAACACGGATGAAGAAAGGCCAGAAGGGCGCTCCGGCTTGGTTTTCCGCCGGTCACTAAACGGTGCGCTTTCTGGACGGTTGGAAAATCACGTTTATATCCGTTTTCATCTGTGTCCATCTGTGTTCAGGTTGTTAAAACCCGCATGAATAAAGGGTTTCTTGAGCCAGTGGACGGCCACTGTCAGTGAAATTGTCAGCGTAGCGGTGAGTCTTGAGACCATTCGCCACTATTCGCCACAATTCGCTAAAACTCGCCCACTGCTCGCTAACGAGTGGTGACGAATCTGGTGCATGATTCAGACCCATGCACATGAAAAACAAATATGCCTTATTCAAACGCGGCTCGGTCTATTATATCCAGGACAGTGAATCCGGCAAGCAAACGAGCTTGCGCACCAAAAACGAAACCGAGGCCCGCAGTCTGCTTAACGCCCGCAACGAAGCCCAACGCCAGCCGATTTTAAACCTGCACCTGGCCCGGGCGTATCTGATCGCCAGCGATCCCGCCTTTGTCGAACGCACCTGGCAGGCCGTAATGGACCAACTGCAATCCCGGGGCAAGGAAAGCACCCGTGTGCAATATGCCGGCATGTTCAAGCTGCCGGCCTTTGACGGGGTGCGCCGTAAAAAACTGATGGAAACCACCCCGGATGACTTCCTGGCCGTGTTCAACCTGGGCAAACCGTCCATCATTGAGTTTCTTAAACGGCTCCACAATTTTGCCCTGAGCCTGGGGTGGATCGCCATCCCGATCGTGGCCCCACACGTCTGGCCAAAGTATGAACCAAAGGCCCGGCGGGGCATCACGCGGGAGGAACAGGAGGCGATCCTGGCCCGCGAGAAGAACGCGGAATGGAAGCTATACCTGGAATTGCTGTGGGAAACCGGCGCGTCCCAGAGTGATGGGGTTCATTTTCAAGCCGAGGACATCGACTGGCAGACCCGCACCATCACCTATTTCCGAATCAAAACCGGCACGATGGCGCAGTTCACCATTGGGAAGGCGCTGGAAAAGCTGCTGGAACAGTTGCCGACGACCGGGATATTGTTCCCATACCTGTCCCAATTCACTTCCAACGACCGGGCGAGCCGGTTTCGCCGTCGCTGTCATAAAGTAGGTGTGCATGGTGTGACATTGCATTGCTATCGCTACGCGTGGGCGGAACGGGCAAAGGTGGTGGGCATGCCGGAACGGTTTGCCCAGGCGGCGTTGGGGCACAATAGCAAGGCGATTCATCGTGCGTATGCGAAGAAGGCGGTCATCGTTGCACCGTCGTTGGAGGATTATGAAAAGAAGGTGGCGCTGCCGCCCACGGTCGTGGCCTGAAAAAGAATGAAACCAAGCGGTTGAATCTGATGGTTCAGCCGCTGTCCGACTGAGGGGCGCCAATACTCTCAGTCCTAGCGCCCTTTGAATTGGCTGTGCTCTGACTCAGCGCCCAGTCCCCATTCAAACGGTTTCTTGAATCAACCATGCGTCGTCGTGGTGTGTCGTCAAATTTCAATTCGTGACACACGCCTGACTCTTCATATAATTGTGCAACTCTAATGGGCAACGAGACCACATCCTGTATTTTATACCGGGCATCTTCAAAAGGGACCCGCTGTCATCCCATGATCCCGGCCCACTGACCACTTCCCATGCCTGATCTACTTCCAGGAACCGAGGTGACCGCGCGTGGATTAAGGTGGGAATTGGTTTATACCCAAAACCTTGGTGCACAGATGCTTCACCGGTTGCGTGGGTTGGATGGGGAGTTTTCTGGCAAAGAAATGGATCTCCTGGCACCGTTCGATGAAATTACCCCCGTTACGCACGAGTTGAGGCCGGAAAAGCCAGCCCCGCTGCCCAACTGGCTCGCCTACCATCAAGCCTTTCTGCTGGAGCAGGCATGCGGAATGGACGCCATCAGCGCCGTGCAACCCGGCCGCCTTCGGATTGAACCTTACCAACTTGTTCCCGTCCTGCGCGCCATCCGTATGACGCGGGTCCGGCTGATGCTGGCGGATGGCGTCGGCATCGGCAAAACCATTCAGGCTGGCTTGTTGCTCACTGAACTCATCGCCCGTCGCATCGCCCATCGCGTCCTGATTGTTTCCCCCTCCGGCCCGTTGCTCGCCCAGTGGGAAATGGAAATGTCCCACCGCTTCGGCCTGCGCTTTCAGGTCATTGACCGACAGGCCTTGGAGACAGTCCGGCGTGGCACAGAACTCGGTGCCATCCCGTTCGACCATATTTCGCTTGGCCTGGCCTCCATTGATTTTCTCAAACAGGAAAAAGTCCTGGCTGACTTGGAACGATCCTCCTACGACGTGGTCATCATTGATGAAGCCCACCATTGCATGGAAGCGGGCGGGGACGACCGCGATGCCTCGCTCCGCCGCAAGCTGGCCGAAGTGCTCGCCCGCCGCTCCGACACCCTGATCCTCGCGACCGCCACGCCGCACGACGGCAACGACCGCTCGTTCGCCTCCCTGTGCGAATTATTGGACCCGTCGTTGGTGGATGGACGTGGTGTCTTGCGCGGCGAAAAATACCGGGCTCACGTCGTCCGCCGCCTCAAGAAACATATCCGCACCGAAACCGGTGAACCCCGTTTCCAAGAACGCGAAGTTGAACCGTGCCCCGTCCGTGCGCGGGGCGGTGAACATGATAAATTCATTGAGCTGCATCAAAAACTGATCGCCCTGATCGCGCCGGAACTGCGCAAAGCGCTTCGCAGTCGCCGCTACAGCGATGTGCTGTCGTTCATTTCCCTGTTGAAACGCAGCGTATCCACCGTCGCCGCCTGCAAAGCCACGCTCGGGGCCGTCCGCGACCGCTACCGCGCCATCCAAACCCAAACCGAGGAAACCCAGGAAAGTCGCCGGCAACGGCTGCGCTCCCTGCGTGAAATGAATCGCAATCTGGAGCGTTTCGGCACCGCCAGCGTGGAGCAGGAGGCGGAGCAGCAGACCTTGGAAGTGGAAGACCTCGCGCAGCAACTCATCGCCTTGGAACGTGAAGCCAGTTCCGAGAGCCGTCATCTTCGCCGTTTTAGCAGCATGGCCGACGCTCTCGATGAACTCATCGGCATTGCCGAATCCGCCGTCGGCCAGGACCCGAAGCTGTCCACGGTCATCGCCCAAGTGCGGGCCATTCGCACCACCGAACCGCGCGCCAGCATTCTGGTCTATACCGAATACACCGACAGCCAGGCCGCGTTGGTGGCCGCCTTGAAAAATGCCAGCGTTGGCGAGGTGCTCACCATGAATGGCGACGACGACGAGAAAACCCGCACCAACGTCACCGCCCGCTTTCGCGAAGCGGAAAACCTGATCCTCGTCAGTACCGATGCCGCCGCCGAAGGTTTGAATCTTCACCAGCGCTGCCACCACCTGTTGCACCTTGAATTGCCCTTCAATCCCAATCGCTTGGAGCAGCGCAATGGCCGCATTGACCGCTTCGGTCAGGCCAAGCCCCCCATTGTTCGCTACCTGTTTCTGTGCGGAACGTTCGAGCAACGCATCCTGCTTCGCCTCATTGCCAAATACGAACGCCAGCGCAAGCTGCTGACCTTCGTTCCCAACACCCTCGGCGTGACCGCTTCCGCCGAGGCCACCGCTGAGCGGCTGCTGACTGGTCTGGTTGAGGAAGAAGCGGCTTTGTTCCAGCGCGAAGAGCCCGTTTTCGGCCTCGATTCCGGCCAGGAAAATAACGGTGCGGATTCCGCCACTCGTGAATTGCTGGAGGAAATTGACCGCAGCTTGCAGGGCTTTGAGCGGGCCGCCACCGCCAACACCTGGCTCGGTGCCGACGGGCTCAATGCCGAAGCCTCGTTGTTTACTGAGGCCGACCAAGCCCGCCAGCGCGGCGCGGCCCTCAACAGCGTGGATCTGCCCCGGTTTGTCCGCGATGCCGTCCTCCTCGAAGGCGGTAATGTCCGCGACCTCTCGCCCGCAATCACCGAAATGACCCTGCCGCCGGGCTGGATGCCCGGTCTGAAAGACACCCCCGGCATTGACGTGGATACCCGCACCGTCCGGCTCACCACCCAGCTCGACCTTGAGCAGGATGACCAACAGCGCGCCGTCGGCTTTTTGGGCCGCGCCCATCCCCTCGTTCGCCGCGCCCTGGACCGCGTGCGTCATCTGGCGTTGGGCGGCACCGCCACTGGCGTTGACCAGCGCATCAGCGCCGTCGCAGGCGAGGGGGACGAACCAGCGCTGCTGTTCACATTTCTTGGCCGCATTCACAGCCGCGCCGGGCGCGAGTTCGAGCAGGTCGTCGCCATTCTCCTTCGCCCGCCGGATGCCGCTGAATTTGTCGCCGACAGCGCGCAATGGCTTCGCCTCGCCGCCCCGGAGAAAGCCATCAACACCCGCGACGTCTGGAAAAATCACTTCGCGTCCTGGGCCCAGTCGGCCGAGGCCACGGCGCTGGCCGCCGCCCGCAGCCATTTCCGCCCCATCGCCAAGGAGGTCTTGAACCGCCGCCGGGTCGAATTGCGCCACGAACGGGAACGCCTTCAGGATTGGCTGAAATCCCGCGCCCACGAAATCATCGGCGACCGCGGGCAACTCGCCGTGCAACCGGAACTCCTCGGCAACAGGCGCACCCCGACTCCAGCGCCCGCCGTGTCCTCGTGGTCGCGCCTCACTGAACCTTTCGACCGCCTCGCTGGCTTTGCCGGTGACAACCTTCAGCCCGTGACCTTGCGGCATGAAGCGCAAACGGTTCTCTCCCTTTTCAAGCAACGTCGCGATGACCTCGACGCCCGCGACGACATCCGCGATCCCGAAGTCGCCACGCTCGGCATGTTGATGATTGTGCCCCCGGCAAAAGGCAAAATGAATACCTAATGGCCCTCAATCTCACAACGGATTGCACCTTCACCGGCCCGGCCCTGCCCGAGCCGTTCGTGAAGTTCAATCTGGAGACCGATCTCAACCGCCTCGCGCTCCTGCCCAAAACCACCGGCGCGGAAGGGCGCGCCCTCGACGAGCAATGGCAATTCATCCGCCGCAAACTGGCCGCACTCGTCTCCCACGGCGGCGGCATGCGCGTGCAGAACCACGTCATCGAACCCCTGCTGCCCCTGCTCGGTTATGCCCGCATTGAGACCGTCGAAGACATCCCGACCCGCGAGGGCGAGGAATCCGGCGGCGCGCTCCTCCTCACCGCAGATGGCGCGGCCAAGTTGCGCGTCTGGTGCGTGGACCTCCATGCCGACCTCGATGCCCCCAGCCGGCGCGGATTGGCCTACCAAGACGCCCCGCGCCAATGCCTCGCCGCATTCGACGAGTTGCAGCAAATCGGCCTCGCCGCCTTCACCCAAAAACACGACCCCTATTGGGACATCCCGCTCAACGAGAACCTGCCCCAACCGGTGATTGATCTCCCCCTGCCCGAACCGGCCAAGGCAGCCAGCACGGTGAAATCTCAAACCGAGCTTTTCAATTTTGAGTTCGTTCCAGCTTCAGCCGGAAGTGGAAAATTATTCACCGAAGAGGCGGTGCCACCGAAACAGCAGAAGGGAAGCAAGTCATGAACAATGCCCAGCCCGGCGTTCCGTTTGATTTCGACCCGTTCGGTGGCGGGAAGCTTAGACTCGAAGATGGGACCAACATTGCGGTCGGGACCCCACATGGGGAGGAAATTACGGCAAGAATTCTTCCTTGGTATGTTCCTGCCCAGGCCAAAGCAGGCCAAAACTGGAAGGCGAATCTCGCGAAGCTGCGTTCACGATTCGACGATTTCATAGATCAACATTGCACCACCGAGTGCTATGTAGTGCAAACACTCATCCCGCGAATAGGAGAGTTCCCAACGGAACCCCCCGGCGGTTTTCCAGATCGACAATTATTGTGCCGCGGTCCTGGTATTCGCAAGGAACCGGCCAGGCTATTTGGAACCAGCCAGCCGCTTGAAGCGCAATTTCCAATATTAAATGTTCGTGGAGAACCATTTCTTAATCCCGATGGAAAGCCGATGCCTTTTCGGCTAGGCATGATGCGATATATTACGGTCAAGGCTGTCCCTGAAGAGTTAAGGATCTTGCCAATACCTAGACTCACCGAACTGTTAGGAGACGGCAAAAATATTATTTTTCAACTACCACCACATGTCGCGACAAAAATATGGCGTAGCTGGCAAAGCGGTTTCTCAATGCGGGATACCAACCTGATTTGGTTGGACATGCTGTTCGAACTGTCGTGGCAACGTGAAAAAGGCAGCCCACTCTACACGGAACGGTTTGCATGGGCTGAAAATAGCTCCATCGCACTCAATGGGCAGGGATTATTTCCCAAGCTTCCCCAATTTATAACATCCGCTCCGGGTGAGTTTTGTCCACACGAACACGGCTATCCAAGAGCATTCTATTCAAAGATTCTGGACGTCGCTCGCGCGTCCATCGCTGCCATAGATGAATTGCTGGAATACGACACGCTGCAACCCCAAAATCAGCCACCAGAGCCCCCCGAAAATCATATGAAGGAAGCAAAGAGTAGTGTTTTTATCAGTTACAGCCACAAGGATAAGAGATATCTGGAGGATTTACTAACGCACCTAAAGCCAATTGAGCGTTCTGGCGAACTGACGTCGTGGTCAGATAAGCAAATTGAGCCGGGATCCAAGTGGTTTGATGAAATTCAAACTGCGCTCGAGCAAGCAAAAGTCGCTGTTTTGTTGGTGAGCGCAAATTTCCTGGCCTCTAATTTTATTCACGAGCATGAGCTGACGGCGATTTTGAAAAGGGCGGAGGCAAATGGGGTGCGCATTTTATGGATACCGGTGAGGGCTTGTGCATACAAGGACACTTTAATAGCAAAATACCAAGCCATAATCCCGCCGGACAAGCCGCTGGCTGAGATGAAGGCAAATCGGGACAAAGCATGGGTGAAAATCTGCGAAGAAATCCAAAAAGCCGCAGTAAACCCTTCATAGGCCCACCGGCTTCCAGCAGCGCACCACCGATGGGCCAAAAAAAATGCGCGATTCAGCAATCATCTGAGCCGCCTCATCCTGGCGCGGAGGGGGAACTCCGAATTGCCCCAACGCGCCTCCCGCCCGGTGCAGAGAAGCTGTTTGGGCGAAAGGCCAATCTGAAGCAAATTGACCATGCTTGGATGGATTCTAGTATCCACGTTCTGGTAATTGCTGCGTGGGGTGGCGCGGGCAAGACTTCGCTGATCGTGGAGTGGATGGCGAGGCAGGCTGTTGCCGGTTGGCCCAATTTTGAGCGCGTATTTGACTGGTCGTTTTACAATCAAGGCACTTCGGACAGGGGTGGAAATTTCTCCGATTTATTCATCACAAATGCACTGGAGTTCTTTGGCGGCGAAGAAGGCAAGCGTCTAGCGGGCAGTAATATGAACCTTCGCGATAAGGGTGTAAAGTTGGCTGAGTTTGTGCTTCGAAGCCGCTCACTGCTTGTTCTTGACGGTTTGGAACCTCTGCAACACTTATCAGGATCAGACAAAGGGAAACTCAAGGATCCAGCAATATCCGCGCTTTTGACTGGTTTGGCTCAATCAAACCCGGGCCTATGCGTGGTGACGAGCCGTCTGTTGGTTGCCGACCTAGCTCATTTTCAAAGTACCACTGTTCAGTTATTGGAGTTGAAGGCGTTGTCCGTACCCGCTGGAGTACAATTGCTGAAGCGGCTCGGGGTTTCCGGTGAGAAGAAAGAATTCAGAACTCTGGTGAAGGACGTTGGCGGCCATGCGCTCACCATCGATCTACTCGGTCGTTATCTTGCTCGGGCACACGGAGGAGCTATTCGCCAACGCAATAAAGTCCGAATCAACAAGGCGGATCAAGAGATTCGAGGTGGGCACGCTTTTCGAGTGATGCAGGCGTACGAAAAATGGCTGTCCGAAGAGGCCGAGCATGGAGGCCGACAGCTTTGTGTTCTGTACCTTTTAGGGTTATTTGACCGACCGGCGGATTCTGGATGCCTTGAAGCCTTGCGACGCGAAAAAATCCCTGGACTCACCGAGCCGCTGATGGGGCTTGAAGATGACGACTGGAATCTCACTTTGACCGCGCTGGAAGAGTGCGGCCTTGTGCTCCTTCCGACCAGACAGGGCAAAACCTCGGCCACCGAATTCGGTTCCACGCAGTGGGTAGACGCCCATCCTCTTATCAGAGAATACTTTGGCGAGCGACTTACTCTACTACGACCCGAGGCATGTCGTGCTGCGCACGATTGCCTGTTCAGGCATCTTCAAGGGCGGTCGTATTTGCCGGAGTCCTTGGAGGATGTGGAACAGCTTTATCGAGCGATTGCTCACGGCTGCCGTGCGGGTCTTCACTCCGAGGCTCTCGAACTGGTACTACGTGCTAGAATTCACAGGGGGAAGGCCTATTACAGTATTTCTCATCACGGTGCGATAGGACTTGAGTTGGGCGCTCTCGCGGCCTTTTTTGAAATCAATGGCAGAGTTAGATCTGACTCATTGAGCAGAGAGCAACAGGCTTTTCTGTTTAAGCAACGTGCCTACTGCCGCCGATCAATTGGGCTTTGGACAGAGGCTAAAAATGACTACGAGACCGCCTTGAAACTATATGACGGATGCCAGATGGATGGAGCGATTAAAGTGGAGCAAGCTGACATTGCCAGCCATGTCAGCCATATCCACTTTTACCAATGCGAGAGTGATTTGGCCGTAAAGATGGGCGAGGAAGCAGTCCGATATGCCAAAGAAAGTTGTAGCATTTTACGCCTGAGTATTAGTTATGCATTTCTATTGGACGTTCTTCTCCAAGTTTGTGGTCCTAAAGCAGGAGAGCCCGCTGCCAAGTTGGCCTTACAATCGGCACTGGATTCTGAGGGCGGCCCAAGTTTGAGTGTGGGAATCAGCTACCGATACTGTGACTGGCTGTTGGCACAAGGACGATGGCCGGATGCGTGGAGAATCTTGGTTGAGAATGGCGCTCAAGATAGGCAGCATCCACATTGGGGGCCTTCTTCTCATGGCTGTCGAAATGTAGTTGCCGCACTAGTAAGAAGGCAACGCGACAATCCTGGTGATAAGGCAAAAGCAGTTGCTCTGCTGCGTAGAGCAGTGAACCTATTTCGGCGATCTGGCCGGGAGGACTGGCTTGTTCATGCGCTCATTGAGTTTGCCGATGCCGCAGCCTTGAATGTAACTTCAGCGATTAGCCTGAATGAAGCTGAAAACAACCTGAATGAAGCTTTTCGGATCGCTCAGGACGCCGGCATGAAGCTCTACTTGGCAGGTATTTTCATTAGCCGAGTCCGAAATTTTGGCCGATCACGCGTTTACCCCTGGGTGAGTCTCGAAGAAGACCTCACCCAAGCGTGGAAAATCGCGAAACGGGGTAACTTGCGATTATTTATGGCCGACATTTGTTTGTTGCGCGCTCTATTGCGCCGGGACAAGGCCGAACTGGAGAAGGCGCGTCGGATGATCAGCGAGTACGGCTACTGGCGTCGCAAGCAAGAGCTGGAAGATTTGGAAGAGGCTGCCAATAATTGGGTTTGATCGCAATTCAGCAATGAACGGAGTACATAGACCAACACATAATACATCCACCCATGAATAATTTGCGTTCACCGCTCGACAAATTTTATCACGGACTGCTGCGGCGCTTGCGCCGGCTGGGCGTGCCGTGTGCCATCACCGGCGGGCTCGCATGCGTGGAGTTCGGCGTGGTGGAGCACACGGAGGATTGCGACTTGGTGTTCGCGCCCGCCGCCGCCGGGACGCTGCTGGCGACGCTGGCGGCCACGAAATTTGCAGGCTGCGGCTGTCATTATCGCGGAGCATTGAGCGCGCCGCTGGCCCAACCGTGGTTGGCGGGCGGCTGGACATGCCATTTTTTCTGGGGCGAAGGCGCGGGCGAAAATCCGTTTCTAGATGTGTTCGGCGTACCACCGCGCGTGACGGGTTCGTGGCAGCGGCGTGTGCGGGGAATTTTCGCCGACCGGCAAACGGTGGCGGAAATGAAGCGGACGCGGCGGCGCAAGGATTGGGATCAGGCCACCGCGCTGGGCTTGCAACTTTTGAAAGCGGGCCACGCGGAAGGATGGCTGCATATTTTTGACGCGGAGGTGTTGTTGCAACTAGCCGAAACGGTGGCGTGTACCATCCGTTTGCAACGGCGGCGTCCGGTGCTGCGGCTGGCGCTGGCGAAGGATCGCCGCCTGGATCGCGCGGTGCAGATGGAAGTGGAATTCTGGTCGCATCTGGACCGGTTGCGCCTGAAAGTTTATGAATCAATGGGCCGCCAATACGCGCTGGCGGTCATGAAGCACCCGCAGTTGAAAGACGCGCCGTTTAGGGAGCAGCACGAGCGCCGGCTGGAACTGGCGGAACAGTTGTTGCCCAAACATCCGTTGCGCGAGCACGGAGTGGAACGCCTGATTGCGGAAGCCCGCGAGGCGACGCTGGCGGGGTTGGACCCGGCTCTGGCGGAGTGGCTGCCGGAAGTGGGGCTTCACTTTTCCCGTCTGGGGGTATAACTTGAAACGAGATGAAAGTGGCTATAGTCAAAGCGATTGAACGCATTGAGCGGGAATTTCACCGGCGCGCATTCGGCGACGAGCGGGCGCGGGTGAACGCGCTGCCGGCAGCGGGACGTCGCGCCTACCTGGCCCGGCTGCGGCGGCGGGCGGTTTCCAGCGCCGGAATCTCTGCGCGGTAAAGCTTCAACGCTTCACAATCCATCTGGAACACCCCATACTGCGGGCGTGAGCCTGAACCCCATCATTGCGCTGGATCATGTCATTGAGGAATATCGCGACCATTTGCAATCCGAGTTTCGCGCCCGCGACGCGGCATTGCGCGGGGCATTAGAGCGGGAACTGGACCAGCCGAATTTCCTCGCCCAGGAACCCTTTTATCAGGCGCACCGACCCTTCCGCGCGGGCCAGCCATGGAGCCAGCTTCCCCTCGCTCCTGCGCTCGCTCGCGCCATGTCCGCCCGCTCGCGCAGTGACACCGCGTTTCTACACCAGTCGGAAGCCATTCATCATTTGCTGGGTCCGTCCGCGTCACCACTGGTCGTGACCACCGGCACGGGTTCAGGCAAAACGGAGTGCTTCCTGCTGCCTGTCATCCAAAACGCCATTGCCGATGCCCGTCAGTTCCGTCGCACCGGCCTCACGGCCATTCTCATCTATCCGATGAACGCGCTCGCCAACGACCAGGAGAAGCGCATCCAGGAGTATTTGCAAGCCGCAGGCGTCTCGGATGACGTTGAGGTGCGCAAATATGATCGCGGCACGAACTCCGCCGAGCGCGAACGGATGCGGAACAATCCTCCGCGCATCTTGCTGACCAATTACATGATGCTGGAGTATTTGCTGATTCGCCCGGCGGATCGCGACGCGCTCTTTGCCAATCACCGCTGCCGGTTCCTCGTGCTGGATGAAGTCCACACCTATCGCGGCGTGTTGGGCAGCAACATCGCTCTTTTGCTTCGCCGCCTCCGCGCCCATCTCGGTCGCGCCCGGCAAGACTGGTCGCCGGAGGTTCCCGCCGAACAACACGCGGCCCGATACCCCGCGCTGTTAAATGTCGGCACGTCCGCCACCATTAAGAATGTGTCCGACCCGGCCCTATCCGTGGAGGAACGCCACCAGCGCCGTGACGCCGCCGTGCAGGAATTTTTCAGCCGGTTGACCGGTTCGACACCAAACACCATTCGTGTGGTCAGTGAAGTGTTGGAAAGCATCACCGTGCCCGCTGATGCCCGTTTCGCCGCCACCGTGCCCACCATTGCGCCGGTTCTGGTGTCCAATGCGGCTTCGGTGGAAAACGCCTTGTGTGCTTCCGCTGGCATCACGCCCTCCGGCAATCTCGCCTCCGCCGTGCGCCAATGCCACCTGCTCTGGCTGCTGAATCAATGGCTCGTCGCGCAACCCATGTCCGCCGGTCAGATCGGGCAACGCCTGCTGGCCGAAGTTCCCGAACGCCAGGGTGCCAGTACCGGGGCGATTACCCGCGAAGTGGAAGCTGTGCTGCTTGCTGGATCGGCGTTGCCGGAAGGGACGCCTGGAGCCTTGCGGTTGCGCGCCCATCGGCTCATTCGCGGTGGCTGGCAATTCGTGCGTTGCGTGGACTCTGCTTGCGGTCGCATCTACCCCATGGGCCAGCCGGTGTGTGCGTGCGGACGAGCCACCGCGCCCTTGCAGCTCTGCCGCAATTGCGGCGCGGATTATCTCCGCCTGACTGGCAATCCGGAATCCGGCCGGATGCAGTCCTACACCGAGAATGCCAATGGTGACGAATGGATGCTCTACGATGTCGGCCGACAGGAGAGAGACATCCAGCCCGATAACGAAGCGGATGAAGCCGATGAGGAAAATGCGCCCCGGCGGCGCGGTGCCAGGGCGCGCATAGAACGCGTGCGCGGCCAGCCGGTTTATTCCGGCTCCTTCGATCCCCAAACGATGAATTTCAGCCCGACCGCCACCGACTATCCGTTTCAAGTGCGGTTGGTGCATGGCCGTTCCCGCTGTCTTTGCTGCGGCGGCACGGCGGGCACACGCAACGTCATCACACCGGTCTCGCTCGGCACCTCCGCCGCCATCAAAGTGCTTGGCGAAGGATTGGTTGAGGCGCTGGCCGATGCCAACGCCGACCGCGAAGGACACGACGGCAAAGAACGTCTGCTCATATTCAGCGACAGCCGCCAGGACGCCGCCCACCAAGCCCGCTTCATCATTTTCGCCAGCCGCTACGACCGGATGCGTCGCCGGCTGTTCCAGATCTTGCGGACGACGCCCAACCTCGGTCTGCAACGCGCTGTGGAATTATTGGTTGAAGCCGGTGTGCGGGCCGGCGATAACCCGCACGGGCCGGACGATCCTGAACGTCGCATGAGCGATGACGAACGGCTTCGCATTCGCGGCTGGGAAGAGGCGCCATTGCTCGACGAACTGGCCATAACCCCATTCTTCCGGGGCACGCTCATCAACCTGGGTGTCCTTGCGGTTGCCTATGACGGGCTGGATGACGAAACCCGCACCCGGGGACATGCGTTATGCCAGCGCTGGGGTATCACGCCCGCGCAACTGGCCCATCTATGCCGCTGTTTCCTGGATGAAGTGCGGGTGCGCGGCATGCTCTCCCGCGAAATGCTCCGGTTCCATCCGGGCTACACCGCCTGCCCGGATTACATCGCCCGCGCCGACTGGGAGCGCAAAGTAAAAGCCCCCAAAGGATTGCCCGTGGACGTTTCCGGGCATCCGCTGCCCTACCTTGACCGGCTGGCTGCGGCCGCCGGCGTGACCATGAGCAATGCCTGGCGCGCCCCCGGTTCCGGTGGTCGGGCACCTGGATTTCAACGCTTGACGGAACATCTGTTAAGCCGCTTCGGCGCTCCCAGGCCAGATGAAGGCGACGGCCTTGCGCTCCTTCAATTCCTTCGGCGTGGGAATTTCCTGACCATCTCCGACTTGTTTGGGTTTCGTGATCGAACCCAGGCTTGCCAGCTCAACGCTGAGGTTATCCGGCTCAACCTGACCACCTCAACCACCCGCTTCCGTTGCAATGTTTGTTCCTGGCCTTTGGCCGGAGCGGAGGCTGGGGCACCCTGTCCGCGATGCCATGGCAGTGCAGCACCCTGGCCGGATGTCGAGGTCGAACAGCACCGGACCGTGCGCCGCATGCGCCAGGCCGCATTCCACGCATTGGTGGCGGACGAACACACCGCCCAAGTCACCAACGACAAACGGGTGGATTTGGAAAACCGTTTTAAAGCGGCGGCGGCTGAGGCCCCACTCAACGTGCTGGCCTGTTCGCCCACGATGGAAATGGGCATTGACGTGGGCGGCTTGGATGCCGTGGTGCTTCGCAACGTCCCGCCGCGCCCGGATAATTACGCCCAGCGCGGCGGACGTGCCGGACGCCGGACGCGGGTTGGCTTGGTTGTGGGGTATGCGCGCAACACCCCGCACGACCAGTATTTTTTTGATCACCCTGAAGAAATGATTTCCGGCGAAATCCCGACCCCCGCCATTTCCCTCGGCAACCGGGATGTCGTCCTCCGTCACCTTGCCGCCATTGCTTTCGGGGCGGCCGATCCCGGACTTGCCGGGCGGATGGTGGAATATGTCAGCGAGCAGGGCGAAGTGAAGACCGAGCCAATCAACGCGCTCATCACTGCCGTCCAGGCACAAACTGGCTACGCCCTGCAATTGGCTCGTGAAGCTTGGGGTGAATCAATCCTCAGCGAATGCGGCCTCGCGGAAGCTGCCCTCCAGTCCCATCTCGAATCGCTTCCCACACGCATCACTGAAGTGGCCCAGCGCACGGCCCGGCAGGTCCAGGAATTGCGGTCCGCCCTTGAGCGCTTTTCCGCAACCCTGCAAGGCCGGCAGCCGGGTGTCCGCGCGGCGGATCTCGTTGCCCGGCTTCTCGGCATCCCCAATTCCCAGCGTGACAGCCGTTCTGAAGCCAATGATGCTTCCGCCGGTTATCCCCCCCGCCGCTTTGCCGAATTTGGCATTCTGCCCGGGTATGAGTTTCCCTCCGAACCGGCCTCGGTTCGCCTGCTTGGCGATCCGAACGAGGACAGCCCCATTGCCGCCGCCCGTCGGTTTGGCATCTATCAATTCATGCCCGGCGCGCCGGTCTATGCCCGCGCCCGCCGCTGGAAAGTGATTGGTCTGGATGTCAGCTCACCCTGGAATCCCCGGAGTGACGCGCCTTGGAATTACCGAGTATGTCGGCGATGCGAATTGCGTTATGCGACCGACCACGCGAGCTGTCCGCGCTGCCATCTGGCCGAGCCCGGTCGCGCCATACCCGCATTCGAGTTTGGCGGATTTATCGCGCAACGTAACGAAGCGCCGGTGCTGGATGAGGAAGACCGCATCTCGGCCCGCAACCTCGTGGCCTTTTATCCCCAATGGAACGGCGACATTTTTGAACGCTGGGCCATTGGGCCGGGTTGGCAGCTTCAGCTCTGGCGCAATGAGGAGGTTCGCTGGCTGAACGAGGGTTTGGAACCCTCCGATGCGGAACGCGAGCGAGGTTTGCTGCTTCACGATCACGCGCGAGGCTTTAACTTGTGCAATGTTTGCGGACGCCAGCTTGTCATGCCGCCAGCTGAGGACGCAGGAAATCGTCGGCGCGTCCGAACCGGCAATGCCCACGACCCCTTCGGCCACGCTGCATCATGCACCCGGTCTGGTCAACCACCCCAACCCGCCGGCATAGTCACCAGCATCGCGGCCGAGGTGGTGCGATTGGTCGCTTTCGTTCCCGAAGGCTTTGATGAAGGGGCCCTCGAAGAATGGCAGCATTCGCTTGGCGCCGCATTGCGCATTGGCATCCGGCACCACCTGTTGCTCGATGGCAGTGAAATCGAATTCGAACCCGAAGGCCCATGGCAGGAATCATTGGATACCGGAGCCTTCCGGCGGGTGTCGCTGACATTTGTGGATCCCAGCGTCGGCGGCAGCGGTTACATCGCCCGTATCGCCAGGGAATTCCACTTGATTGCCCAGCGGGCACTGGAGCATTTGCATCATCCGAACTGCGAAACCGCCTGCTATCGATGCCTGAAGTCCTACCAGAACCAGCGGCACCATGCCGTGTTGCGGTGGCCCAGTGTTGTGGCGGACTTGGAGCAACTGGCGGCGACTGCGCCTCAGCCCTTGCCGCTCGAACGGGGCGACACCAACGATCCACGCCCCTGGCTTGCAGCCTTTGCCGCCGGTGTCGGCTCACCGCTCGAACTTCGCTTTTTGCGCTTGTTCGAGCAGTATGGTTTCCATCCCGAACGCCAAGTCCCCGTTTCTCCAGCCGATGGCCAACCACCCATTTCGCTGGCTGACTTCGCTGTTCCCAGCCGTCGTCTGGCCATTTATGTTGACGGGGCGGCATTCCACGTTGGCGCGCGATTGCGTCGTGACCGCATCATCCGCAACCGGCTTCGCGAAGGTTCAGCCCGCTGGAATGTTGTGGAATTACGAGCCGCAGATTTGGCCAGAGGAGTCACGCTGGTGCAAGAATTGGCAAACCGATGAATAGGAAACCGGCTCCGATCTCACTGTTCGATGAGGCCTCGACCATGGAATGGCTGGTTCCAGGCTAACGCCGCGCTCATGCGGGCTGAAGCGGAATCCACGATGAAATCCTTTTTGGCCTCAATCCGGCCGATACAGGTTGCTGGCAAAAGTCCAGGCACTTTATGATCAGGAATTGTGCCGCCAAGCCTATGATCTGGTCAACGCATCGCTCCTTTGGAAAGTTGGCGACGGGGTGCAGATGCGGGTGCTTTTGGGGCCTATGCCTCCTCCCAGCACCCAGATTCCGATGCCTGCCAGCACGGCGAGATCACAAAATAGCGTCGGCGCGAAAATCGGTGCACCGTGGACGATGCGAAGAAATAGGTTCTCGCCGTGGTTGCGCCAGTCGGCCAGCGCGTGAAATGTGAAACCCAGTGTGCCGACCCCCACCTGAACCAGCATGACGAGTCCGCATAGCCAAAGAAACGAACGATCCACTTTCAATAGCAACGGCACGATCAAAAAACCCACAGCCACCGCGCTGCTGAGGACGGGAATCCATTCAGTCCAGTGAAAGAATCCGTTCTGGGCGTGGTCGGTGAGCGTAAAGATGAAATTGCCCACAAAACCACCGAGCGCAAAGAATATCACCCAGTGCGCCCATTCGGTTTCCTGGTCGGCCACCATGCGATTCATGATCAGCAGCGAGCCCAGGCCGGTATAGGCCAGCGGCGCGGCGAACGGCGCGGCATAGACCAGGCTGGCCAAAGTCCATTGCTGGAAGAATTGGCTTTGCAGGTGCAGCACCAAGCCGGTGATGCCAATAAGTACCGCCGTTCCCCCGACGATAAATCCGAGCCAGCGCCAAAGTGCCAGCCGTCCGGTTGCTAAAGCCCCAAGCGCAGGCAGCAACAGCGTCGGTGCCACGAGCGAGAAAACCAGCGGCGTGTATTCCGCCCGTGAATGAAAGGCATTGACGCTGTGCGCGAGAAATATGTCCGGCGCAAGACCGCCGAGATTGCACAGCACGAACACCTCAATCCAAGCGCGCGGTTGCTTGAGCCAGTTATTTTGCATGGTCCTTGCGGAGTTGGGCGGCCTGTTCCTTGAGTTCGACGGTGTGCTGGAGAATCGGATAGTTGCCATGCCATTGCACATAATCCGCGCCGCCCATGAACGCGGCGTGTTTCGCCGTGCGACCGTAGTAATGCCAGAGGTCGAAGTAGGTGAATTGAATCGTCTGGCTGAAGGCGTTCGTCGAAATCAGGCCGTCCGCTTTGAGCGAATCCATGATGGCCCGGGCCGTGAGCACTTTTTCATTGGTGGCGTCCACCACGGCGGCACCCTCCTTGAAAATCCGATCCACCAGCGGCGGCGTGTGGCATTGCAGGCAGATGTCCTTCATCTTGGCCTGCGCGCGTTCGGCATTCGGGCGCGGCGTGGTGACTTCAGCGAAGAGATTATACGAAAGCCGTTCGGATGGATCGTGGGTGACGCCACGACCATTGAGACCGCTCATGTGACAGGTTGCGCAGGTGGGGATGAACATATCCTTCGTGGTGAGGCTGCCGGATGGCGCTTTCAGATTCAGCAAATTCTGCTGCGCGGCGAACATGATGCCGTGCTTGGATTGCGTATAGATTTCGATCTGCGAATGATCCGGCCCAAGGTGGCACTGACCGCAGGTGCTGGGCAACCGCGCCACTTCCACCGACGACGTGTGCCGGGTGTGGCAGAGCGTGCAGTTGCCGATGCTGCCGTCGGCGTTCGGCCTGCCAATCGCATGACAGGTGATGCAGCCGCTCTTCGTCGAGGAGGCCCCTTCGAGGTTGGTGAGC
>Ga0302140_10003549_pt1 | contig 20015 bp, 17 predicted proteins | sample I_Bog_E1_1_FD_202095 | JGI IMG/M metagenome (GOLD analysis project Ga0302140, IMG submission 202095) | Peat permafrost microbial communities from Stordalen Mire near Abisko, Sweden - I_Bog_E1_1 | ecosystem: Environmental > Terrestrial > Soil > Wetlands > Peat | place: Sweden: Abisko, Stordalen... | reverse complement strand
CTCCGCAAGCCATCGGAACATCATTCTCAGACCTGTCAGTCAAAGCCCTCAAGTATCCAGGATTGCGACTCCTCATCCATAGCCGCAGTGGCTCCTCGACAAAATGGTAGGTGAAACTTCCTGCGCCCGCTATACAGAGCAGATAGGCAAGCAGAACCACAAACCGTTCGGCCAAGCTAGTTCCTTGGTATCTCGCGACAGGCAACGCTGCGCGGCATATAGAGATCACTGCAGCATGCATGATATAAAGCGAATAGGAAACCTTACCCCAATAGACAAACAGCCTAGATCCAAACAACTGAGATCCAGCTCCTTTATCTAGAGCAAGTGACAGCACTACCAGTCCGAATACAGGAATGCTATACCAGCCGAATATATTGGACAGGGCAATCGCCATCACCACCGAAGGCAGGGTAATCCATCCCAAGCTCCAGGTGCCGGCCCACCTAATTCTCCGCCACACCGACCATAGAATGCACCCCGTTACAAACTCGCAGCCAATCCGTATAAAAGAGGATGCTGTCGGATAACGCACCACTAGTGGGCCAGTTATCACGAGCAATACGACTAGGCCGCCAACCATTAAGGCCATTTTCCGCACTGCTGAAATCCAACCGACTAGGAATGGAAACCATAGGTACGCGAGCCACTCCATGCTAATCGACCAAGCAGGATAATTCCAGCCATTCCTCATCGGGACAGACCAGCCCTGAATGAGGAGCAGATTGGCGACTAGGTTTGCGAAGCTAAACCCGCCACTTATAGGTTCAAGTCGTCCGACTAGCAAACTGACCAGCAAGAGAAGCGCCCACACGGCTAGGCCGGCTATGTGCACAGGATAGATTCGAGCTAGCCGCAGCCACAAAAACTGCAAGTATGAACCATATTTGAACTTGCGGAATTGCTTGTGATAATTGAGTGATAATATGAAACCGCTAAGTACGAAGAACAGATCAACTGCTCTTTCACCTCCTCTCGCCAAATCTCCAACCAATGGCGTCAACGACAACATCGCGATTTCAGGTTGAAGATGGTGGAACACAACCCAGAATGATGCCAGCGAACGGATACCGGTCAATGCCGGGATTCCTTCTTTAGTTGACATAGGCACCTGATCTACCTGTATATTCATCTATACTTACTGGGTTGTGATCCATCATGCCATTCGAAAGGATGTCCAACGGCATGCCTGCCCACGCTCAAAGAACCTTGCTAGTTTCACATCTAAGAAATTCGGCGCAACTGGAAAGAACCTTCTTTTTAAATGCTCTCTTTTGCTTTGTTCTGAGCTTGTGACCATGTTTTATATGCTCGAGCGGCTTTTCCCGGAGCGGAAGCGAGCTGAGAAAGAATCCTTTATAGTTCTTGCATATTCCAATTTCAGTGAAAAAATCGTCGTAGGCCTCTTTGAGTACAGGCGCGAATTCCTTACACGTATATCTATGAGTTGAGGCGCTTACAGCTGCCAATCCGGATATGCCGACTGCCATTGCAAACCCCTGAATCGCTGCGAGCAGAAGCGCTGGAGGAGCTATATCGTGTAGAGACTTCGTCGCGAGCCTGATCTGGGGATAGCAACCGGGTGTTCCTTGAAGACGGGATATCAGAAGAACTTCCTCTGACTTCGAATGCACCACCCAGCCAGGAATGATTGTGAAAGACAGAATGTATACGATCTCGCCATCCACTTGCAGACTTAAGGAAAGCTCTCCCTCCTTCGTGTAAGGTCTGGAAAGCCCCATCGTAATCGAAAAGCGGTTGACCCCTTTACGGATTTCATGAATCGTGATATCTGAATGCAATGTCTCACGAAGGATATGGTGTGAGAGACTATCAGACAATCGTCTATAGTGGTGCTGGAAACAGCTTGCGCGTTCGCCCAAAGAAAAGCCATGGACAAGATAATCGTCTGAGAGATATTTAAAGGCAAACCGCGGATCTCTCTTTGCAGTTTCGACAAACGGAGGGAGTTTGGAGATGCGCGCTACTTCACGCTGGGTCCGAATGTTGGTCGCAATGCGCCATAATACGGTCACCCGATGGACTAGCGACCAACTCTCTTCATAGTGGGGCTCAATAGCCTCAGACCCCGGCGACGGCTTATCTGAAGACGGAGTTGGGCCTTCTCCGAGAGCTATCACGACATTATCGTGTGGTGTCATTCATGGTCACAATGTCTTGTGTAATTGAAGGAGTTGAGGTTGCACTATACGATGAAATGCATCGTTGCCGTGGGGCTTAGCCTTCAGTCTCCGACGTTGTGGTATCCGAACCTTGCAACCATTTGACAGTGTCGGAATTCCGCCCCATCGAGGGCTCATTAGAATCCATTCCTGCTCCCAACGTCATACGGATGTTTATGCCAAGAAGGATTCCTGCGGACACTCCAAAGATGTTAGCAATTGCATTCTCTGGACTTCCGATGAAGCCTGGAATGAGTCCCCTGAGCATTTCTGTGCTATAGCCGAGGAAGGCAATAGCAAAACAGACGAGGATTCCCACTCTCCACCTCCAAATGATTATCGGAATGACAGCGATCACTAGGTAAACCAGGAAGTGCCCCCATCGGCTGGAACCGAATGAAATGGTGGCAATATGCATCCACCCGCGCCCCGGAAACGCCGACAGTACTATGACTCCACCGACAAATCCACACCAGACATATCGTAACCACGATTTACTCAACATAGGCATCCTTCCTCACTTGTAGGCCGTCAATTCCAGTGGCTTAAGCTTTTGGTTGATAACACGTGATACACAGTCAATGAAGAGAGCCGAGACAAATCCTAGACTGGTGATGTCGGATTGACGCCACAACTTGATGTATCCATGTCCAGGGACATCGATTTGAGATTGCCAACCTCGATTAGATCCCCATCGGCGCATCACGTCGCCAATGCAAAAGTCGATTCCGCAAATTCCAAATTGTGGGCACCTTTCCGCAAGCACCTCCCATAGCTGTAGCGGAGTCAACTCCGATCGAACTTCGTGCTCGAAGGCATCAAGAGCCAATTGTGCACTCAACACCGAGCGCAATGTTCCCCCAAAAACCATCTTTCCGGTGACGGAAAATTCTTTGTAGCCGAGATACTGCATCCCGAGCCATACGGAAAGGCAGGCCAGCACAATCACGAAACCTCGATTACTATCGTGGTTGGCTGTTAGTAGGAGCGAAGCCGTAGCACTTATGCCACAGATAGCGTAGATGACCAACACTAAGTGGCGTGGCGTGAGGCCCCGGGCGAGAAGCTTGTGATGGATATGAGCGTGATCAGCATCAAAGATGTGGTGTCCACGGAGGAATCTTCTTGCGATGGCGAGACTGACATCGAGTAACGGCACCATAAGCACCAGCAATGGTGCGGTCATGCCGAGCAGTGTTGTAGACTTTTCGCTCCAAACTGCTCCACAGCAACCTAACAAAAATCCCAAACCCAGGCTGCCACTGTCACCCAGAAAGATGCTCGCCGGGTTGAAGTTGTAACGGAGAAATCCCAGAAGTGCGCCAGCGAATGGGGCGATTGCGAGTGCCATAGGGATGTTGTGATTGAATAGTGCCCCAATCAACATAGTGATGGTTGCGAAGAGACTGACTCCGGCAGCAAGTCCATCCACGCCATCAATCAGATTTATTGCATTTGTGCACACCACTATCCATAAGACGGTCGCCACAAAACGGATGATCACTCCAGAAAACGAATACCCGACAAACGTACTAACGTGGATGCCGCCAAACCATGCCAGGATTGCTGCAACAACTTCAGCAGTGAGCTTCATCCAAGGACGGAGACCGACTATGTCATCCGTCAATCCGATGCCAAATACGACTGCAAGAGCAGGAAAGAGTCGGAGAATGAGGGGCATGCCATCCCAGACAATTGCGCCGGAGCTTAGTCTAAATGTCAACAGGAGAGCATATGCGCCTATTACAGATGCGAATATGACGACTCCGCCAAGGCGAGGAATCGGACTTTTGTGGACTTTGCGTGCCTGGTCAGGGTGATCCACGATTCCAAGACGCCAACCGATCTTACTGACCAACGGGGTCAGAAGCAAAGCGAGCATCGCGGATGTGATTCCTAGAACTATCAGAGAGTACATAGATAGACTACCCAGCTAGATGTGCGTTCTTCTGACTTTGGCCAACACATTTGCTGGCACAGAATCAATTCTGAAGGAATGAAATGATTTGAAGTGTCCAGCGGGTACAGAACGATATATTCTGCTACATCCACCCGATGACGTCGCCACGTGTAACGAAGTTGTAGCGTGAGCCTCATGGCGGAGGAGGACTTTTCACCTCATCATCTTGTACAGGTACATCTCATCGGCCCTGAATGAGAGATGTAGGAGCCCTTTCCGATTGATCATCAGAATCGGTTTCGAGAAGGGAGGACGGAGAAACACCAGTAATCAAATTGCAGACACGACGAGCGCCGATTGACACTTCATGCTCTTTCAGAAATGCCTCACGCGCACGGCCACCTGCTTCAGGGATTACGCTACGATTCCTGGCCAACTCTCGTAGGAGTGCCACCAGACCGTCAACATCACCATTGCAGATGTGCCATCCGCATTTGTGACGCTGAATGAGAAGGTTCGGAGTCGCATTTGGGGGACCAACAAAAACAAACGGGATGCCAGACGCCATAAGTGGATACACCTTGCTCGGGACTAGCAGCCCGACGCACGAGCTCTTCTGGGATACTAGACCGATATGGGCATTCGATAGTCTCACTTCTGCGAGACGATGTGGATCTTCGTAAGGCAAGAACTCACAAATACTGCGGGCTTGCGCGCGGCATATCTCGCGAAGATCCTCGAACCCCTGGCCACCTCCCACAAACTGAAATGTCACGTCCTCTGAGTCGCCCAATCGCTTCACGGCGGCAACGAGAGTTTCCACATCATGCCCAAGACCCAGATTGCCCGGATATACAACCCTCAGCTTGCCATCCAGGAACTTCTGCGGTGGTGGCTGGAAGATTCTGGTATCGGCCCAATTTTCTGCGACCGATATCTTATCTTTTGGTAGGCCCATCGCAACAAGTTTCGTCCTCATACAGTTACCTAGCGCGATAATGCAGTCTGACTGGTGGCGTGACTTGTTAGATACTCTTCGTAACAGAGTAGTCGATAAAGCATGTTCGCGGAGAAGTCCAAGTTCAACAGCCAGATCTGGGTAGATATCCATCTCCCAGACCACATGCCGGCAACCCTTGACCGTCTTCAATAGCGTTCCAATGAGAGAGAGCAGGGGTGGAGTTGTCAGAGTGACGACCACATCCGGCCTCTTCCTCCGCATCACCTTCAAGACACAAAGCCCCCAGAAAGATAGGTATGAAAACAACCGTTCGAGACGGTTTTTCGAGAAGCCAAACGATGTCAGATACTCGACTTGAACAGCCGGACTTGTAGATTCTCGGTGCCCAGCATAGCTCGGTTTTCCGCAAATTACGCTCACATCATGACCCTCGAGCGATAACTCCGCTGCCACGTCAGTCAACAGCTGGCTTGTTGCAGAAATATCCGGCCAAAAGAATTGATTCAAAAGGAGAATCTTCATGACGATTCAGCATATCCACCGAGAGGAACAATGGTCCGAGGCTTGCTGGAAATCTGGATGCGCGCTTCCCTTCCTAAATCTTCCTGCTTCTCTATCATCTCGCCTAGAATTCTGTTGATATCGTAATCAATAGACCAAGCGGGGAAATGCGCACGTACTTTGGTTAGGTCGGTTATGTAGCAAATGTGGTCGCCAATTCGATTCCGCGGGTCGTAGTCGTATTGGAGGTCATAGCCGGCGCTTGCTAAGCGCTCGACGGTCTCCAGAACTGATAGGGAATTCTTTCTACCGCCCCCGAGGTTGTACACTTCACCCGATTTTGGTGATCGATAGAACTCCATAAACAATCGAGCAACATCATGCGCATGCACTTGATCGCGCACCTGCTTCCCCTTGTATCCAAATACAGTGTAGGGTTTCTTATGAACAGCGCAATGCACGATATAAGACAAATAGCCATGCAACTGAACTCCGGCATGTTGGGGTCCTGTTAGGCAGCCTCCGCGAAATATTCCTACCGGCATTCCGAAGTAACGTCCGAACTCTTGGCAAAGCACGTCTGCAGCAACCTTTGAGACACCGAACAGGGAATGTAGACACGCGTCTATAGACATGGACTCATCCACGCCATCACGGCCACCCGCATAGTCGTAGCGCGACTCACATTCCACGAGATCGAGGTCATTAGGACGGTCGCCGTATACTTTGTTTGTACTTGTAAAGCAGAACGGTGACATGGGGCAGAAATCGCGCGCAGCAACCAGGAGATTCAGTGTACCCACTGCATTCACGTCGAAGTCTTCATAAGGAATCGCGGCAGCACGATCATGCGAAGGCTGCGCTGCAGTGTGAATAATGAATTGGGGACGTAAGGAGTCCATCATGTTACGTATGCCTTGACGATCCCGAATGTCAAGGTCATGATGAGTGTAGGTCTTGTATTGCGTCAACTGCTGCGACACAACTGGCGTTGTTGTTCCAGCGTCGCCAAAGAACTTGCGGCGCATGTCATTGTCAACGCCAGTGACTTGCCATCCCTGCTCGCACAGGAGCGCGACACATGCTGACCCTATAAGACCGCCAGAACCCGTAATGAGTACTTTCATCTTGGTCATTTCCCTACGAAGACTTGCTGGGTTGTAGCTTGCCCGAATCAGCCGTGGTAAGACTCACTGACGATGAACTCTATGCCAACAGTCCAACCAACGACTCGCGAAACCGAAGCCAAGGATATTGGTTGGCGCAGAGCCGGGATGCGTGACTGTCACATTCGCCTGTCAAATGTTTCTCGGCTGCTCGGCTGAGAGCTTCCTGGAGATCGGCAACCGATCCGGGCCGTACAGTTTCGGCAATACCATGAGAACAGCCAATATCGGGAAGACCGGTGTTATTCGTTCCTATGCAATAGCAGCCGTTTCGCATTGCTTCGAGATAGACATATCCGAATCCCTCCACCAGGGATGGCATGACAAACACGTGAGCTCGCTGGTACTCCTCCTCTAGTTGCTTGGATGAGACGCCTCGAAGAAGAGTCGCGCTATTCTCTGGAATCAGACAACTGATAGCTGGATCTATATTTCTGGCGATGATGGTTAAGTGTGCGTTTGGCAGTCTTAGTTTCGACCAGGCTTTGCAAAGAACATGCAATCCCTTGCGTTGTACTCCTGACCCAACAAACAGAAAGTTGCAGCACCCAGAAGGCTTCTCACATCTCTTATCCAGCGACACTGAGTCAACTCCATATGGGATCACTGTGATTTTGCGCTGAGGAATCCCTATATGCAGAATGGAACGTGCTGTGAATGAGCTGGCACATATGATATGGTCGGCGATAGCGAGTTCCTCATCGACGCGACGATCCAACATATCTTTCTCCAGGTGGGGCAACTCTGACTGAACCTCTGGATGCTGCCCCATATCCTCCAAGAGGATGCTGCTTGAGAGCTCAATATGTGGGTGATACATGAACAATATCTTCTTCACTTCCCTGGAATAGCTGTGAGAGAAGGCTGTTTGTGCATTCCCTGCATACAAGAGAAGATTAGAGTTCGTTGCCATTGCCGTTTTCAGCACGGCCCTAGATAGTAACTCCTGTCCATCCCTCGCACTCGAGACTTTGAGCGCGAGCCTACGGAGCACTCCTCCTCTATCCGCCATGAGCACCTTGTAGGAACTGACCGCATAGTGGGAAGACAGGGATGATTGGTGCCTATAACCGAGCCTTTGCAGACCTGGGAGATCCCGAGCTCTGATCCAATCCGGCGCATAGAAATCCGTCACAAATCGAGATAGTAAGCCAGCTTCGGCCAGTGCAAGGGGTACCTGGTACGAGTCGCGGGCTCCAGCAAATCCAACTGTATATTGTCTCGTGGCCATCAGATGGAGCTCAACTCCGTGTTGTCGAGCTGCGAGTCCGTGAAGTTATCGGTCCGGATTCCAAATCTCTTGAAGCTCCCTCACTGCTCGGTCCCAACTGAAGTGCTCCTTTCGCTGCCAAGCGACGGCCCGCATTCGCTGAAGGCAATCCGGTTGCCGCGCAAGTACCTCCAATTCGGCTGCGATCTCTTCAGCGGTTGCATCTTGACCTAGAAGCACCGAGGCCTGCCCTGCAGCTTCACACACATCGCTGAGGCCACCCGCGGCAGTGCATAAGACGGGGATTCCCAGCCTTAGAAACTCTAAGGGCGCTATTCCCATCGGTTCCTCATGGCTCGGAACACATCCAACATCACAGCTTTCGACGATTTGCATGAAACGTTGGATATCTCGAGACTTATCAATGAGCCCTGTAGGGCGTACGAAGTTGTGATGACGGAACTCCGAGGGTACGTTTCCGATTGAAACAATCTCCGCTGGAATGCCTTTACGATTAAGGATTTCAACCGCACTCACGAGACGTTCGAGTCCCTTTCGCTTCCAATCCTTTCCGATAAAGCCGAGGCGGAGTGGACGATCTACTGTAAATCGGTCGGGAGTTGTAGTTGGCCCATTCTTGATGAGCCTTTGGCATACCAGATTCTCGGGCAGGTTGGCTCCGGGGAGAACGGTATGGACTTGCTCGCCGTGAATACCATACGTCTGTAGTAAAGAACCGCGGACCCAACTCGCCATCGTAATGATCCGGGAGGCTGACTGGTACTCCGCGCGTTCCCTTTCTATAGCCTCCTCAGCGACTCTGCGATTCAACCATCCAAACATCCGGTGTGTTGCAAATAATGCTTGAAGCGTGGTGTCGATGTAAAAAACCGTTCTTATGGAGTGCTCGAGTAGATACCGGGCAGGGAGAACCTGATAGTGGCTAATCACCTCCTGCAATTCGAGGCGTTCACACTCTTGAACTGCCTTTCTCGCCAGCCCGTCAAGGAATGATCGGCCATACTGAAACCCGCGTGGCCGTTGACCATGAAATAACTGATTCACATGCCAGAAGAAGCGCTTTCGACTCAGATTCTGTATACGGAGGTCCAAGCCATTATGCAGGAATCCACGTTCGCGGCCTGCCTGAAGCAGGTAATGTGAGGTACCGCTCCATGTAGAGGCATCTTCGCTATTTCCGACTGCGGAGACTCCCCGGCGTCGTATCAATGCGGGGCATCCAATCCCAGGCAGCCGAGATATGCAGCAACCATCTGGCGGGGAGTAAAGTTCTGTTCCACCCATTTCCTCGCGCTCACAATCTGACCGTGAGTGCGTGGACTGTCAGCCACAACATCCATGAGTTGACGAGCAAGGTCTTCTGGATCACCTACACGGCTCAATCGTGCCAACCGTCCACCATCGGTTATCTCTGCCACTGGACCAACATTAGTTGCAACCAGTGGGCGGCCAATCGCCATCGCCTCGAGCATCGAGTTGCCAAGTCCCTCTTCCGCAGTTGTGGAATGAACAACAATGGACCAGGTCTGCATAACGGCCGGCACATCAGACACCCAACCATGAAAGTGCACTCGATTGCTGATTCCACTGGTCTCAGCTAACTCTTGGAGCCTAGACCGAAGAACTCCGTCACCCGCTAGCTCAAGGTGCCAATCGGGATGCTGACTGAGTACAATCTTCCATGCACACAACAGCGTAGTGTGGTCCTTAATCGGATCAAGCCGTGCAATCATTCCCACACGCAAATCTGGGGAGAACTCGATGACTGGGCGGAACGGAAACTGACCTAAGTCAATCGCATTGTGAATGAGGTGAGAGTCGAAATGGCGAAACCCACTCTTCCCTATGTAGGATGACTCGACATGGCGGCTTACAGGGATTAGGGTGGCATTTCTCGCGCCAGGAAGAGCGGTGTATGCCTCTGCTGCGATCCTGTTTCTCGGAGATAAGCGGATAGGGTTACCTACATGGGATACGACCATCGGTGCGCCGGCGTGGCGGCAAGCAGCGACCTTGATTCCCAGACGAGAGGGTGTCCACAGTATCACCCCATCCGGATCTGCCGCCCTCACATGGCGGGCAACGGTAAGATATTCATTAATTCGGCCTTGAACAGCGCCAATAACAGAAACATCGGCGCCAACATCGGTCCACAGCTTGCGGGCCGATCCGTCGAGCCCCAATACCAATACTGAATGCTGCACTTGACGCAACTCGCGTATAAACATCTCGCAAGTCCTCTCGCAACCGGCAAGTTGTGCAGCACCCTGTATGTGCAGAATCTTCAAGCTGCTGTCAATAGTTTCAAATAATGGTCCGCCATGGCCTCAATCGAGAATCTCGACTCCACAGAGATTCTTGCTATTGCCGCGCGGTCCCACCACGGTCCAGGGTTCGCTTTGTACTCAAGGATGGCATCAGCTAAACTCTCGGCGTCCCCGACCGGGAATAGATTTCCAAGGATGCCATACGTTGGACAATTAAGGACCTCACGGCACGCCCCAACGTCTGACGCGATCACCGGGACGCCAGCCGCGAGAGCCTCCACCAACGCCACGCCGAGGCCTTCATCAGGCGTCACGGAGAACACAAATGCGTCCCAGTTCCGAAGAAGTTCCGGAACGTCCCGTCTCACACCCATAAAGCGTACCTGCTCGCAGATCTCGAGCTGCTTGGCCAGTGCTTCACATTCAGCACGCCGAGTACCGTCGCCAACGAGATCGATACAAACTTTGATGCCGCGAGACCGAAGAGTCGCAATGGCATGCAGGAGAGTTGACTGGTCTTTGTGATCTTCAAATCGTGCGACCATCCCGATTCTAATCGGATCTTGAAGTGGTTTATAGCGGGTCCTATCATGAAATCTCTGCAAGTCGACACCGTTGTAAACGGTGTGAAGGCGAGATGGTGGGACATGCAGATGGTGTTCGAGGCCACTTCGAACGTGATTGCTGCAGCACGCTATTTGAGGACGCCATATTTCTCCAATCGCGATCGTTGCCCGGAGCTTTCTCAGCGGCCCAGACCTACGAACGGGAGGATAGTTGCCGGCATGAGCAACCACTCGCCGGCTCCCCGCAAGGGCAGAACCCCAGGCGGCATAACTGTGCCACCCAAATGGAAAGCTAAGAACCGATTCAATGCGATGCTGGCGGCAGTACCGCTGAATACGCCAGACAAGCTCCGGAAACTTGCGATAGCTACTGAACGACATCGCCAGACTGTCAACCTCTATACCGGCGCTTGCATATTCAGATGCCATATCAGATGGAGTGTCCTGGAATGTGCAGACTCTGAAGTCCACACCCTCCCGCTGCCATACCCGGGCCATATCGAGTCCCAACACAGGAGTTCCCTCAGCACAAAGACTTGTGAGCAGTATCAGAATGCTCATTTCAAACCACACATTATTCGACTATTGCCATCAGATGAGGCATGAGACCCATTGACTGTTCCTTGACAATAAATCCTCATTCCCTGACTATGTTGCCTATAACAATTCAATTCGCCTCGGATCTACCCGCCCGCAACAAATATCGCAAAATGCCCGCAGATTTCCGCGAAGACGTCCTCTGCGATCTATCTTCTTATCACGAGCGATCAAACCCAACAAATTGCCGGCGATCAGGCGAAGCCAGTGCCGATCGAGAACTTCGTGGAAAGATGGAATTGTACCTTTACGGTAAAGGTATAACGGGTTGATCACCTGGGCATATCCAAACCTATATCCGGCGATGCGACCACTCGCCACTTTTAGATGCACAACTCTTGCTGATGATGTGCACATGATCGCCCCATATCTCCCCGCGCGTATCGACCAGTCGAAGTCCTCCAGCCAACCCACTAGCCGCAGGTTCTCGTCAAATTCTACTGCGAGAAGGATTTCGGTACGGACGCACATGTTGCAACCATAGAGCGCCCGCACCACCTGTATCGTGCTTGAATCATAGGGTTGCACATCGGCCAGAACTTGAATTGCTTCGGCTCTGCTCACTCCTTCGGCAATCATGTTCCCACCAAGAAGTCCGAGTTCTGGACGACTCATAAAGATATTGACCATCCGTTCAAGATAATCCTGCGCCAATTCGAGATCGTCATCCAGGAGAAATATCAGTTCCACTCCTTTGCGGAGATACCAACGAGCCACGTTTCTTTGGCTGCATAAGCCGGCCGGTCCGAAGACAGTCTCAATGTTTTGCAGATTCGTCGTCCGGGATGGCAGGTCGCTCGGGCCCGTGGCTGAGATGATGACCTGGTCTGGTACCAGCGTTTGCCTGGCTAGGGATTCGAGCGTCTCCGCCAGGACATGCGGCCGCGCACGAGTTGGGATAACAATGGCAATCTTCGGAGTTGGATCCAGGCTATTGTCAAGATTCGTGATCGAACTGGTTTGTAGGCTTGACAAGCTATTCAGAGGGCCAGTGGCTCGCACACGCTATGTTGAATATTGTGAGCAACAAGTCTGATCAATGTGTGTAGCTGCTCGTAAAAATGACTCAGCCAAACTTCGCGAAATGCAGATGGTTCGCGACGCATGCTCCGATACTCACAATCCATAAGCAGACGTGCTAATTGTTGAGAGTTGCCGGGTTCGAATAACAACCCACCGCCAGCCTTCAAGAGCTCCCGAATCCCGGCTCGGTCACTGCCGATCACGGGTGTACCTGTCCAAAGGGCCTCAAGTACCGTATATGGCCCTGTTTCCGGCCATAGCGACGGAACAATCACGGCATCGACTTTGCGCATCAAGCTAGGGATTTCGTCGAAGGGGATAGGAGGCATCAGGCGGAGGCGCGGGTCACTCTCGCAGTCCCTAGCTATTCTCCTGAAGTATTCCTCTGGCCCCTTGGCGCCGACGATCTGGACCTCGATATCCGCGCTAAGCGGCAAAAGCCGCACCGCCTCAGTAATGACATGCACTCCCTTGATGTCGCTAAGCCTCCCGATGTAGAGAATTTTGCGGGTAGTCGTACCCGACTTGTCGCCAATTGGACCTTCATCAGCCGGCCGCGGCGGCGGAAGTGGGAGATGTTGCAATCTCTCCTCTGAGATGCCGTTGCGAAGAAGGAGATCGCGCACCCACTCAGCGTGCCACAAAATTTTGTCGGGTATCGCCATACCTTCCTTCCATCGGCATTGATAGTCCATCAACCCTTTGCGTCGAGCAATCGGATGTTGCGCGCCATAGGGCAATAGCCGCGTAAGATTCGATGTATCTACTCGAGCAAGAACTGACCGTACGGGTTCCGGGACTCCTATGCGTTGCAGGCAGCAGTCTGTGCAGCGAGTCACATCAATCTCTCCCGAACACATCTCCCGCCCTTTGTAGAGCAGGTCCCAGCGCGCACAACTCTGGCCCGGGGAGTGGTACGTCATGAATACTGTCGCTCCAGACTGCTTTGCTGCTGCAAAGTGTTCTGGAGACTGATTACGCCCGAACCCATGAAAGTGAACACAATCGGGCTGAACTTTTCGTAGAACCTCTCGAAACTCGTCTAACCCGATCGGTCCGATCTGCCATGCTAGCTCACGACCTCCCTCATGGTGTCGAGCAGCGATTTGGAAGTAATCAATGTCATTGCCTCGCAAGTTATCTTCAACGAGCCCAGGCTCCCCTTCACAATAAGACACCCATGCGACATCTACTCCGTCCGCTATCAGCGCCTCCGCAAGCCTTAGAACATAAAGCTCTGTCCCACCGATTGCATCATGCGGAGTATCTTGACTGACCATTAGCCAGTGAATGTTGGGTCTCCCATAGTACTCATGGCCGATGTATCAAGCCTAACGTTGAAGCAATTTACTGCAATCGAAGACAGTCCATCCTGGCAACTGATCACGATTTGGCGCAACATCGCAGAAACGAAGCACGCTATCTTGGTCAATTTCCTCTTTCGAGTGATAAGCAAATAGACTGACACCCTGGGGGAGCCCCCTTCTTATATACCCGATGTCAGCATATATTCCAACTGTGGCTCTGTCGTTGAATGCTTGTGGGGAGTGATATACGCGTCCAGTCGTCAAATAGGTCGACAATGGATACCATGGGAAGTACACTGACCCTGATTTTCGCAGCACGTCATACGATGAGTTGGTTGGGTTAACTGACTGGATATCTCCTATCGTCGGATCACGAATGAAGCGACATAGTACAATCCATAAAGGGATCGATATGACAACTAACACGGCACTTCTTGCTTGCCTCGTCGACAACGTCGTCCCCCCAGACAATAACTCGAGTGCAGACGCCGACGCTGCCATAAATAGCATGTAGACGCAAATGATTGCATTTTTTTCGACCCCTCCGAGTTTTGCCATATTCATTACACTCGTTGGAGCTAATAGAAGTCCTGCCAGACAGAATGCTTGGGCAACGGTCGTCTTGCCTCCTGTACGATTACGCCACAAAAGAACAGTAATGAGCGCCGTCCAGAGAAGCAAATAGTCATAGTTAATGAGCAGCTTCATGCAAACCCACACAAATGTGTGCAGTTTTTGATATAACGTAAGAGCTACAACATCAGGTGGGCAGCTGCCGGTGGTCAGGCATGTTACGCTATACCAACCTTGGTGAGCGGGTAGCCAAATCATATTAAAGTACATGGCTTTGGGGTCGTTGATTAGAAGCATGAGTATGAGAAGCCCTATACTTACGAATACCATTCTCAGGGATGCGCGTGCAAATGCCCTCACTCCATATGCACGAAAGATGAGCAGAGGATAGACCGCTATTAAGGGGATCATCACCTGTTTTGTTAGGAACGCGATTGCGGGAAGCACCAATGCCGCAATTTCATTGCGCCTTGTCTTATTCTTAGCTGCGGAGCTAGCGGCGATTACGGCAAGTCCGCCGATACCAACCCCCATGGTTGTAGAAACATAGCCGTAATAGAGAGTTACACCTAAAAAGACGGAGATTGTCAACGCCAAGTCGCACTTTCTCATGGATCTCGACATCCAAAGAAGTGCCACTATAGGTAACACGTAAATGGAGTCTGAAAGAACGGAGGCGGCGTGTATAGCCGCACTCGGGTTCTTAAGAAACGTGATAGGAAGTAGCATATAGTAAGTGAAAGGCCCGTACATCGTTGTCAACGCAGGCACTTTATCGCTGTAGTAGTATAGATGTTTGCCATCACGGACTAGGTAGGCACTTAGCAAGACCTCCTGGCTCCATCTATCGGTGGCAGTTGCAGTAAGCTGCTGCAGAGCTATCAGACAGTAGAGCGCTACCGATAGCACTCCTAACCCATAGCACAAGGTATCGGACTTCAGCCAGCGCGACACGATGGGGCCGCTAGAGCGATTCTCGGCATCTCGCACCCTACTCATAGATTTTCCTGATGCTTTCATTAATTAATTACCGCCTCTAGCGTATCTTTGTTTGTGTTCCCCCACTTTGGTTGCCGAGTGTCCACTTATCAACAAGAGGCGGAGCCACACCGAGCCGGCCAACTAATCCATGATAATTAGCTACTGCCACAACCAGCAGCCGGTGCAGAGGATAATCCTGTTTCCGGAGGATATTGACCGATGCCCTGAACCAGCGCCAGACAGCCTCTGACACAGTCAATCTCGGAGGCCTTAGCCCCCGAAGCCCCAGGTAGACTTCATTTCGCATCGTATAGTAAAGCTTTCCAAGAAACTTGACTGGAACTGGCCACCCCATTCCCATATTCGGGTGAACCACCACACTGCGCGGCACTACAAGTATCCTAGTGTGTTGCCTGAGACGCAGACAGTACTCTGTGTCCTCACCGAAAGCGAATAAATCCGCACGTAGATTTCCCGCCTTTGCAATCATTTCACGATTCAAGAGCAGGCCGGTGTTGGCTACCCAATCGACGTCGATCGTGCCGCACTCCTGATATTCCCTCCCGGTAGGGTTCCGCACAATATCCATTGTGCGGTCCCATATACAATCGCAATTGAGAATCTCGCCGTCGCCAGTGCGGAGTTTCATCGGTGCTAGAGCCATAACGCCGGGGTTTTCATGAGCGGCAGCCAGCAACTCCTCAAGACTATCGTCCAGCGGCAGACTGTCATTATCCGTTATCCATATCCAGTCGAACCCATCTTTGTAGGCTAGCTCTAACCCTGCACGAAAGCCTCCGGCTGAGCCAGTGTTCTTTGGCAATTTGAAATATCGTACTTTTGCGTCGAATCTGCTTCGAATGATCGCCTCCGTGTCATCGGTCGAGGCGTTATCAACCACATAGATCGCCTGAAGCGGAGCCGTCTGTCGCATCAAGGCATCAATGCATATTTCCACATCCCTCCTTCTGTTGTATGTGGCAATTACGGCAGCTGCGAATGGTAAAGCGTCTCTATTAGTCCCCCGTTTACTAAGGGCGCTCTCAGATAGATAGTCCATTCTCGTTCTACATATCGCATCTAGTCGTAAATACATTCGCTGATTAATGATTCAATTGACAATAGTTGTGGCGGAGGTTGACGGCGTAACCAAATCCCCGAGCCATTTAAGATAGGCGTCAACCTGTCGACTGATTGAGAATTGCCGTCCAGCTTCTAATGCATTTGTAGACAGCATTTTTCTCAGACTTGTGTTCTCAATCAGTTCTATAACGGCAGTTTTCATTCCGGCTACGTCATCAAGGCCGACAAGAATCCCGTTTGGGCAAGTAACGCCAGCAACTGTCGACGATCGAGCCTCATTCATTGACAGCACTTGGTCGCGAATCCCACCCACATCGGTTGAAATAACGGGAACAGCGGAAGCGAGAGCTTGGGTGACGGCGAGCCCCCACACCTCTGCGGCTGCTGAGTGCAGATATATATCCGCAGCTTGATAATACATAGCGATGATTTCTTCACTCTTGAGATAGCCGGTGTGCCTGATCTCGAGATTCCCATTTCTCACGTCCTCGCCTTCAGCTCCGAGGGCCACCAACACCACATTGCGGCGTCGGAGCGCTGAGGACACCCCACTCAGTGCGGCTCTAATCATCCCGACATTTTTGACCTGATTTGTATTCATATAGGCGGCGGCTGTTAGGAGCACAACAGCATCTTGTGGCAAGTTTAGTGCATCTCGTGCAGTCATCTTATTACCCGGTCGAAATACATCTGTGTCAATTCCATTTGGAATCCTTCGTGCTTCGACAAGTCCCGGGACCAGCATTGACTGCCTGGCGCAGTCAAGAGCCCATTGGGAAGGTGCAATTATATGAAGCCTGCTTCGTGAATATATACGGCTTCTCTTCTTCCAATTGTAGGACGTCCCATACCGCCGGTGCGTGCTTACTAGCTCCGGATGCGGGCAGTGTCCACATCCAATTTTCCATCTCTCACATTCAAGCGAATAACCGCAACCACCAGTCAAGAGCCAAAGATCGTGCAGAACTACAATGGTGGGCACAACTGAACTGAGCCGCGAAAGCTCCCGAACATCAAAGTACCCGCCGTGCAGGTTATGGCACAAGATCGCTTGAGTCTCAGGCCAAAGTTCATTGAGGATTTCTCTGCTGGCTGGTTGGTACACATCATCGTGTCCGAGCCGTCGATGGGCGTAACGTACAGGTTCTGCCGCCGCAAGCACCAATTTGCTGGCAAGAGTTGCCCTCGAGAAACCTTCACTATACATATCCGGCCGAATCGCATTCAGAATACGAGGCAAGAACTTTTTTATGCGGTAATTCTCATTAGGCATTCGCTCGATGCCTTTCAATCCTCCAACGCTGGGCCCGCCAATCACCAGGCGTGAATCGATACCTCGTCGCACGAAAATCCGATGTAGTTGGCTCGCGATTCGGTTTGCTCCACCAAATTCTTCGCCATGGCTGAATTGTAGAAGCTTCAGGCCCCCTTGCTTAGTCAATCTAGAATCCCTCTGAACCGTCTTACCCGCCATAATATCAATGGTTCTTGATTTCGATGAATCCAGCTAATCGCCCCAATGCACCAAACTGTGATGCCCGAGTTCCTACCGATTGTTTCCCCAGCCCTCTCTTAAGTGTCGCGATGAAAAATGCTTTGATGGCTGCGCCCGTCTGCCAGAGGCGCCCACTCCGGATGCCAGTCGCAATCCCTTCTGGACCATACCAACCCCGCCGGCGTTCGAGAAGCACGTTAGATCGATTTATCCCTTGAATGAGGCGGAGCAGGTATGCCTCCTGTAGCCTCGCCGCAGGCATATAGTGGACTAGGCTCACCTCTGCGTTGTAATACAACCTCCACCCGGCATCCTTCAATGCCATGCAGAGCTCGACCTCTTCCCCCCCTACCAGCGAACGTCCAATTCGACCAGTGCACAGGAATTGAAATCCCTTGGCTTTCAGCTCACTCCATGCTGAGTAACGAACCGTGAGGCCTGCTCCCCAAAGATAGCCCCTTGCTTCGGTGACATCCTCTGACTTCCAATCTGGGGGTGACACCGCAAAGAGCACAGCATAATCGTCGAACCATGATGGCTTTGGAGCACCGAAGTGAGCAACAGATTTCGTCCCATACGCACCCACATCCGGGTGGCCAACCATGAACTCATATAATGTTGCCATCCAATCTTCGCTCAACCAATTGTCGTCGTCGACGAAGACGACGAACTCATATTGACTTTCCTCAAATGCACGAAGTCGTGCATTTGCTAATCCGGCCTTTGGCTCGTGCACAATCCGCAAATCCGTCGCTTCGTTATGTCTCCAGATTGCATAGGCAACATTATCAATATCATCGGTGGAAGCGTTATCGACCACGACGACTTCCCATGGAAATCCGTCTGGAACCTCTTGGTGCTGTAAATGCTCTAATGTGGCATAGATACGCTCGCCACTGTTGAAGCAAGGAATACAGATGGACACCCCTATTTCTCTCATTGCACTAACCCACGCTGTTCGACCGACGGGGTTCGCGCCTCCCGGGTATCAAGGGGTACAAAATCCCGCATGAGATCGACCCCGTTTCGGATGATGTCTACTTCTGTATTTCGCCATGCTCCTCGATTGGATTCATCACGAATGTACTCTGAAACAGCCACGCCCTTTAGGTGTTTGCATCGAGATACGATGCGCTCTCGGGTTGCCCACTCATTATGGATCTCGGCTGGATGCAGCCTGGGGTGCTGCTCTGCCGTTGGGCAGGTCGCTGTGCAGCCAGACTCAAACTGTCTGCATTCAAAGGGGTACATGCATCTTGCAGTCGTGTGCCAGAAATCATGAAATGTGTAGACCACAGGCGCAAACTCATGGCATGTCTCCAGGACATCAAACCCCCATCCACTAACATGTAGCCCATGCACTTGAATGACATCAGGGCGTAGCTTAATCAAGTACTCCCGTAGCAGTTTGCGAATCCAACTGTTATACAAACGCGAGCGTACCGTTCCCGCATCACGCCACAGGGGTCCCGCAGCTCTGGCAAAGCCGCGCCACGGGAGCGGCATATCAATCATCGAGGGCAAAAAGTGCCGGCGCCAAGGCTCATCAACACCGTTTGAACTACGCATGATCCAATCGAAGGAACCAACTTCTTTAGCGATCGCACGGCCTAGCGTCGCTGCCGCAACATCTCCTCCTCCACGGTGATCTCCGTCACTTAGAAATAGTACCTTCATAGAGAATACAACAGTTGCTACAGGATGGTCGACACTGGCGAGAACCCCGTGTATGTCATCATGATTATAATGATAACTATTATCTGAACGTCCTATTGTGTTCCTAGCACAGTAACATTCTACAGTCGCTAACGTTTTGAGATCGCAAAGGTGTGATGAGCGATCTCACTCACAGCTGCTCTATTGCTTTCCGTATGAGCTTACCAATAAAGTACCGTAAGCGCCTGACGGCTTTCGTATTTGTTTTCCAGTAGCTTAGATTGGCTGATGCGGCATCCCGGTCGCCTGTCTTGGAAAACTTGTCTGCATTCTGCATTGCCAACCTGGAAATGTTACGCTCTGCTATTGTTCGGTCGAATGTAGCATAGCGGTCCTGAAATAATTGGTTCTTACGTGCTATGTCTACTATAGCTTCCCCGGTGCTTTCCAATCGGGCTGTTGCATTGCTGGAGGAGCTGCGGTATGCAGCTAAAACGTCTGGGATAACAACTCCGCCACACGAAC
>Ga0302140_10003546_pt1 | contig 20021 bp, 16 predicted proteins | sample I_Bog_E1_1_FD_202095 | JGI IMG/M metagenome (GOLD analysis project Ga0302140, IMG submission 202095) | Peat permafrost microbial communities from Stordalen Mire near Abisko, Sweden - I_Bog_E1_1 | ecosystem: Environmental > Terrestrial > Soil > Wetlands > Peat | place: Sweden: Abisko, Stordalen... | reverse complement strand
GTGGGGCATATTGTGTGGGCAGGCCAAACAAATTTCTTATATGATCTGAATCCGTCGGCTGTATTGGGCTTAAGAAAATTGGGGCTAAGCCCCAGAGACATCAATTACGTTGTTGTCACGCACACCCATGAAGACCACGTGGCCGGGACCTTGGCCTATCTCAACTGGGCTAAAGAGCAAGGGGTTAAAGTCAAGATCATCGCTGAACCAGTGGTTTGGTATTATTTAAAACGATTGGTCAATGCAGAAACCGATCAGGAGTTGGAGAAATTATTTAATATTGAATATATCCCTATGAGATTTTATGAAGATTTGCATTTATCTAACGGGCAGGTTTTACTGGAATCTGCCCCAGCTTTTCATGGCACCACAGTAGCCATGACCCGGATCACCTATCAAGGACGGACCATAGCGCTATCGAGCGATACGACCATGGTCCCTAAAAGATTTGCCGCCATCCGGGAAAATCGATTGCCTGGATTTATTCAGGAAGAGCTAAAAAGACTTACAGGGTGGGACGGGCAGCATCCCATAATGACCGAGCAAAGGATCGACGAGCTGGATGGGAGCTTGCATCCTCAAGACAATCCAGGGTTTCTTTTTAAACCTAATCATTCAGGAAAAAATCCTGAACTGGTTGTTTATGAGACAGGATTTCCCAGGAATCAACCGACAGAGGAAGGTGATCTAACCAATCATACTTCAGCTTATGACCTGGAGCCTTTGGCCGCAGCGTTCCCGCAAACAAGGGTCATCACCAATCATTCAGCGTCCTTGCCTGCAGGGGCCAATGCCAGGAATTTAACGCATGCACGAGCTTTTACCAGCGTTTCTTTGGATAAGGCAATGAACGATCTTGGTGGTATTTCTTTGAACGCTAAGAATATGGGTTTGGATATTACCAAAGAAGGTCAAGGCATTGATATGAAATTTGATCCCGCCATGATCGCTGAATTTCAGCGGGGGGATTTTTCAGGGATCGTACCTGTTATTATCCGCATTACACCTCTTAGGAGCGCCTTGCCGTTGTTAGGATTTTAATTTCAATGTCAGGGCCTTGGCGATATCATCCCTGAACCGTCGGTCGGATGTATTTATATTTGCCCCGATCTTCCATATCTGGATCGCGCCACCATAGTTGCCCAAATTGGCTAATAATGTTCCTGCAGCCCAATAGGCGTCCGTATATCCCGGAGCGATGAGAATGGCTTTTTTAAAACAATCCAGGGCTATGTCAGGGACGTTATTACGGGCCATGATGATCCCTAATTTAGTCAAGCCTTCAGGATCGGTGGCGGCATTTATATAACGGGTAGCATATTTCTTTAGATCAATAATGTCTTTTTCTTGGACAAAAATGTTGATCAATAGCATTAACGTTTCCGGATCATTGCTGACAATATCAAGGTTCTTAAGGCATAGCTTAATGGCTTTTGGGTATTCGGAATTCTTTAAAAGGATCTTGGCGAGATTTATCCTGGGCGCCAGCATCAGTGGATCGTAAACCAATGCTTGAGAGAAATATTCTTTGGCCTTCAGGGTTTGGCCCTGATTAATGTGAACAAACCCCAAATTATTGTAGATACTCGCGGCCAGAGGGTTGATCTTTAAAGCTTTTTTATAATTTAATTCCGCCTCGTTCCAATGACCCTCTTTTGAATCCATATATCCGATATTATTATAGATATCAAAATCCGACGAGTAACCGGTCAAAGCCCGGTTATAGTATCTCCTGGCTTTTTTGAAATCTCCTTCTTGTCGGTAAGCGTCAGCTAAATAAACATAGATCAGGTCCAATTGCGGAGCTTGCTTGGACCAATAAAGGGCATAGGTCTTTTGATCGGCCCAGAGCCGATTGTAAACATGGTCAGTTGCGCCCCAGGCAAACACGACGAGCAATAACAAAGCTAACCCGCCGGTCTTCGTATGGTTCAGAACATTAACGAAAAAATAAGCGGCCAAAATGAAAAACCCGATCGAAGAAAAAATAAACCAATGAGGTTCAATATAAATGCCGCCGTTTAATGACCTGAACACCGCCAGGCAGGCAGGGGCAAAACCGATGAATATCCAAACGATGGCCAGTTGACATACTTTTTCTTTAGCCAATCTGAAAAAAAGGAAAAACAAGAGCATGAGCGATGAAATCGCCCCCACAAGATCCCAAAACAGGTGCTGATGCGAGACCAGCGTGGTCCACTGCAACACAATGCCTTTCGGATAAAATAATTGGCCGATGTACCATCCGAAAATCCTGAACAGGTTGGCCAGATACTCCCATACGCTTAGATGTAAAGGGGCTATCAATTTTAAAATAGACCCATCAATAAAAAAGGCCCGGAAGATAAGATAAGAAAAAATAATTAAGAAATAGGGCGCCAGGTAAAGGATCTTTGTTTGAGGCGAGTCTTTCCTAAAAAATAAAATGACCGTGGAAAGATATAAGGGGATCATTATCCCGCTTTCATGCCAAAACAAGGATAAAAAATAACACCCTAGGCTTAGAATATATAAAACCCGGTTGTTTTTTCTTTCCAAAGATTCCAGGAGCAATAATATTGTGCTCAGCATAAAAATGACCTGGAACGCAAGTATGCTCGAGGAAATGTAATTGACGATGATCCCATTGATCGGATGGATAAGATAAAAGAGGCCTGTCAAAAGAGCTAAAATGGGATTTCCGGTGATCTTTTCGATCAGCAGATAGATCAGCGAAGACGCGAAGGCAAAAAGAAAGAGGTTCAATAAATGGTATTGATAATAATTGCTTTTGAAAAAATCATAACAAAAATCAAGGACAATATGGGTGGTAGGACGGTAATACCCGTGTATTTTTTGGCTATCCAGCACACCTAAACTTTGATCGCGGTAAGGGTCCCACTGGGAAGGAATGTACTTGGCGTTACTCAAGGCGGGATTATTTAAACAGGCATAATCGTCAAAAAGGAATTTATTATTCAGACTGTCAAAGTAGATCAAGAGTCCGAACATAAAAAAAAGAATAAATATTTTAAACCAATCTTTCATTCTTGCCCTCGCCCAAGTGTTGCTAATTTTTATTTTAACATAGTCTTTTTATTCTCAATAGTGAAGGCTTTCTGTATTATAATTCGAGGAAGGAGTTTCTTTTCTAAAATAAAATTTTTATATGCGTTCTATTTCGTTAGACATCTTAAGGGCTATCGCGGTCTTATTAGTATTGGGAGCGCATATCCCCGACAGTATTTATTTTACCAAGAATCCCTTATCGCCGCTGCTTTCGTGCTGGATGCGATGCGGATGGACAGGGGTTGACCTGTTCTTTGTCCTAAGCGGTTTTCTTGTGTCCGGGCTTCTTTTTAAGGAATATCAGAATTATCAAACGGTCGATTTAAAAAAGTTCTTTATCCGCCGCGGACTCAAGATCTACCCGGCTTTCTATGCTTTTTTGGCGCTCTCAACGATCATACTATGGATAGAGGGCAGGCCACTGCCGTCAGTAAAATGTTTTTTGGGAGAGATCTTTTATATCCAAAATTATTATTCTCATATATGGGAACATACCTGGTCGCTGGCCGTGGAAGAACAGTTTTATTTACTGATCGGGTTTTTAACGGTTTATTTATTAAAGACCCGGAAAAATTCCCCCTTTAGCAGTCTTGTCCCTTTGTCAATCACGACTTGCGTCATCATCTTGTTTTTTCGAACGATGCACGCCTATGCGTTGCCCTATACGCATCAGACCCATCTTTTTCCTACACATTTTCGGCTTGATAGCCTTTTATTTGGAGTGCTTTTATCTTATCTTCATCATTTTAGACGCGACAAGACGCAGGAATGGGTAAGAAAAAATAAAGGGATCCTTTTTTTAGCGAGCGTGACTTTGCTCGCGCCTGTTTTTCGTTGGAGCTTGTTCGATCCTTTTATGCATTCTTTCGGATTCACATTCTTGTACTTGGGCTATGGCGGGATTTTATTATTAACCGTTTATTGCATAGATGAGAAACGGATCGCAAACAATAAGCTCGCCATGGGGATGGCCAATATAGGAGTGTATTCCTATTCGATCTATCTGTGGCATATCGTATTTGCCAGGCTTTACAATTATCATATCATCCCTGGAAATTCGTTTTCCATTTGCGTTGGCATCTTTATTTATATCGCCGGATCTATTTCCGCGGGAATTATCATGGCATCGATCATTGAAATGCCTGTATTAAACTTACGGAACAAACTCTTCCCCTCACGAAGTGGGCTGCCTGCTTAAAAAATTGCCCTGCAATCGAAGGGCACCTGACATAATCTGTGAAGGCATATGGATTAACAGGAGAAAATTTGAGCATTTTGTGGTTCTCGCAATTTGTGATAACCTCAGTTTTTTCTTGGTCTGTTAGTTTTTACATAATAAATAGATTGTCATTCTGAGGCGCAGCCGAAGAATCTTAATGTATCTTATAATATAAATCTGCCCAATTAGGGTTCATGCTCTGGATTAAATCATTTTTCTTAGAACGCAATAAACCTTTTAATTGTTTTTCTCTGGTTATTGCTGAATATATGTCGTCAGAAATTTCATAATATACCAGTTTGGTTAAATTATATTTTCGAGAGAATCCTTCAACGAATTTGTTTTTATGTTCGTAAATTCTTTTGATCAAATTACTGGTTACGCCGATGTATAGAACTTTATCAGCTGAGTTTGTAAGAATATAAACATAGCCCTTTTTTTCTGTCACAGTATGATCCTTCGCTTTGCTCAGGATGACGGATTTTTGTTAAAATGTCTGTCTGTCCAAAGATCTATACCCCACCGCTTCTGCAATGTGTTCTGCCTCGATGTTCTCGCTCCCCGCGAGATCTGCAATACTCCTCGAAACTTTTAGTATTTTGTCGTGGGCTCTTGCGGAGAATTTCAGGTCTTCTATCGCCTGACATAACATTTCCTTGGCTTTTTTGGACAGGACACAGAAATTTCGCAGGTGTACGCTTTCCATGTGGGCATTGCATAAAACAGGCTGGCCTTTAAATCTTTGCCATTGGACCTGACGCGCCTTGGCGGTGCGTTCCTTGATGGCGGCGGAAGATTCTTCCAGAGGGGCATCAACAAGTTCACGGGTTTTCAAGGGCAGGGCGTGCAAATGGATGTCGATGCGATCAAGTAATGGACCGGAAATTTTATGCCGGTATTTTTCGACCTGCAGGGCCGAGCAGCGGCAAGTTTTTCCTGCCACATCCTTCCAACCACACGGACAAGGGTTCATCGCCGCGATGAGCATAAACCGGGTTGGAAAACGTAAACTCCCTTTGGAACGCGCAATGGTGACATAGCCGTCTTCTAAAGGCTGGCGCAAAACTTCCAGCACATGCCGATTGAATTCCAGGAACTCATCTAAAAATAAAATACCGTTATGCGCGAGGGTCACTTCTCCAGGACGTGGCCCGTTGCCTCCGCCGATTATGGCCACATCCGAGGCTGTGTGATGAGGCGCCCGGAAAGGCCGTTGGGACATGATCCCTTCGGTATTTTTTAGTAGTCCGGCTACGGAATGGATTTGAGTGGTTTGTAGAATTTCAGCAGGCGTCATATCCGGTAAGATCGTGGTCAGGCGTTTGGCCAACATGGTTTTCCCACTGCCCGGGGCGCCAATGAGAATAACATTGTGCCCGCCAGCAGCAGCCACCTCTAAACCTCGTTTGATGGATTGTTGGGCCTTGACTTCACTAAAATCCAAACGGCTGCGATGGGAATTCTTAAGCAGTGTTTTAAAATTTTTTTTCACAGCACGAAGTGTCTGCGGGTCCATTAAAAAGGCTACGACCTCATTTAAATGCCGGGTAGGAAAAACCGGACAGCCAGCCAGGGCCGCTTCTTTGGCATTTTCAAAAGGAACGATAAGACCACGGCATTGGCTTGCGGCCGCAGCCATGGCAATAGACAGGGCCCCCTGCACAGGCTGGATACGCCCATCTAACGAAAGTTCTCCTATAAAGGCATAGGGATTTAAGGCTTCCAAGGGGATCAGTCCATGGGCTGCCAATACGCTCAGGGCAATGGCCAGATCGTAACAAGGACCTTGTTTTTTGGTATCCGCAGGGGCTAAATTGATCGTAATCCGCTGGGCAGGAAAGTCAAAACCGCTGTTTTTGATGGCCGCACGGATGCGCTCACGGCTTTCTTTAACAGCATTGTCCGGTAGGCCAACCACGGTGATGGTTGGCAGCCCAGGACTTATATCTGTTTCAATAGCAACAGGATAGGCTTCTAGACCACAAAGGCCAAACGATGAAATTCGAGCTAGCATAGGAAATCCAGTACGTGTGGGGAGTTTATGGTCAAACGGCACTTGCTTAGGGGGTAAACAAGCCTGAAAGCATCACTTGCTTTTTTAGGAAGCTAGAATATAATGAATCCTAACATAAACCGAATTATCCGTCAAGTATCCAACTTTGTGATGTCGAAAGAAAGTAGGGCCTTTTATTGGACACGTTAGGACAATTTCCACATTCGTTTTTTCCGGAAATCTTTCAAAACCGGATTTTTTTGATTACCTTAGCCGTTTGGGTTTTAGCTCAAACGATAAAGGTTATTTTTGGGGTGGTTAAGGAAAAAAGGTTTAATTTTCGTTGGTTTATTGGTACTGGCGGCATGCCTTCCAGTCATGCGGCGGGGGCTTCGGCCTTGGCAACTTCAGTAGGCTTGGAATATGGCTTTAACAGCCCTTTGTTTGCTGTAGCTGCTGCCTTTGCCATGGTGACCATGTTTGATGCTCAAGGAGTGCGTCGGGCCACCGGTTACCAGGCTACCATCCTTAATAAAATGATGGAAGATATATATTGGAAAGGCCAGATCGAAGAGCAACGGTTAAAAGAATTAGTAGGGCATACACCCATCGAGGTACTGGCAGGATTCACCTTTGGGGTGTTCTGTGCCATGGCCTTATATAGCATATAGTAGTAATGTGGAAGGAGATTTATGAACCAGAAGATTATTATTGGTATTGTGGCGGCCATTGTTTTAGTCGCAGGAACGATCGGTATCATCCATCATCACAAAGCAGTTGCTGCTGCTTCCAAAGATTCCGAGGAGACAAGTGTCCCTGTTAATCAACTTTTAGCCCAAGCAGCTCAGGAGGAGGCCAATGGGGATAAACTTAAAGCTAAGGAAGCTTATGACCAAATTATCAGTAATTATCCGGATTATGATAAGATCCAGGACGTGCAAGATAAGCTCGGGAGCTTGAACATCGATCTTATTTTTTCTCCCGCTCCCATGCCGCAAACAATCACCTACGAGATCGTCCCCGGGGATTCTTTGGGGAAATTAGCGCGTAAATATCACACCACTTCCCAGCTTATTAAAAGGGCCAATGGATTAAAAAGCGATGTGATCCGTACCGGCGAGAGATTGCGCATATGGACAGCGCCGTTTAATATCCTGATCAATAAATCGCAAAATGTTCTTTTTTTGAAATCCGGTGAAGAGGTGATCAAGATCTATCATGTATCGACGGGAAAAGATAATATTACACCGGTAGGGACCTTTAAGATCGCAACCAAGATAGAAAAACCGGTGTGGTACAGGAATGGAGGATCTCCTATTCCTTCCGAAAGCCCGGAGAATGAATTAGGCAGCCGCTGGATGGGTTTTGATACGGATTCGCATTACGGTATTCACGGTACCCTTCACCCTGAATCGATCGGACAACAGGTGACCGCTGGTTGTGTGCGCTTGAAAAACGAGGATGTTGAGGAGCTTTTTGACGTTATTCCCATCGGGACTGAAGTCGTTATCCAAAATTGATTTCGACGTAACGTCGCAATCATCCTGAGCCTATAAGCGAGGGATCTTAATAGGACAAATAATCTATGGCAACTCTGGATTTTGAAAAGCCGATCCTCGAACTTGAACATAAAATCGATGACCTTCGCCAAATGGGCTCCAAAAGGGTGACCCTCGAGCCGGAGATCAAGCGGCTGGAGTCTAAACTCGAGAAATTAAAAAATGATGTCTATAATAATATGACGCCCTGGCAACGGGTGCAAATTGCCCGCCATCCTAAACGTCCGTATACGTTTGATTATATCCGCATGATGACGGATGAATTTTTAGAATTGCATGGGGACAGGTTATTTAATGACGATAAGGCCATGATCGGTGGTTTTGCTAAGATCGACGGGCAGAGGGTGATGATCATCGGTCATCAAAAGGGCCGCGACGTTAAGGAAAATGTTTTGCGTAATTTTGGCTGTGCCCATCCGGAGGGCTATCGCAAGGCCATCCGGTTGATGCGCCTGGCCGCTAAATTTCACGTGCCGGTCATTTGCCTGATCGATACCCCTGGCGCCTATCCTGGTATTGGGGCCGAAGAGCGCGGGCAGGCCCAGGCCATTGCTGAAAATTTAAGGGATATGATGGGCATCAAGACGCCTATCGCGGCGGTGATCATCGGTGAGGGCGGCAGCGGCGGAGCTTTAGGGATCGGAGTGGCGGACCACATTCTTATTTTGCAGCATGCTTACTATTCTGTTATTTCGCCGGAAGGTTGCGCATCCATCCTTTGGCGCAGTTCTCTCAAGGCCCCGCAAGCCGCGGAAGCTTTGAAGATGCACGGGGAAGAGTTGGTAAAATTTAAGATCGTGGATGAGATCATCCCTGAACCTTTGGGCGGTGCTCACCGGGACCCGCAAGAAGTGGCTATTCAATTGAAGACGGCCCTCATTAAATATTTAAAGAAAGCATCCTCGTTAAGCCTTCAAGAACTTTTGGACGCCCGCTATAAAAAATACCGTGACATTGGCGAATTCATCGACAAGAAATGACCCTCCAGCCAGACATCCGTGACCTGTCTTTAGAAGAATTGGCGGCTTATTTGAAATCCGTTGCCGTAGAATCTTTCCGTGCCGAACAGATCTTTCAATGGATCTATCAAAAAGGAGCATGGGGGTTTGACCAGATGTCCAATATCCCTAAGCCATTAAGGGACCGCTTACAGGATGCTTTTATTCTCAAACCTAATGAGATCGCCCAAAAATTGGTTTCTGAGGACGGCACCACCAAATTTCTTTTTGACCTGTATGATCATGAAAAGATCGAGAGTGTGCTGATCCCAACGAAGACCCGTACAACCGCCTGTATCTCCACACAGGCTGGCTGCAAGTTTGGTTGTAAATTTTGCGCCAGCGGTCTTGGCGGCTGGAAAAGGAATCTTAGCTGTGCGGAGATCGTGACCCAGGTCTTGCACGTCAAAGAAGAAGCCTTGAAGCATCAAAGACCTCTGTCTAATATCGTATTTATGGGAACGGGCGAGCCGATGGATAATTTCATTAATTTGATGAAAGCGATCCGTATCATCAATTCTAGTAAAGGAATCAATATAGGGGCCAGGCATATCACTATTTCTACCGTCGGAGTTGTTCCTAAGATCCGGGAATTGTCCCAAGAGGGACTGCAGGTTGAATTGGCTATCTCTTTGCATGGGTATGATAATCCGTCCAGGGATGTGCTTATGCCGGTCAATAAGAAATATCCTTTTGATGAATTGATCGCGGCCTGCCGGGAATATGTCCGCAATACCCATCGGCAGATCACGTTTGAATATATCCTTATTAAGGATGTCACGTGCACGCCTCATGCGGTGGCCAGTCTTCAGAAAGCCTTTAGAGGGATCATCTGCAAAATGAACCTTATTCCATATAATCCTGTTTCAGAATTTGACCACAAAACTCCTACCCGTGAAGAAATGACTGCTTTTAGAAACAGCCTTGAAGAAAGCGGTGTTCATGCCACTATCCGTACACCCCGAGGCAAAGATGTGAACGCTGCCTGTGGGCAGTTAAGGCATTTAAATAAGTAGGATCTCTGAGATATTATTGGGCAGAAGGAGCAGCGGTATAAGGATCATGATCATGGTCGTGATCGTGGTCGTGATGCATGAGTTCCTCAAGCCTTTTAAGAAATTCTTGGATATGAGGATTATTCATTAATTCTTTGATCCTGGGACTGTTTTCTACAGCTTGAAGGTCATGATGCTCGACAGCTTCCACCAATTCGGGATCTTGAAGCAATTTCATAATATCAGGGTCTTGGGTCATTTGCATAAGTAGGGCCATGCTCTGAGGATTAGACATCAATTCCCTTTGTTCCCGCGCAATTTGTTGATCTAAATCTGGAGGCTGACTAGGCCAAGTCGGATTGCCTTGACCTGGTTCTGGTTCCGGACCGATTGGATGTGGCTGGCTTGGATTGCCTTGTCCAGGTTCTGGTTGTGGACCAACTGGTTGTGGAGATCCTGAGCCTGGATTAACTGGATTGGTCGGATAATTTGATCCGGAGTTCCCTTGGCCAGAGCGATTATTGATACTGACCACATCACTGACGTTGGCAGTTATATTGCCAATGATAGGAGCCTTAATGGTATAGACCCCGTTATTGATCCCAACCAGTTGACCAACGATTTGTGAACCGTCCTTGAGCGTGATCACTTGATCGGAATTATCAGCAAAACTGAGCAAAGGAATTGACAGGAAAAATAAGGTAGATAGAAAAATAGTTCGGTTCATATTGAAAGTGTAACATTTAATTGTGCGTTTGGCAAATTCTTATGGGATCAAAATGAGGGTTTGGGGATGGTAAGTTTGACAAAAGGGTTTGGGGATGATATATTGGCTTCCTCTTAAAAGTAATTAGAGAATATAGCGCGGGGGTTGGCAGTTTATCTCAGATAATATTGGGATAACGGCGCACTCACACCATGTTTTTTCTGATATATTTGAAAAAGTAATATTGTGGTAAATATGGGGTTGTAGCTCAGTTTGGGAGAGCGCCTGCATGGCATGCAGGAGGTCAGGGGTTCGATCCCCCTCAACTCCACTTGATTTTTGCCAAGGTGGCGGAACTGGTATACGCGCTGGTCTCAAAAACCAGTGGTCTCACGGCCGTGAGGGTTCGATTCCCTCCCTTGGCATTTATTGTTTATGGAAGGCAGGCGATGAAGAGATACCTTAGGGGTATGGTTGGTTTTTTAATTATATTGATTTCTTTAGCTGTTGCAGCCACCGCTCAGGATGCTCTCAAAGAAGGAAAATGGTCCATGACCATGGTCACGCATATGGACAATATGTCTCCGGAAATGGCCGCTGCCATGCAACAGATGCAGAACATGACCCCGGAAGCAAAAGCGGCGATGCAAAAGGCACAAGAGAAAATGGGTTTTCAGGTGAGCTCCAATGGCCAAGATATGACAGTGATGACGACCCATTGCATTACGAATCAAAATCCGGTGCCGCAACATTTGAAAGACATGAATATGGAGAATTATTGTCAACAGACCCATGAGATCAATGGGGGGACGGTCAAGTTTCATTTGACGTGTGACCACGATGATTTTCAAATGGAATCTTCGGGAACTATGACATATGCCGGTGATTCAATGACAGGGAGCATCAAGTCCCATGAGGTCAAAGCAGGCAAGACCCTAGATTCCACCATTAATATTACCGGGCAATACGTAGGCCCCTGTTAAGTAGTTATTTAATCAACGTTTTTATTGTAAACCTCAATTACCATCGCAGTTGACAATCCTTCCGACTTAAGGCTATAATCTTCCCCATGGAACTTATTTATTTAGATCATGCGGCAAGCACACCGTGCGACCCTCGTGTGCTCGAGGCCATGCGTCCTTATTTCTTTGAGCAAAGCGGTAATGCTTCAAGCCCGCACAAACAAGGCCGTCAGGCTCGCAAGGCCATTGAGGAGGCCCGTGAAATAGTTGCAGCCCTCCTAAGTGCCCAGCCTACAGAAATTATTTTTACAAGTTCTGCCAGTGAATCCAATAATCAGGCCATTTTTTCAACGGCCAGGGCCACAAAGGGCCAGGGCAGGCATATTATTGCCTCTGCGATCGAGCATCATTCGGTAGTAGAACCCTTGCATCAGCTTGAGCAAGATGGTTTTCAAGTGAGTTTAATTAAGCCCAAACCTGACGGTATTATTGCGTATGAGGATATCGAATCCGCCATACGACCGGATACCATCCTTGTGTGTCTGGCGCATGCCAATAATGAGGTTGGCACCGTACAGCCAGTTGAAAAAGTCGGGCGTTTGTGCCGTGAGCGTGGGATCAAATTTTTAGTGGATGCCACCCAGACCGTCGGGCATGTGCCGGTAAATGTTACCGAAATAGGTTGCGATTTTCTTTCTTTTTCAGCGCATAAATTTTATGGGCCTCAAGGGGTGGGAGTTTTATATATCCGTGGTGGTAACTGTCCAGCATTTATACTAGGCGGGGACCAGGAGCGTGGCCGCAGGGCAGGCACGCATAATACTACGGGAATCGTTGGCTTAGGGGAGGCTGTTAAACTTTGTCTTAAGGATATAAAGGAGAATGTCCAAAAGGAAGTTGTTTTAAGAGACAGGATCATTGATTTTGTTTTAAAAGAGATCCCTTCAACTATCCTTAACGGACATCGTGAAAAACGTCTGCCTAACAATGCACATTTTTCTTTTGTGGATATCAACGGTGAGGAGCTTGTCAGTGCCTTGGACCTGGCGGGGATTGCCGTATCCATGGGCTCAGCCTGCACTTGGGGAAAATTAGAGCCTTCCCATGTACTGAAGGCCATAGGATTGACTGACCCAATGGCGTTAGGTTCTTTGCGCGTAACCGTAGGCCGCTGGACGACGGATCAAGATATTACTTATTTTCTGGAGCAGTTGAAATTAAAAGTAGAAAATTTACGAAAAATTTAAATTTATGCAAGAACGCATCATACAATTTTTAAAAGAGAGCGATGGGTATATTTCCGGTGAGGAGATCAGTCAGCGGCTGAAGATGTCGCGGGCAGCCATCTGGAAGTATATGCAGGAATTGCGCGCTTTGGGCTATGAGATCGCGGCCGTGCCTCATTTAGGTTATCAGCTGGTGACCTGCCCGGATAAACTTTTGAGCTCGGAGATCCGCTCAGGTCTTGGCACAAAGATCATCGGCAAAGAGATCATCGTCATGGATACGGTCAGCTCCACCATGGATGAGGCTTTTCGATTAGGCAATGAAAACTGTGCTGAAGGCACGGTGGTTTGCGCAGAAGCTCAATCCAAAGGCCGCGGCCGCTTGGGGCGTGTTTGGTCATCCCCGAAGGGCAAGGGATTATATTTTTCTTTTGTTTTGCGGCCAAGCTTACCTCTCAATCAGTTAGCACAACTGACATTAATGTCAGCGGTGGCTTTGGCTGAAGCGATAGAAAACATCAGTGATCTTAAGCCTTCGATCAAATGGCCCAATGATATTCTTTGGGAAGGTCACAAGCTGGCCGGTATTTTGACGGAACTGCGTGCAGAATCTGATCAGGTCAAATTCGTCATTGTAGGCATCGGCCTTAATATTAATACATTATCACAGCATCTGCCGCCGGGATCAAGCTCTTTAAAAGTTGCTGCGGGGAACCATTTTGATCGGACAGAAGTCTTTCAGGCCATTCTACGTTCTCTGGAAGAAGGGTATTTAAGGCTTTTAAACCATGAGTGGGTCTTGATCATGGAAGAATGGAAAAAGCGCAGTGCCACACTGAATAAGCGTGTAAGGATAGCAGATTCTGCCGGCACCATTGAAGGTGAAGCCATTGACTTGGACGAAGATGGCGCCCTATTGATCCGCAAAGACAATGGTTTGATCGTCAAAAAATCTGCGGGAGATGTCTTTTTACTGCGATGAGAACAAGTTATTTACAAAAAGATCTGCAGGATTTGGAAAGCTTGGGATTGCTTCGGTCGTTAAAGACGCTCAATTCTCCTCAAGGCCGGGAGATCACGTTTGAGAATAAGAGGGTATTGAATTTTTCTTCCAATGATTATCTTGGCTTAGCTAATGATGCGCGTATCAAGCAAGCAGCCATTGAGGCGATAGAAGAGTATGGATTTGGCTCAGGGGCTTCGCGATTAATTTGCGGTAATATGGATCCGCACGTAAAACTGGAAGAGGAAGTAGCGAAATTTAAAGATACAGAAAGCTCCCTGGTTTATTCCAGCGGGTACATGGCCAATACCGGAATTATCCCGGCGCTGACAGATCGTCACAGTGTGGTCTTAAGTGATAAATTGAACCATGCATCTATTATAGATGGGATCATTTTAAGCCGGGCCAAATTTGTGCGTTACCCCCATGCCGATATGCAGGCCTTGCAAAAAGCCCTAAAGGACATTCCAGTCGCCCAGCATAAACTGATAGTCACGGACAGTGTTTTTAGTATGGATGGAGACAGGGCGCCACTCAAGGAGATCGTTGATCTGGCCGAGCGTTATGAAGCCATGGTCATGGTCGATGAGGCCCATGCCTTTGGGGTACTTGGCGCCAAAGGGAGCGGATTAGTCGAGGAGCTTAAGTTGGGCGATCAGGTGGATATTCAGATGGGGACTCTGTCTAAGGCTGCGGGATGTTTTGGGGCGTATGCCTGCGGGACAAAAATTTTACGGGAATATTTGATCAATAAAAGCCGCAGTTTTATTTATACGACGGCCATGCCGCCGGCCCTGGCCCAGGCAGCACGGGTTGCCCTGCAGATCATCCTTGAGGGCCATCAATTACGCCGTCAATTAAGAGACAACGGGGATTATCTGCGCGTTAAACTTCGGGCCATAGGATTTGATACCATGAATTCAAGTACGCCTATCATACCCGTCTTGGTCAAAGATCCATTGGCAGCAGTTAACATGTCCCGGGAATTATTGAAGCAAGGGATCTTTGTGCAAGCCATACGCCCTCCGACGGTGCCGTTGGGTACGGCGAGGTTAAGGCTGACAGTGATGGCCACGCATACAAAAGAGGACCTGGACCGGTTATTAAATGCGTTAAAGGGATTATAAGCATGCCATTTTTTAAAACACATAGAGGTTTGGATTGGTATTATGAAGTGTCAGGCGAAGGGGACGCGATCGTCATGATCCATGGCCTGGGCGCCACCGGCCGCTTCTGGCAGGCCCAACAAGAATTTTTAAAAGCGGATTTTCAAGTCGTGACCATAGACTTGCCTGGCCATGGCAAGAGCGGCTGGAAGCCGTTGAGCCTGATCGAAATGGCCATTGATATCCGCCAGATCTTAAGCAGCCTCGGGTTTACCCAATTTTCTTTGTTGGCCTCATCCATGGGAGGTTTGGTGGCTTTAGAACTTTATCGCATGATCCCGCAGGATGTCATGCGTATTTCTTTGGTCGGCTCGATCCCGAAATTTGCCCGCGGCAATAATTATCCCGCAGGATTGGATATTGAAAAAATACATACCCTCAGTCAACAGTTCGACGGGGATTATGCTTCCATATTGGATATTTTTTTTCGTTCTTTATTTACCATGAAAGAGCGCGCGAGTGACCGTTTTAAATGGGTCAAACAATTGCGCCAGACAGAAGCCTTACCGCGTCGAGAAGCGCTCAAACATTTTTTGGATATTTTGGAAAAAACAGACCTGCGCGACCGTATTGCTTCAATGATCTGCCCGGTACAGTTTATTACGGGAGCCGAAGATTATATTTGTCCTCGGGCGATCATGGATTGGGTGGCAGAGCATACGCATAACGCCAGGTTTGATTTTATGGAGGGATGCGGCCATTTACCATTTTTAACACAGACCAATGAGTACAACCGATTGTTAGAGGACTTTTTACTTAATTAGTGAATATGCTACAAACGCTCAATAATAAAATACAGCAGGGATTCAGCAAAGCGGCGCAAAGGTATGACCAATATTCGAGCCTGCACCGGAAAATAGCGGATAAGCTTCTGGCTCAAGTCGCCCAAGGGCCTAGGCCCTCAGCTCTCTTGGATGTGGGCTGCGGCACGGGATATTTGACGGTCAAGGCTAAGGAGTTATTTCCGACAAGCAAGGTCATCGGGCTCGATTTTGCCCAAGGAATGCTTGATGTGGCCCGCTTGAAGCATGAAGATATTATTTGGATTCAGGCTGATGGTAATAATTTGCCGTTTTCAAACGAATGCTTTGATATTGTCGTATCTAATTTAGCCTATCAATGGGCAGAGGACCTTTCTCGGGCGTTTTGCGAGGTAAAAAGAGTTTTGAACACTCATGGGGTCTTGGCCTGTACTATTTTTGGGTACAACACCTGCCAAGAATTATTTCAATCCCTGAGGGTGGCCAGTAAAGGAGCGTTACAATTTGTTCGACTGCCAGATCAACGTCAGATCTCTGAAGCGCTCAGTATCAGTGGATTTAAAGATCCAATAGTTAGTTGTGAACAGATAAAGGTTGAGTTTAAGGACATGTATGAATTAATTAATTGGTTTAAAACGATCGGCGCCCCGCATCTTCCCCGTGAAGGGTATCTGGGAGCAGAGACTTTATTCAGGGCAGCTAAGGTTTACCGTGAGCAATTTTCTTATCTTCAGGGCGTTGGGGCGACATTTGAGGTGATCAGGATCTATGCTAAAAAGTAAGGTCATTTTCATCACAGCAACAGATACCTCGGTGGGCAAGACAGTGGCAGCCTATGTTTTAGGCGTTTTGCTTCGTAGCAGGGGAGTCAATGTGGGCGTGATGAAACCTGTTCAGTGTGCAGGTCAGGATGCTCAGTTTCTAAAAAAGAACTTGATGCTTCAAGATGATCTAAAAGAGATCAATCCTTTTTATGCGCCGGAGCCTTTATCTCCTCATCTGGCTTTTCGCCGGGCAAAGGTCAAATTTGATAAGTGCAGAGTACAGGCTAATTTGAAGAAATTGCAGGCTCGTTATGATATTGTTTTAGTCGAAGGGGCCGGCGGGCTCATGGTGCCGTTAGCCAAGGGGTATTATAACGCGGATCTTATCGCTGATCTAAAAGCTTCGGTGATCATCGTTTCACGTCTGGGTTTGGGTACGATCAATCATACCTTGTTGACCATTAATGAGGCCCAAAGAAGGGGCCTCAAGATATTGGGACTTATATTTTGCCAGATAAAGTCTGGAAAAAAGAGTTTGCCGGAGAGCACCAATCCTCAGGAGATCGAAAAATTATCCGGCGTGAAGGTTTGGGGAATAATCCCTTATTTAAAATCATTAAATCAAAAGAATATCTTACGCACATGCCAAGATCTCAAGCTCAACGTTTAAAACAGTGGGATAAAGAATATATCTGGCATCCTTTTACCCAGATGAAGGATTGGGTCAAGGATGAACCATTGATCATTGATTCTGCCGATGGGATATATCTTAAAGACATTGATGGGAATATTTACATGGATGGAGTTTCATCATTGTGGGTCAATGTCCACGGCCATCGTCACGCCCGGATCGATGCGGCGTTAAGCAAGCAGATCCATAAATTAAGCCACTCAACCCTGTTGGGATTATCTAACACGCCAGCCATAGAGTTAGCCCGACGATTGGTCAAGATCGTTCCCAAGGGTTTGAAAAAGGTATTTTATTCGGACAATGGGTCAACGGCCGTTGAGATCGCCATTAAGATGGCGTATCAATATTGGCAGAATGTCGGTGAGAATAAAAAAACTCAGATAGTCCATTTGAACAATTCTTATCATGGGGATACCTTGGGTTCAGTCAGTGTGGGCGGCATTGATTTATTCCATAAGGTTTATCACAAGCTTATTTTTAAGACGATCAGTTTGAAAGGTCATGGATGGGAGGCCCTGGAAGAATTAGAGAAATTGCTTAAAACCAAGCATCATAGCATCGCGGCCTTAGTAGCAGAGCCCTTGATACAGGGTGCCGCGGGGATGTTGGTATGGCCGGAGGGTTCGCTTAAAAAAATGCGTGATTTGACCAAGAAATATAATGTTCTTTTTATTGTTGATGAAGTGGCCACAGGGTTTGGGCGTACAGGAAAAATGTTCGCCTGTCAGCACGAAGGGGTATCGCCTGATTTTTTATGCCTGGCTAAAGGGATCACCGGAGGATATCTACCTTTGGCCGCGACCCTGACCACTCAAAAAGTTTATAAAGGCTTTCTTTTTGATCATAAGGAGCAAAAAACTTTTTTTCACGGGCATACGTATACAGGTAATCCTCTGAGCTGTGCCGCGGCTTTGGCCAATCTTGAGGTTTTCCAAAAAGAGCGGACCTTGGCCAAACTTTCCCCTAAGATAAAATTCTTGGCTAAAAAGCTTAAAATGTTTTATAATCTGCCTTCTGTCGCCGAGGTCCGTCAGAAGGGATTTATGGTAGGCATCGAGCTCAAAGGCCGCCTGGAAGACCGAGCGGGCGCGAGAGTTTGTCAACAAGTTCGTCCATATGGGGTGATTTTAAGGTCCTTAGGAAATGTGATCGTCCTCATGCCCCCTTTAAGCATTTCCGTTGAGGAATTAGATTTTTTACTGATGGCAACATATAGGGCCATTGAGCGGGTGGCTCGGGATTAGATATGAAGACCAACAAAGACAAAACAGTTTACGTAGCCATGAGCGGAGGGGTGGACTCCTCAGTGGTGGCGGGGCTAATCAAGGAAGCCGGCTATAACACCGTCGGGGTGACCATGTGTTTTAACATCACGCACAATGACGGCAAGGCCTCTTGCTGCGGCATTGACGGCATTGCTGATGCCAAGCGCGCGGCAGATATCCTTGATATCCCGCATTATGTGTTTAATTTCGCCCATGATATCAACGAATATATCATTGATAATTTTACCGATGAATATCTCAACGGCCGTACGCCCAACCCCTGCGTCCGTTGCAATCAGCATTTAAAATTCGGGACTTTATATCAAAAGGTCAAAGCCTTAGGGGCAGAATATCTAGCCACGGGGCATTACGGCAAGATAGAGTTCAATGCCCAGCGCAACAATTATGAATTAAAAAAAGCGGTGGATCCCAAAAAAGACCAGTCTTATTTTTTATACAGCATGAGAAAAGAGACCTTGGCATCGGTGATGTTCCCGTTAGGAGGATTGACCAAGCCGGAGGTACGGGCACTGGCCCGTAAATTTTCTCTTAATACCGCTGAAAAACCCGAAAGCCAGGATATTTGTTTTGTCCCTTCCAGCGGGTATAAGAAATTCATTGAAGATAGGGTGGGATCACAAGCCATGACCCCAGGGCCATTTGTTGACGAGAACGGTAAGGTCATAGGCCAGCATAAAGGATTGGCGAATTATACCATCGGTCAACGCGATAAATTGGGATTGGCCTTGGGCTTTCCGGTCTATGTTTATAAAATGGACCGCGCGACCAACACCGTTCATATCGGGGACCTTAGAAAATTATATTCCGGTGGATTGAAGGCCAGTGCTACCAATTGGGTGAGCATGGAAATCCCTCAAGAAACCATAGAAGTTAGCGCTAGAATCCGCTATAATTCTCCTGAAGTTAAAGCCTATTTAACAGCGCTGGACAAGGATACAGTTTCCATCAAGTTCGCAGAGCCGCAAAAATCTGTTACTCCCGGCCAATCGGTGGTTTTTTATAATGGGGACGTGGTTTTGGGAGGGGCTATTATCGACGAAGCAATATCCTGCCCTGAGGAAGAGTTAATTTTGGCGGATATAGTAAAGTAGAATATACATGAAAATTTTATTATTCCTGCTGGCATTATTGATCCTTGCGGTACCGTTGTCCTTTGCGCAATCTGAAAATCCCGCCCAACAGTATGAACAGCAAAGGGGAACACAGCCTCCTGTGGACGGTGTGTGGCATGTGTATGATCGGAGCGGGAACTTACAGAGAGAAGAAAATTATCATAATTACAGGCTAGATGGGGTGATCAAAGATTATTATCCTTCGGGCGCTATAAAAGAAGTGATGAATTATTCAGATGGCTACCGGGTGGGGGACGACAAAGGTTATTATGAAAACGGCGGCTTGGAACACCAAGACAACTATGTCAACAATGATCTTCAGGGGCCGAGCACCCATTATTATGACACCGGTGAAACTGAAAGCCAAGAGAACTATACCAATGGAAATTTAGACGGAGAAAAGAAGGTTTTTTATAAGGACGGGAATTTAAAACAAGATATGTTTTATTCAAATGGCGTGGTTGATGGTGATTCATATACTTATACGGAAGATGGGCAGGTCTCGACGGAAGACCATTATTACAATGGAGCG
>Ga0302140_10003545_pt1 | contig 20030 bp, 5 predicted proteins | sample I_Bog_E1_1_FD_202095 | JGI IMG/M metagenome (GOLD analysis project Ga0302140, IMG submission 202095) | Peat permafrost microbial communities from Stordalen Mire near Abisko, Sweden - I_Bog_E1_1 | ecosystem: Environmental > Terrestrial > Soil > Wetlands > Peat | place: Sweden: Abisko, Stordalen... | reverse complement strand
ATTGGTAAACAGCAGGGTGCCACTCACGGCATTGTAGCTTTTGCCAGCCGTGGCCGAACCATTGACCGTGGCATAGGAGACCTGAAGCGGAGGATTGATGCCGGACGGCTCCGCCCCCGGATTCGAACAGTCCACGGTGATCGTGACCGAACCGGAATTCTTAAACACCGTCGTGGCATTGGTGGAGAAGCTGATACCCGCGGCCGCGCCCTGGAGAATGACCAAAGAATTGCTGGGGGCAAACAACTGAGCATTCACCGGAGCATAAAGGTTCACACCGAAGGCCAGATCCGTCAGGTTCGATTGGTTGATCAGCGGAACCGCGATGGAGCCAAACGTCTGCCCCACCCCGAAAGTGAGCGTGCCCACGGTATTGGAGAAATTAACCCCGGCAACCGCGGTGCCATTGACGGTGGCGAAATGGATGGAGGAAACCACATTCAGGTTGTTAACGCGCTGGACCAAAAGATTCGCGACCCCGGCATTTTCAGGCACCAGGTTGGTGGCTTGAGTGAAACTGATGCCCGCGTTGGAGTTAAAAATGGTCACCGTCGCGTTGGTGGGACTGACAAAGGTTCCGGGACCGGTCAGATTAATGGAAAAGCTTTCCGTGCCTTCCGCCGTGGCAGTATTCGCGACCTGCAACGCGATGGTTTGATTGGTGACGTTTTGGTCAAAATTGACCAAGCCATTGGTGGCAAGGTACTTGCCCGGCGACTGCGCCGTGCCATCCTGGGTGGCGAAGCCCACGGTCGCCGGCGCCAATCCAAAGGCGCGCTGAATGGTTACGTACACATTGGTGTAACCCAATCCGCCGCCTTCCGTAATGTAGTAATTGTTGGTGGCAAAGGAGAATTCACCCGGGGAAGTGACCGTGTCAATAATCGTCAATACGGCATTGCTGGGATTAATCAGCGTTGACCCACTCGCGCCAAACAACTCCATGTTCACGGTGCGATTGCCTTCGGCCAGGCCGTTGTTGGTCACGGGAACATCGACCACCACATCCGAGACACCGGGATTAAAGGTAACGAGCTGGCTAGTGGGGGTGTAATCAATGTTCGTGACGGCCGTGCCGCTATTGGTGGTGGTAAAGCTGACCACGGTGGTGCCAAGGGTGCTGCCCGAGCGGACAAGGGTGATCGGTGCCACGCCATTAACCACATTTTTGGCCACGGAGTAGTTGGCCGAGGAAAAGCTGACATCCGAGTCATCATTGACGATGGTTATGAAAGACGTCGCCTGGCCGCCGATATCGGCCGGCGGGGTAGCATTGCTTAGCGTTAATTTTGCCATTAAGTTGGTGGTAACCACTCCGTCGTCCATCACCGGAACGGTGAAGGTTCGAACCACCTCACCCAGCGGAAAGTCGAGAGTGACCACGGTATTACTGTAATTGATGCCGGCGATGGCTGTTTCATTGCTAGTGGCCGCCGTGACAAAGATGTCCCCCGTGGCGGCATTGGTGGTTCCACCAGTCCGGATGACCGAGATGACCACGCTGGCGCGGTCTTCGTCAATCTGATAATCGGCGGAGCTGAATTGGAATCCGCCCGAGCCACCGATGGAGCCGGCGTAAATGCGGGCAATATATGCAATATCCTGGCTGTTAAATTGCGTGAATCCGCCGCCGACGAGGATTTTTTCATCGGGCACCGTACTGGGAAAGCCCGGAATCGTGTCTTCCTGGATGGCGATGGCGGCGACAAAATCACTCGCACCGGAGCCAAAGTTGATGCTGGGATCCACCGTTCCATCGGGATTCAAGCGAGTGATCCGACTGCGGGTGACACCGTTGCAATCGGTAAATTCACCGCCCAAAACGATGCGATTATCTTCCTGGACGCCAATGGCCAGGACGGCGTCGTTGGCCCCGGGTTGCGGATTAAAAGAGGCATCGACGGTTCCATCGGCATTCAGCCGCGCAATGTGATTCAAGACCACACCATTGACATTCGTAAACAGACCACCAATTAAAATCCGGCCGTCCAGTTGCAGGGCAATGGCGCGAACCGAATCGCTGGCGCCCAAGCCAGCGGCATCGAAATTGGTGTCGGCGGAGCCATCGACATTGACGCGGGCGATGTGGTTGAAATTCGTAACGCCGTTATAACTGGTAAAATCGCCGCCAATCAGAATTTTGCCGTCGGATTGGACGGCCATGGCATAGACAGTGGCGTTCGCCCCGAGTCCCCCGGAATTAAAGGATACATCGGGCGTGCCGTCCGAATTCAGGCGGCCGAGACCGTTGAAGGTGTCACCTCCGAGCGTAGTAAATGCGCCGGCGACCAAGACCTCGCTGACACCATTGACAAATGTTTCCGACACCGCATAAACCGGGTTGTCCGCCCCGGCACCGGGATTGAACAGGCTGTCGGCGGTACCATCCGTGTTGAGGCGGGCGATATGGGGATAAGCCGAGCTGTTGATATTGGTGAAGAAACCACCGAGAAGAATCCGACCATCCGCCTGCACGAAGATTGAGCGCACACTGCCATCGGCCCCGTACGAGTCAGTGGGCAGGGAGAAATTGGCGTCCAAGCTGCCGTCGGAGTTGAGGCGGGCGATGCGGTTGCGGGCAACACCGTCAGCCATGGTGAAGTCTCCGCCCACCAACAACTGGTTATTGGTCTGCAACACCAGGCTATAGACATTGCCGTTAAAGCTAGTGTTGGTGTAGCCCACGTCGGGAGATCCGGGCGACTCATTAACGATGCTGCTATTAACGATATAAAGGGTGGCATTAGCTGGCGTTCCCAACCCAGCGGCGGTGGTCAATCCATTGGTGCTCAACCGAATGAACAGATCGTACAAGGCGTTCGTTCCGGCGGGAAGAATAGGCACGGTCAACACCTGGCTTACCTGACCGTTGGTGAACGTAAGGGTGTTGGTGGAGCCGACATAATTGACGCCGTTAATAGCGGTGTCATTCAGGGTAAAGTAGTTGACGGACACCGTGCCAACGCTACCGCCGGTACGAGTGACGGGAATCAAGGCATAGCCCCCATATTGCTTGACGGAATAAGCGGCGGCACTGAACTCGAAGACCCCCGCCGAATCCGTATTATCCACGGTTAAAGTGGCGTTGGTGCCGCCAAAAGCGAGGGGCTCCGGGTTGTTGGTATTACTGACCAGGCTGTTGGTCAGCTGCAGAAAGGCCACCAGATTGGAAGTCACCACATGATCGTCAATCACCGGCATGGTAATGGTTTGCGGCGTAGCGTCCCCGCTGTTCCAGAACAGCGTGTTGGTGGAGCCAACATAATTAACCCCATTGATGGCACTGCCATTTTTAGTCAGCAAGGTGACCTGCATGGTGCCGACGCTGCCGCCCAGGCGGTTAACCGTGACGGTGGTGGACCCGGCGTTTTCCGCCACCGAATAGTTGGTCGCCGAGAGGCTGAGATGACCGGGGGCGTAATTGGGATTAATCAGGGTCAGCACCGCATTCGTCAAACCCAAAGTTGCGCCTCCGCCCGGGGTATACAGCTTCAGATTCACCGTTTTATCCGGCTGGATCGAGGTGTAATGATTATGGGTGGACACGCTGAAGGTCGCGCTGGTCTGCCCGGGATTGAAAGTAAGTTGATTCGTAGTTCCGGTATAATCCACGCCATTGGTGGCGGTGCCGTTAACGGTGGCATAATAGACGGTCACGCCATTATCGCTGCCATTGGTTCGCGTCACCGTGATCGTGGCGGTGGAGCCGTTTTCGACCACCGAGTAGCTGGCCGCACTGAAGCCCAAAACGCCAGACTTGACATTACTGTCAATGATCGTGAGCGGCGCGGTCGTTTGCGCGCCCAAGGCCGTGCCCAAGGGAATATACTGGCCGCCGAGCGTGAAGGACGAGCCCGGGGCAGACAAGGCCAGGTTGGCACTCAGATTGCCAGTGATGTTGCCGGGGTTGAATACGTCAATGTAAACATCGGCCAAAACAGGTCGCGGGTTGAAGTTCGGATCTTCGTAGAAGTTGGGGCCATAAAAACCGGGGGCCGTATCCCAAATGAGTTGGTCATCATAGTTATAGATGGTATTCCAGGTTGGCCGGGTATAGGCAGGATTCAGTGAAAAATCGGCACCCCCAGCCACGCCCGCGCCCGGGGGGGCGGTATTAGTGGAGAAGGTGGCCGAAGCTATGCCCAAGCTGCCATTCGTGCGCACCAGCGAGACGTACAGGGTGCCATCACTGTTATTCACCGAGTAATTGTTGTACATCATTTCAATATTACCCGGCCCGGGCGTCCCGCCGCCGATGACGCGCGCCACATTACTGCGCGGGCGATAGTCGTCGCGCAAGTAACCGCCGCCCACGAGCTCAAACGAGCCGCCAATGAGAATATTGCTGCTGGTGGTGATTCCATTGCTTTCCAGAGCGAGCGCATACACCGTGTTGAGGGTGTTATTGTAGGGATAATTGGTCGAGACAACATTCGCGTTGAAATACAGGTTGGGCAGGCCCGCGTATTCATTGTAGGCCGTATCCATGAAGCTCGTGTCCAGCGATCCATCCGTATAGACCCGGGCAAAACCAACACGCCGGGTCTGATTATAGGTGCTAAAATTGCCGCCGATGAGGATGTTGCCGTCAGGCTGCAGCAGCAGGGAATAGACCGTGTCCGCGTTGCCGGTGATGGGGTTCAAGGTGCCACTGCCATTCCGGAAGGTAAGGTCCAGCGTTCCATCCGGGTTTAAGCGGGTCAGGCCATAGGTTCTGACCAAATCGTAATAGGCAAACGATCCGCCGATCAGAATTTGTCCGTTGGTCTGGACGCCGATGGCATAGACGCCGTCGGGAGCGTGGCTTACCGGGTTGTAGGTACCAATGCCCGGGGTAAAGGTGGTGTCCAGCGAACCGTCCGAATTCAAGCGGGCCACGCCGCCGCTGGTCACCCCGCCCACCTTGCTAAAATTTCCGCCCAGCAACACCCGGCCGCTCGGATCGACCGCCAAGGCGCGCACGACGACATTGGAACCGCCCAGGACCCCGACCACAAAATTGGTATCCAGCGAACCATCAGTATTTAAACGCGCCACCTGATTGACCAGCTTGCCATTGTAATTCGTGAACGAGCCGGCGATCACGATCTGGCCGTTGGTTTCCAATAGCGTTGCCCATACGGTGCCGCTGGCGCCCACCCCGGGACTAAAACTGTTGTCCAGTGAGCCGTCCGTATTCAGCCGCGCGATGCCCCGGCGGTTGGAACCGTTGAAGGAGGTGAAATTGCCGCCAATGATGATCCGTCCGTCGGTTTGCAGCGCCAAGGCGGCGATGAAATCATTCGCCCCGCTGTTGTTGCCCAGCGCAGCGGAATTACCTTGAAATGCCGGGTCTTGATAGCCGTTGGGGAGAACCCGCACAATCCGGTTGTAAAGGGTGGAGTCATACGAGACAAAGCTGCCGGCAATAACCGCGTTGCCATCGGGTTGTTCCGCCACGGCATAGACCGTTCCCCCATTCCCGGGGGTCGTGCCAGGGTAAAGAAGATAGGGAGGCGTGGAATCAGATGCGTTATCCTTATTCCAACTGCGGTCCACGGCGCCCGCCGGTTGCTGGCCGGGCGGCTGACCGCCCAGCGTGATATTGTCGCCATCAAAAAGGATGGTGAGCGTAGACTGGTTCACCTCCCCCACCGTCATTCCAACATCGGTTCCGCTGGGCACCGGGGTCGCATTGTGCAACTGGATCAGCATATCCTCGTTGAACTCGACGAGACCATTGTTTTGAATGGGTATCGTGATTTGTTTCGGGTTATAATCCTTTGCGCCCCAGCTCAAGGTGCCAGTCATCGGCGTGAAATCACTGTTCTCCGTGGCATAATCAGAGCCCGCCTGGAGCGGAAAAGTATTGGCTGGATGATAAAGTTTTTTGATGATTAGCGAATCAAAATCGTTATGCGGTGAAATGTCATTATAGCTGGAATAATCCGGATCGATCAAATAATCCACGGTCACCGAATCCAACGGATTACCGCCCGATCTGGTCACACTAATGATGGCGTTGTTCTCGTTCCGAGCCACGCGAAAGGTGGAGCGTTCAAAATTGACAACGCCCGGCGCATACGTAATGGTGGGGCTCAAGGCTTGAACATGGATAGCGCTGTTGGCGCCCAAGGTCGGGGCAATCAGCAGATTAGTATCCTCCAGCGGGCTTAGCCGCGGATTGGAGAGCGTGACCAGCGCATACGCGGAAATTCCGGGGAGGTTGGGCGCATCGGGATTGGTAAACGAGGTCAAGGGCAGGATGACGTCCGCGCTCATTTGCAAGTTGCCAAGCGCCACGGTGCCCGAAGTCGGCAAGATACCTTCTTCCGATGCCGACACGATTATCTGGGTGCTGACCAGCTGGTACGAATAGAAATTGGTCGTGACGATGGATTCATTCCCACCGCTGTCAAAGGTGTCACTGCCGCCCACAATGATAGTCCCCACCGGCGCCGGCCAATTGGTGGGGGGCGGGAGGACCGCGCCCAAGGGGATGATGGAGTTCAGGTAATTAGTGGCATTCAAAATGGTCTCCGTCATGCTGGCGACCGCGGTTGCGCCCAGCCAATTGGTGCCGGTCGTCAAAACGAATACTGGCGCGCTGGCCCCGTTCGTGTAAACGCTGTTGGTGGCATAGGCCAATCCCACCACCAGGTTGGTGTAATCAAAATTGGTGCTGTAAAACTGACGGCTGAAGCTGGCCGATAGATAGGACTGGGAAATATTGGTGCCAAAGACGTTGGTGACAAAAGTATTCGTGAAAAAGGTCTCATAATTCGCGTAGGTGGATCCATTGGTGGCCAGGGTGGTGCCGTTGAGAAAGGCACTTCCATTGGCCGGGAGGCCGGGCAGGAGGGTGCCAAAGACGTTGGTAACGGTGGTGAGGAAGAACCCATTCACAACAGTGCTGCCCCCGGTCTGGTTATTGCTCAGCAGCGGCAGGTTGGTCGGGACTGGTGACAGCGGCAGCGGTCGGCTGGCATTCGTAATCGCATACGCCACGGTCAGGGCCTGCACTGCCGTATTGGTGAAAGCATTGGTAGTGATGGTGTATTGATATCCGTAATAGTAGTTTTCATATGCATTGAACGAAAGAATATTGGTGCTGTAAGTGTTGGAATAGGTAATCGAACCATTGGTCGAGATGAACTCGCTCAAGATGTTCGTCCCAAAATAGTTCGTCGTGAAAATATTGGTATACGTCTGGTCGGCCACCGTATAATCGACCAGCACGCTGCCATAGGCCGGCGCCGGACGGGTCACGGTGAGCCGCGCCCCCCGCACACTGGCGTTTACGGTGTTTTTGTCGGCGCTAACCGGCGACGCCGAATCCGTCTGGCTGGCGGTATAAAGGTTCATGGTAAAGCCAAACGACCCGGTTGGGACGATTGGGTAACTGGCATTCCAATTCAGTTCATATTTGCCGGCGTTGTCAAAAGGTGATGAAGAGTCATTATAACTGGCGACGGAGACGTAGTAGGTCACGCCGGCGGTCACCGGAAAGTTCACCTCGCTAAACGAAAGCTGCCCATCGTCATCAGCGGCGAGCAGTGTCAGGCTGTTATCACAAAGCGTCGGATTAGCATTGGTGCTGGTCCACACCGACAATACCGCCTCGAACGCGCTGCCGAAGGTGTCCATCTCCATCGTCCCGTTGGTTGGGCAGACCCATTTCAACCAGACGCTGTTGGTTAGCGGATCGCCGACGTCCAGAGGGGTGTTTACCGCGTTGGCCTCGCAGGGCTCCAAGGTCGCCTGGGCATTGTTGCCGCTGGTGATGCCAGTGGAGCCAATGAGGGTGGCGGCATTGGCGAAATTGTCATTGGCCGGTTGCGCGCCGGCGCCACAGGCCGCCAGCGCAAGGACCGCGACCAGGACGGTTTGACAACACCGGACGGGCAGGCTCCGCGCCCTGATCGTCCTTGCAAGTATTTCTCGAATCTTATTCACAACGTTTCTCCATTGGTTCCACGCGGTCAAGCCACACGGATTCAGTTCAATAAATGTTACCCGGCTTATTCCGGAAAGTTTAACCAAGGCGACACCACGACTTTGTAATAACGCGGCGCGTTGGTAATCGCATCGAACACCCATACATTGGTCTGCTGGGAATTGTCCGGCAGGGAAGCGTTATTGACGTACACCTGCGGCGAAGGGAAGCTGTTGAGGTGAGCCGCATTGGTAACCGTCACGTTATTCCCATAATACCAGTTTGAGAAATTCGTCAGCGCCAGCCAGTTCGTGGAGAGCAGGTTGGTCGTGTACCAGACGGCGTTGGTGGCGTTGGGAATGGTTGTCCATTGCAACCGGGCCACTTTCTGGGACAGATTGGTAGCCAGGGTCAGATTGAATTTGATTTCCGCCGGCACGAAAAACGGGGTTGGATCCACGTTGTTGGGCAGGCCGTCGCTGTCCGAATCAATGGTTGAGCTCTGCGCCAGGGCAGCGTTGACCACATTGGTCGTGATGCTTCCGTCAAGGTTGGTATAAAGCACATTCGTCGAGCTTAGATAGCCCGCGTATGAATAGACCCAGCGCAGGCGTCCGCCATTGCCGCCATTGCGGCTCACGTTATCGATGGCTTCCGCCACCGACTTCCCGTTTTCGGTTGCCTGGGCGAAATAGATCATCATGTTCGTGTTGATCTTGAGCCAGGGAAAATTGTAGCTGTTGGTGCTATTGCCCTGCGTGGAAAAATTGGTAAGGACGAGCAGATCCACATATAGGGCGTTACTCATGCCGGCGCCATTGAAGGTGAGCACACCGTTACGCCCGGGAATGGATGAGCTGGCGGCATTCATGATCAGCTCGCCAATCGCCACATTATTATGATAACCCGAGGGCGACACCCCCTGGTCCGTGCCGGCCCAGACATTGACAACGGTGTAGTTCGTTGGCGCGGAAAGAGTGATGGTTGTCCCCAGCAAATCACCGCTGGCGGGTTTGACCGGCAGGTTGATGCCCGAGCCGATGCTGGCCGCGCCAACGTACCAGGAGTTATTATTGGTTAAGCCAGTGTCGGTAAGCAGATTGGTGACCACCAAGGTCAGCGAGCGTCCGGCCTGCACCACCACATTACTGGTCACCAAATTGCTGGCGGTGATCGAAATATCACTCCCGGCGTAAAGCAATCCATTGGTCAGGGTGGCGGTCAGAGCTTGCAACGAGCAGGAACCGGAGCTGCTGGAAAACACCCCGCCGTTCACGAAATTACCCGCATAGACGGTTGAGCCCAGGGCCTGGAAAATACCATCATTGATGAGTGCCGAGTCGGAAAGGAAGGAGACATCATTCGTCACCGGGTTGCTGCCGCCGGCCAGGGCGCTTTGGCCGCTCCAAGTCAGGTTGGTGGACTTGGTGGCCGGGCTGAACGTGGTCACGATGGAATTGCCCGCGGCTCCGGCAACCAGCGCGGCCAAGCCAAAGGCGTGGTTGGTCAGCGTACCGGCCGCGGCCACGGCATTGGACCGGGTGGCGCTGCTGTAGGCCGTGCCGGCGCCAGCGGATCCGTTGATGGCCGCGATTAAATTGCCCAGGGAACCATCCAGTGAACCCGGAACAATCGCAATTTGATTCGCCAGGGAATTGGTCAGCACGGTGACAAAGGTATATTGATTGGTGCCAACGGTGACGATGTCCTTCGGCACCAAGTTCGTGCCCGTCGCGGATTTTGACAAGAGTCCGCTGGCGGCTACCGCCGGCGTGACATTGGTGATAAAAGGATGCCCAAAGTAAGCCAGATTTTGCATCCGTATCGCGCCGTTGTTGGTCAGGAAATGCAGATTGGGCATGGAAGTCTGCAGGGATATGCCGGTCGAATTCAGGTTAAGTTCCCCGTCCAGGGAGGTGGCACCATTGCCCGGGGGGTTGGTCGAAAGCGTCAGACTTTGGGCATCCGAGCTAAAGGAGTTCATGACATTGAAGGTATCACTAATCACCAGGCTGTTGGTGTTGTGCAGGTTGAGATTCTGCACCTGCGCAGATTGGGTAGGCGTCAAATGGCTGCTGACCACCAGAACGCGATAATCGTTGGTTATGGTGTTGCCGGATACCGGATCCACAACCGTGACCAAAAAGCGGGTGTTCCAGCCGATCACCTGCCCGCCGAACGTGGCAATAGTCCCTTCCATCACGTTGGTGACGTAAAAGGTGGGATTTGTGTTCCCCAGGTTCAGGTCCGCGTAGGGAGTTTGAATAAAGGCGCCAGCGCTGCCATTAAACTGGTTCGTGGCCTCCAAGGACAGGTAGTTTATACCAGTGATCTGGGCCAGGGTCAGGTCCAGGTTACTAACCGCAGAGATTTCCACGCGTCCGGGCAGATTGGTGATCGATTGGTTGGCGATATTGTTGGTGCTGTAACTGGAGGCGAATTGCGCGTTAAACACATCGTAAAAGTTGGTGATGTCGACATCCGGAAACAGGCCGATGATGGCCGAAGGCGGCGTCGGGCTGGCGTTAGGGAGCTGGGGTGAGGCGTATTGCGAGAACACGAAATTAATGGGAATGCCGAGGACCGGCTGGACATTGGTCGAGGCGCCCAGCTCATAATCATCATTGAGATAAAGAAAGTTGGTGGAGATATTGCCGCTGGCCGGGTCGAGGTAAGTCCCAGCCCATTGAATGGTTACATTGCCCCCGCCAAACCCCAAATTACCGGTATCAAAATAGACGCTGACTCCAAAACCCGGTCCGCTGCCATCCTGAATGAATACCGTCCGGATGATGTTGTCAAATTGGTCAACCGGCGCAATGTTTACGTAAGCGGATGAATTCGTCAGAAACAACTGCACAGGCGCGATCGGGAAGATGGGTGTCAGGGCGTAGTTCGAGCCAAGATCAATCGCCGGATCCCATATATTAGTGTTCAAGCCAAAAAATCCCGTGCCGGTGGCATTGGCGGCATTGGTGCCAGTCGACTCAATATCGAGCGTCGTTTGGGTCAAATTCACATTTTGACCGGAAAACTGGATCAGTCCATAGATTCCCGCCTCCACCAGACCCGGACTGGTAATGTTGGTGGCACTCACCAGGCATTGGGCGTAGCCATACTGTGCAAAAAATCCCAAATACGGATCCGTCAGGTCCTGCACCGAGGCGCAGTAAATTGAACCCTGATTGTCAAAGTTGCCGGCCATCGTCTCCAAACCGGTCACGCTGGACAACGTGTCAAATTTAAAGCCCGTATTGACCATCATTACGCCGGTGTTCGTATAATTGATGGTATCGGACGTTTGAAAAAAGGGCTGGATTCCGAAGGTTATCAATTGCGGAAAATTAATAACGAAGGTGCCGTTGTTGATAAAATTCAAGGCGTCAATCTGCGGCGCGTACGTCGAGTTGCCAGGATAGGTGACAATGCCGTCGTTTTCGTAATAAGGGTCCTGCGCCAGCGCGCGGGACAAGGCGAACGCCAGCAGGAGGCCAAGGACCGGCCACCGACTTAAGCGGTTGAGGCGCTGCTCCCGGCCAAGATTATTTTCCATTCTGTTCATTGAATCATGATGGTGTACGCCCACTGAACGGTTTGCGTGGCATCCGTCAGGGTGAGGGTGAAATCGTAGGTTCCCGCGAGTGTGGGGGTGCCCGAAAGCAAGCCGGCCGGTGACAGGGTCAGGCCATTCGGCAATCCCGCAGCGCTCCAGGTGTACGAGGGGGAAATCAGGCTGCCGGTGGCCGTGAACTGCACCGCAGGATACGCCTGGCCCACACCGCCGTTGGGCACGATGGTCGGCGAAACCTGAATCAACATCTGGGCCTGCAGATTCGCGAGGCTGGTTCCATTCGGATAAACGGTGGGGGCATTGGTCGTACCGTCGAAGGATCCCAGGACAAAATACAAATCATAAAATCCGTCCAGGATGTCATTTCCGGGGTTTTCGGTGAAATAGGGCGTACCCGTGAGGCTGCCCGCCGGCGTATTGAAGAAGACCGGTCCGGCCTTCTGGAAGGAAACGACCGTGGGCGCGGTGATGGTGCCGGGACCCGCGAGTCCAGTCAGAATATGATTCTGATCAAAGGTCAGATTGCGAACATAATCAAACACGGCCGGTGCGTTGTTGACGATCTGGATGATCTCCTCCGCCGAATACATGATGTCCGGCACCGTAACCATTCGCTGAAAATTCTGGACTTCGAGGACGCCATTGGTCTCGTTCCTCCGGATCAAAGTATAGTTGTTGGTCACCGGTAGGATAAACTGGTCCAGAATAGTATCATAGTTGGTTAGCGGCACCTTTACGAACTGGATCTTATCGATGCCCTGGTAAAAATCCGTGGCCCCGGCCGTCGCGGTGCAAGTCACTGGCGCCATGAGATACGTATAATTGGTGAAATTGCGGACGGTATAAACTTCACTGACCAAATTTGACGCCGCCGTGTTCGTAAACAACACTTCGAAACCATTGGTAATCGATAAGATCTCGGGCGGAACGCCGCTTTCAACCACGTCCATGGGGCAGACGTTGGTGTAGAACGGCGGCAGCACAAAGAAATCCCCGTAGGCCTGGGAATAGGTGATGACGTGAGAATTCGTCACGCCCGGTGAACCAAAGGGTGAACCAGGCGGAGAACCCACGGTCGAAGAGATCAGGCTGGCCGTACCGATCCCAACGTGATTGAAGGGAGTGTTGGTGAAGACATTGACGAATTGATAGTGGTAACTAAGCAGGTAGAAGAGTGTGTAATTGGTCGCAATGACGAACCTCAGCGGCGACCCGAAGGTAGATCCAATTGGCCCGTTGGTATAGTAGCCCGTAATCGTTGCATTGGTGGCGATGGAATAGGTTACCGTTGGATTACCGGACCAGACCACCCCGGGATAAGCCGCCTGAAGCATTGCCGGCGGGTTAGTTTGGGCAAAGTTCAAAAAGTCAATGAGATCGCCGTAACCATAGATCCCGCTGGGGGTGGTATTGATCACGTAGTAACCGAAGTTGGTGCCGCTGGCGAAATTGGTCGCAGTCAGGGCAGTTACCGGCGGTGGCCAAGTGAAATAGTCCTGCAAGTTGGTGCTCATGGTGTAGAGCAGGCTGTCCGCCGAAACGTCTTCAAAATTGACGTTGTTGGTATCCAGCAAATAACGCAGGCCGGCCACGTCGTCCCGCGTCAACCCCGTCAGGTAATCCCCCCAAAACAAGGGTGAGTAGATGCCGGCGGCCGAGGCCACGGGGGAAAAGCTGTCCGCCAACGGGTCCGCCGAAAATGGCACCGTCATCGCCAGCCACGGCGTGCCGGTGCACGCTTCCACGATCTCGTAGGAGTAGAGCACGTTGTTGACGTAGGGCGAATACTGCACGTGATTTAGCGGCGACGAAACAATATCGAAATTACGCTGCACCACCAGATACTCTTCATCCGCGGGGCATGTGCCGCCGGAGGGCAATACTCGCAAGCGCAGCGTCCAGGCAAAACGCACGGGATCCACCAACCCCAACTGTTCCACCATCAACGCCAGCGTCATTGACTTCAGGTCAAGGATCCCCAAGGCCTCCGCCTCGTAGTTGATGTGGCGGGTTTCGAGGGGAATTTCGGCAAGGTTGGCACTATAGCCATCCAGACCCACCTGCGGACCTTGCAGATTGTTGGTAAAAGACTGATTCAGGATCGTATAAGCATTATCCACCGCAGTCATGCCACTCGAGCCAAAAAAATCAACAAAGTTCTGGTCATAGGTGTAGAACATGAACGGAGTGTTACGGCGATAGCCCTCCCCAAGATTCTTCGGCGCATTGAGATCGCCCGGCTCGGCGTAGCCCAGCGCCGCCACCTGATAGCTGTCCCCTGCGTTGCCAATTGGCCCGGCCAGCGAATACGCCCGTGCCGTCGGCAGCAGGCCCGCCATCACCGCCGCGGTCACTAAAATGGTCTTTATCATCACTTGTCGCATATAGTTTCTCGCTCTCGTTCCTAGCGCAACAAAATCACCCGGTAATAGCCGGCGGGACCGTTGCCGATATTCATGGCATCGCTCGTTCCCGCCGCAAATCTCGGCGCCCCTAAATTACTCCATGTGATGAGATTGGTCGTCACCTGTACCTGATACGTGGCCCCGGCCTGCGTATTCCAGCTCAGGAACACTCCTTCGGGTGTCTTGGTCATTTGCTGCTTCAGCCAGCTTCCGGGCGCCAGCGGATTACCCCCGCTCAGGAAAACTTGATACAGGCTCAGGTTCGGCCCCAAATCCGCGTTCGCAGGAGGCCATTGCGCCGTATTCGTGCCGTAGTATTCCACCATCCAATCAAGCGGAATTGCCCCCCAGTGATTCGTTCCCCAGGTGGTGCCACTGACCGACGGCGACAATGGCGAACGCGCTCCCGCCGTGGTGACATAATCCACGGCAAAGGCATGCGTGCTGGCCGCCGACAAACCGTTGGCCGCAGTCATCGTCCATAAATTACTGGTAACCACACCCGCAGGCGAACCCGCGCCGTCCACGTAAACTTCATAATTGCTTACGGATAATCCCAGCACCGGAGCCCACGTCACCACCAATTCCGGCAGATAAATGTTGTTGCTCAGGAGATAAGGAGCCCACACAAACGGCGCCGGCATCGGGTCCACCACCGCCGCCACATTGAGGTACCGTTGCCCAAACAAATCAAAACTGTAGGGCAGGCCGGTGAAGCTGGTCCATACCACGAGAAACTGGTCCGCCCCATCCGCCGCCACTGCCGGCTGCATCTGCTGGCCGATGGTGGTGGTGTTGACCCGAAATTCATTGCCCACGAAAGAGCCGTCATTATGCACATATTGGCCGTAAACGCCCTCCCGCGAACCGTCCTGCCCTAAACTCGTCCAAACCGCAAGGTAATCCCGCCCAATGGCGCTCAAATGCGGCGCGTATTGGTTCCCAAAGACATAAGTATTTAGTTGCACCACGTTTCCGGCAGCCCCGGAGCTGCTAAATGGCCGCGCATACACGTCCCAGCCATTGCTGCTCACCGTCAAGCTTCGTCCGCTCCAAGCGACCAGGAAACTCCCGTCCGATGCCGCAGCCAGACTCGGGTTGGCGGAGGGAATCGCAGCCACATTCACCAAAAATTCGTTGCCCGCCGGGACCCCGTTGCTTTGGAATTGACGCGCATAAATATCGACACTTGCCTGGATTATTTGGGTTGGCGAGGTGCCATTGCCCTCATTGATCCCGGTGGGAATCCCCGCGCGTTCCTGCTCAGAAACCCAGCTTACCACAAATCCTCCGCCGGCCAAGGCCGCCACCGCCGGGGTGCGCTGGTTATAATTGGTAAATTGGTTCACCAAGAATTCCTTTACCACGGTTGCCCCCGCGGGAGAGAGAATCTTGGCATATACATCCTGCAAACTGTTTGTGCCTGCCTGATTCAAGCTGGACCAGACGACGACCACATTGCTATCGTTGAGCACCGTTAAGGCCGGATTGATCTGGCAGCTGCCGGTGTTGGTAAAGGCGCTAACCAGCAGGTCATTGGTCGTCAGGAATGTGTTGGTTGGCGTCAGAAAACGGCCATAGATGTGCTGAAAACCCTTCACCCCGCCTTGCCAGACGATCGCTGCACCGCCATTCTTGAGTAAGGACACCCGGGGATGCTCCTGATCGCCGGCGCCGGTGACATTGACCCGGAAACTGTTCAGCGTCCCCGATAGCGTGGAGCCCAAGCGCTCCGCGCTGACACCCCAGCCGTCTCCATCGGTGACATTGTCCTGCCACACGACAATGCCGCCGGCCGTGGAAATGGCGACGTCGGGAAACATCTGATCGCCCAACAGGGAACCGACGACGGGGTACTCGGTACCATGGGGGATATAATAATTGGTCTGGGCCATGGCGTCTGGCGCCAAGGGTAGAACCAACGCCCAAGTCAGGCACCAGGCAATCGTTCGGGCGCGAACGGAGAACAGCTTCATAGAACATTCCTCCTCAACACCATGCATGAAGCCGGGTCATAAGCACTCGCCAGCAAACAGAGAATTTTCATTATATCCCAATTGATGCCTTCATTTTGCCAGATTGCGGGAGGTTGTCTATCAGTCCGGTTACTACTCTTGTTGTAGTGTTTAACACTACAAGCCAAAAATGGACCCCAAGCCAGTGACCGGACGCCACTTCGGGAGCGAATGCGAAACAACTTCATAGGATGGGCGAAAGATATGCCAGCCGGCCGGATTTGTCGAAAAAATCCCGCCGCCGTCGTGCGGCTCGCCGCACCGGCCTCATGTTTGAACCAGCTTTGCAAATTCATTTTAAATCAACTCCGCCTGCCGTTCGGACGGCTCCTGGAGCAGGCTTTCGATCATGCCTTTAAATCCCCATCGCCCATACAACTCACGCAACCGTTCCCGATTCGCCGGTTTTATCGCCAGTTGCTCCGGCTCAAATTCGCAGGCTACGGTTGCCAGCCGCACCAGTTTCAAATTTCGCCTGACCACGTCCGCCGAGCGCTCCAAGGCGGTCCGCAGCTTTTGCGACTTCACCTCGGACAACCGCTCGAAGAGGGTGGTCGCCGAGCCAAATTGCTTCAGCAGTTCCGCCGCCGTTTTCGCGCCGACTCCAGGTACGCCAGGAATATTATCCACCGCGTCACCCATCAGCGCGAGCCAGTCGGCCACCTGCTCCGGCTCCACTCCGGCCTTGGCCAATACCTGTTCACGCGACCAGATCGCCCCGGTCTTATCGTTCGGGTTCCACAACCCGATTTGCGATGACACGAGCTGCATGAAATCCTTGTCGGAACTCGCAATCACCACGTTCCAACCGGCGGCCGCTGCCTGGCGGGCCAGACAACCGATGTAATCATCCGCCTCAACCTGCCCGCCGCAATAACTCGCCACTCCCGCCGCCGCCAGGTATTCCCCAATCGCATCCAGTTGCGGGCGCAAATCCGAGGGCATCTCCGGCCGCTGCGACTTGTATTCCGGCAGCATCGCCATGCGTTCGGTGCTCAGGCCGCCGTCCCACACCACCATGGCGTGAGCCGCATCCAACGTTGCGCGCATCTTTTCAAGCATCTTGACGAAACCATAAATGGCATTCGTCGGCTGGCCGCCCGGACCGCGCAAATGGCGAATGGCATGAAATGCGCGATACGCGTAGGCATGCCCGTCAACAATCAGCAATCGGTTCACTTGGGCAGGTCAGACACACCCACCGTCTTTTCCGATTCAACGGGAGCAATATTGTCTGATGGCTGCGCGGGAACCCCCGCCTGCGCAAAAGGAAGTTCCTCGTCTGAATGTACCCGGCTGCCGGACGGATCCACAATCGTGGCCGTCACAAAAATCATCAGGTTGTTTTTTGCGGTTGTCTTGCTCTGGCTCTGAAACAGCCGGCCGAGCAGCGGAATATCCCCGATAACCGGCACCGAATCCTTGGTGCTGCTAACCGTCGAAGTGATCAATCCACCCAGCACCACCGTCTGATTGTCCCACACGTTCACGGTGGTCACCAACTGCCGCACCGTAAATTTCGGCAGCACGGTCGGCAACTCAACCACATTCAACGTACCAGTAACTTGCGGCAGGGCCAGTTGATCATAGCCGCCAAATTCAGTGTCCGACGGAATCAGCGCGAGATTGATCGTGTAACCATCCGCGAGGACGTACGGGACCACGTCAAGAATCGGGCCGGTCTCCACCGACTGGGTAATGGGGCTGATGGCCGAGGTTCCGGGCGCAAAGGTATTGTTTTGCCCGCTGGCGCTCACGGCGCCCAACAATCCGACCATTGCAACCGTGGGCAGCGCTAATTTCATCGGTAAATTGGTTGTGTTTTTCATATCACATCAATGCTAGGGTTAAGGCGTGACACCAGTGCCGGGGGTGGTGGTGGCAGCAGTCCCTTGTTGGAAGTTGAGGCCAATGACCACCGTGACCACCGAGGTGGCGCGCATCTGCGTTTGTCGCCCGCTGATCACAGTAATTTCCGGCTCACCCAATGTTTCAACACCCGAGCGTGATTGCAGGGCATGCAGGACCACCTGGAAATTGGGATTCGTCAAAATACCCGTTATCGTCGCGGTGGTGGAACCGGGAGTGCCGGGGCCCGAGGTTAATCCGCTGCTAAAAAGGGACTGCCCCTGATCGGCAATGGTTTGAGGCAGCGTGGCGCCAGGAAATGCGCCCAAGGGATTGGCTGCCGTAGTCGGCACAGTAAGCGATCCGGGATTACCGCCCTGCGCCACCGCATTATTCCCCAGATTGAACTGCCCGAGATACCAATCCATACCCAACTGGTTGTTGTCGCTTTGGGATACTTCGATGAAGCGGGCCTTGATATGAACCTGTGGCGGCACTTGGTTGAGAATTTGGAGAGCCCGCTCAATGGTTTCCAAATCCGACTCCGTGGCCTTGACGAATAAAAGTCCCAATCGATCGTTGAAGAAGACGGATTTTCCCGGAGGATTTATCAGGTTAACCCCCAGAGTGGTAAAGAATGCCCTGGCCAGAGCGCTGGGCGTGGCCTCCGAGGTCTGCGTGGTAATATACGCCAGCCCACCCGCATTTTGTTGATTGCCGCCGCCGCCACCCCCAAGCCCGTTGTTCAACAAACTGCCGGAACCACCTTGCGCGCCACCGCCACCACCACCGCCACCCGTGCCAGTGTTGCGAAGTCCGCCGGAACCCGAGAAGGCATTTACCACTCCCACCACGGCTCCGTTGTTTTGATTCTGGCCGCCACCGCCACCACCACCGCCGCCGCCGCTACTACCAGAACTTCCGTTATTCTGAACCGCGCCAAAACTTTGCGCACTTACGTTTTCCAAGCCGGAATAAAAAGTGTTCGGATCCACGTGGTACGTTTGCATGAACAGTTGCGGTGTTTCGGGTCCCTTCGCGGAGAACACCACGGCAAAATCCTTGATGGAATACTTGATCGGGTGTTCCGCAACCAGCTCGATCGCGTCGAGCACATCCGCCACGCGAACATCGGTCAAATTGGGAATTTTGATAAGAAACGAACCCACATCCTGCTCGTTCCCGGCGGCCTCGCCTGCGGGTGCCACCGGCATGCCCATGGCATCAAGCGCGGGCGCGGCAGGAGCCGCGGCCACCGGGTTGACGCCACCAAAACCGCCGGCGCCGCCAAGACCGCCCGCGCCACCGATCCCGCCCGCGCCCAAACCCGTCACTGCGCTCGGCGGCCCGGAAAGGTCGGGATTATTATTGATCAGGAAATTCACACCCAGCCGGTCTGGATCCCCAATCCGGCACTGCTCCGCCAATAATTTCAGCACCTCCGTCAGCGGCATGCCACCCTCACCGGTCGTAAAATTCTGGATCCGGATGTGGTCCAATTTGGCCATGATCCGCTGCCGTCCGGGCCCGGTAAAAACCAGCGTATTAGTCCCATAAGAATTGGGCACGGGCATATTGGCCGTACTTTTCGGCAGAATCCACTGCTTCTCGACGTGCTCCATGCGATCCTGCGTGTCCGTGTTATGCTGGATCATGTCGCGATGTATCTTGTCCTGTTTGATCACATTCAGGTAGTATGAAGCCGTGTTATTGTCCGGATCCAACTTGATGGCTTCGTTTAACTTCAGTTCGGCTTCGGTAAACTTGCCCATTTCATAATACATTTTGCCGTCCTGAACCAGCGTGCCGGCAGCCACCTTGTCCGCCTCCAGCTGTGGCAACTTATCCACGGTCTCCGTGTCCGGCAAACGTCCCTTGTTAAAGTCGAGCAACTCGTCGTTGTGCCGCTTGAAGGCCAGCACTTGCTCCCCATTTGGACTTACCTTCAATTCCTTTTCCGCAGTAATAACCTGCTTCACTTGCGTGTCCGCCTCATGCAAATCCCCCCGGGCTTGCGCATCCCGCGCCAACGCCATGCGCGTGGTGGTTAATCCGGTCACGGCTTGCAGCGTTTCATCCGCTATCCCCGAACCAATCCCTTCCGCGAGAGAGCAGGCTTCCTGATATACCTTAGCCGCAACGACGATATCCCCGCGCTGCAACAGCGCGCGGGCATCCAACAATTTTTGGCGCAACACCACCGTGTTGGCCTGGCGCACCACCGCTTCCGTGTCCGCTGTGGCAATGGCGCCGTTGTCTTGTGCTGGAACACTGCC
>Ga0302140_10003538_pt1 | contig 20048 bp, 9 predicted proteins | sample I_Bog_E1_1_FD_202095 | JGI IMG/M metagenome (GOLD analysis project Ga0302140, IMG submission 202095) | Peat permafrost microbial communities from Stordalen Mire near Abisko, Sweden - I_Bog_E1_1 | ecosystem: Environmental > Terrestrial > Soil > Wetlands > Peat | place: Sweden: Abisko, Stordalen... | reverse complement strand
ACCCTGCTCACCGCCGAAAAGCTGCGCCATGCCGACTGGCCCCATGAGGCGCTTGAAGAGCTCGTTACCATGCCTGAAAACCTCACCCGCGAGCAGATTCTGAATACGGTCACGTGGATGTCCCGCGGTCGCCGCTTCGATCGCATCATTGCGCTCGACGAGTTCGATCAGGAAACCGCCGCCGAACTGCGCGAACACATGCGTCTGCCCGGCATGGGCGTCACCGGCATGGCTTACTACCGCGACAAACTCGCCATGCGCACCAGCGCTCTCCAATCCGGCTTTCTCGTCCCCGAGTTTTGCCCCGTGTTGAATTACGACGAACTGCGCGCCTACATGGCCAGCGTGCCCGCGCCCTGGCTTCTCAAGCCGCGCGCCGAAGCCTCAGCCCTCGGCATTCGCAAAATACACGAGCCGGAGCAGCTATGGCGCGCTCTCGATGAGCTCGGCGATCGTCAAAGCCATTTCCTCCTCGAACGCTTCGTCCCCGGCGACATCTTCCACGTCGACTCCATCCTCAGCGAGCGCGAAGTCGTCTTCGCCGTGGCCCATCAATACGGCCGTCCGCCCATGCAGGTCATGCACGAAGGCGGCGTCTTCACCACCCGCACCGTCGACCGCTTCAGCGATGAGTGGCGCGAACTCACCGCTCTCAATGCGCGCCTCGCGCCGTCGATGGGCATGGTGCGCGGCGTCACCCACGCCGAATACATCCGCGCTCACGCCGACGGCCGCTATTATTTTCTTGAGATCGCCGCCCGCGTCGGCGGAGCCTTCATCGTCGACCTGGTCCAGGCCTCAACCGGCGTTAATCTATGGCGCGAATGGGCAAAGATTGAAGTGCAGAATCTTCGCGGCAAGCCTTACACGCTCCCCGCCGTGCGCGAGGAATATGCCGGCAGCGTCCTCTGTCTTGCGCAAACGGCCGAGCCCGACACCTCATCCTTCAACGCTCCCGAGATCGTCCTGCGCATGAAAAAGCACCATCACGCCGGCCTCATCGTGCGTTCTGAGAATCCCAATCGCGTCCGCGATCTGCTCGAAGATTACAGCGCCCAATTCGCCGAGAGGTTCCTTGCGTCCATGCCGCCGCCCGCCAAGCCTACGGCCTGAGTCCCGTGGCCAATTGCGCAATTGTCCGCGCATGTAGAAGCTTGATCTGTGTCTGCCTGGGTTCGATAACGTCCTGGTTCTGGTCCTCGGACTTTGCCGCCCGTTTTTCCTTCAACCATGCACGTATGCTGAATGCATAAATACAAATGCAAAACAGGTTGGCGGGAATGAATCCGAATTGTTCCGTTCGCAATCCGATCACACATACGATCACGCTGTTAATGCCTGAAATAACCAGGCCGGACCAAAGTTTACGTCCTACCAGGAAAGTGGCGACGACGGTGAGCAGACAAGATACATAATCCAGGCGGAACATTACATTAAGCCTCCGATTGCAATAACTATGTGAGCAGGGAAGACCTCGCGCTCTCTAAGGGCGCAATAATCCCTGTGTCTCTCTCGAATCTCCGGGGACGGGAATCAATTGCTAATTGGTTTTTTTTAAGCGTTCAACTTTAATTGCCGCTGCCACCAGGCGACCCTCGATCCCCGTCGCTCCGTGCTGACCGCGGTCGACTGCCGATACATCGGTCCTGCCTGCCAAAGACGGGTGCTGAAAAAACGCTCCGTCGTGCATTTCGAGCACGTTTGATGCGCGTCAAATTCGCCCCGCCGTTCCCCATGAATCGATCTTGGCCAGCTCCAGTGATGCCTAGGGCAAGCAAGATTCACTAAAACCCGATGAAGCCCGAGGATCAGGCGAAAACTCTCGGTTTTCGTTATCGCCTTCGGAACAATGTGAAGCCTCACCCCGACCTGGGTATACGCGGGGATTGGATTCATCGCTGCCATGTTGGACCCCCTCCATGCACCGATCATTCATTCATTAGATTAGAAATGCGTTTTCTGGTTTCTAAGTATTGCAAGCGGAGGGCCAAACTTTCGTCCCGAACTTCCTGATCGCTTTTACTTAAAAACGTGGAACTTAGCAAAAACAATTGCAAACCGGGTCGTGCCCACCCATGTACGTGACGAAGTGACGAAGACGAAATCCCGTCACTAAGGCGAAATATCGTCTCTCTTCCGCGCGTCTCATTCCTCGAACCAGCTTCCAGGCACATTTGATTTTCCGAAAATATGCCCGCCGTATGGAAGACTTGTTGAAGAAATTGGATTATTCAGAATTGAGAGCAAGATACGGATAGCATCGCCAAGATAAACCGCTCACCATGAATTCATGCACATAACCGTTGAGCCCTCCATTCTCTATTTTGGTACGCCAGTTGTCCTGCTAAGCACCTTGAACGCAGATGGCAGTCCGAACCTCGCACCGATGTCGTCTGCATGGTGGTTGGGATGGAACTGCATGCTGGGGCTGGGAGCGAAGGGGCATACTGCTCAAAATCTGCAGAGGGAGAATGAGTGCGTTTTGAACTTGCCCACAGTGGTGCTGGTTGAGGCTGTCAATCGCCTTGCGCGGCTGACGGGCTCGAACCCAGTTCCACCTCATAAGCAAGCAATGGGGTATCGGCATGAACAGGATAAGTTCGGCGCAGCAGGACTGACGGCATGCCCCTCAGAATTGGTCAAGCCTCCACGCATTCATGAATGCCCGGTTCAGCTGGAAGCGGTCCTTGAATCCATCCATCGATTCGGCGCTCGCCCGGACAAGGCACACACAGCCCTGGCGTTCGAGGTCAGGGTCGTGAGAGCCCATGTCGATCCATCCATCCTGGTTGCTGGCGCTGAAAACCACATTGATCCAGACAAGTGGCGTCCTCTCATCATGAGCTTTTGCCATTTCTACGGCCTCGGCGAGAGAATCTGGCGGTCAACTCTTGCCGAGATTCCGGAGGAGGCATATCGTCCTGTCCTGCACATGGCTAGATGATCCAAGCCTCGCTTCAACTCATGCGATATGTGTAGGTAACGCACACGGAAAGCACAACCGCGAGCATGCATGGGAGCCGGATTGTGGCAAAACTGCCGAGGCGCTCCTCAATGCCGGTGTCTTAGGTATAACGGATTCCGGATTTGCCTCGAACGGCGACTACGCTCCAACGTTTTCTTCTTAACCTAGCCCTTATGCCCGTACCCCTCCTTTATTTATCTTCATTTCCGCTCAAAATCGTGCAGACATTTCTCTAAACCGCTTATTTTTCAATGTATTTTCCACCGAAGCAAGCGCAAACGGCTCCTTTTCCGTGCACAAAACCTGCAGATTCCTACATTTTCTTACATCGCTGCCTGATCCGTCCCCACAACTTACAATTGCCTTTCGGAGCAAGCAATGGAAAACAAGTGGCAATATCCTCATCGGCGTTGGAATCCCTTGCGGCAAGCCTGGGTCTTGGTCTCTCCTCATCGCACCCAGCGTCCTTGGCAAGGTGAAGTCGCCCAGACCGCTATGCCTTCCGCCGTCACCTACGATCCGCAGTGCTACCTTTGTCCCGGCAACACCCGCGCCGGCGGAGCGGTAAATCCTTCCTACGAAACCGTCTTTTCCTTCGTCAACGACTATGCCGCCCTGCTTCCCGAACTCCCCGCAGCCTCTGAAGCTCCAGCATCGCCGCTCCTGGTCGCCGAAGCCGTCCGCGGGCTCTGCAAGGTCCTCTGCTTCCATCCCGATCACAGCCTGACACTTGCCCGCATGACCCAGTCCGAAATCCGCACCGTTGTCGACGCCTGGACCCACGAATTTCAAGAGCTTTCCGCCCTCGATTGGATCGAATACGTGCAGATATTTGAGAATCGCGGCGCTATGATGGGTGCCAGCAACCCTCATCCGCACGGCCAGATCTGGTCGACCGGCTTCGTCCCCGACGAGCCCGCCGCAGAGACCGTCGCACAGCGCGCTCATCTCGACTCGACCGGCCATTGCCTGCTCTGCGACTACCTGGCTGCCGAGCAATCCTCCGCCGAGCGCATCATCTTTGAGAATGAGCACTTTGCCGCCGTCGTCCCCTGGTGGGCGACTTGGCCCTACGAGGTCCTCTTGCTGAGCCGTCGCCACGCCGGGTCGCTGCCAGAATTCTCCTCGGCCGAGCGCGACAGTTTCGCCAACGCCCTCAACCGGCTAACTACAAGATTCGACAACCTCTTCCATACCAGCTTTCCCTACACGATGGGCTTCCACCAATCGCCCACCGACGGCAAGTCGCACGAGGAGTGGCACTTCCACGCGCACTTCTATCCACCGCTCCTGCGATCGGCCACAGTGCGTAAGTTTATGGTGGGATTTGAGATGCTGGGAATGCCGCAGCGCGATATTACACCCGAAGCAGCCGCCAACCGCCTCCGTGACAGTTCAGAACTGCACTTCTGGCCGAGGACTTAGAAAATGATTGGGGAATTGCGGCCGGAAAGAGTGGTGAGCTCGGAGCGGCTCGAACGCTCGACCCACGCCTTAAAAGGGCGTTGCTCTACCAACTGAGCTACGAGCTCTTTAAGGCCGCTTCTTCAAAATTAACACAGCCGATGGGTGGAACGGTTCAACGACGCTCCGCAAACCAATCGGAGGCCCGATCGCAGCCCGGCATCCCGGCCAGAGGGCCGGTGTGTTCCGCAGCACATTGTTAACCGTTAGGTTCCCCCCTTGTTGCCTCGGAACCGGACGCCAAATCAACTTTTCCGCCTTCTATACCTCTCCCGTAACTATAAGAAATAACGCCGGTTATAGCGAACGGGGAGAAGGGTATAACCGAAGTAACCTACCGATGTGTGGATGGCGAGAAAGTGTTAGCCAGCAATCGTTGCAAGTGTTATTGTTCTGACAACAGCCGTCCAAATAGGATTCGGGTTGCAGAATCTGCGTTCGGCTGCGTTGCAGGCGGGTCTCGCGACATCCGTGTCAAGGCGGGATCGGTCTGGACTAAAAATACATAGGCCGGTAAGGTAGAAGGTGGCAAATGACTGATCGTAAAGCGCTTGGTGACCAGGATGAAACTCCGGAAGACGTAGCGACGCTATATTCGTGGGCCAATCTCCATGGCGCGAAGTATCGCGATTTTTCAGCTTCCAGGGCGCAAACCCGTGAAAAGGCTCGCCAACGCGTACAGGAGGCTATCGACATGGAGCGTCAGCGGCCATCCTCTCCAGATCCTGAGCCACAGAGAACCATCGAACCGCCTCGCGCGGTTGAATCAAGCCGCGTAGCCGAAGCCGAGCGACGTGCCGAACAAGCCGCTCAAGACAATGCCCGACGCGCCGAGCAATTGGCCGCACAGCAGCGAGCTTGGCAAGCCGAGCGTTCGGAACATATTGCGCCTGAGAATCATCGCGCTAATCTGGCTCCCACTGCTACCGAGGTCTATCGCCAGCCCCAGCCCCAACAGCAACCGGAATCTGCGCAACCGCGTGCCTACGAACAGGCCCATGAACATCCGATTGCATCCGCGCAAACCAAGGTTTCGCCCCAGTTTCAACCCCCTCAGCAGAAAACGCCGCCGTCCGCACCACCGTCCTACGTACCGATGCAGGAAGAGAGTTACCAGCATGCGCGCGGTGGCTGGAACCAGGCGGAGCCGCCCGACGGCCCTGTGCGGCCTGCGTGGCTGAGTGCCGACCGAACCGAACTTGCGCAGCAGCCTGTACCTCCGGCTCCCGATGACACATTGCAGGCCTCGCGCGATCGCCTGACCTCGCGCTGGTTCGCCCTCAAAGGCGTGTTTGCCGGTGCCCCTGCTGCAGTTGAGCCCGCGCCACCACCGGTGTCATCTCGTGCGCCCATCCTTGCCGTCTTTTCTCTGGCGGGCGGCGTCGGCAAGACAAGCCTCGTGGCCACCCTTGGTCGTGCGCTTTCGGCCCGCGGCGAACGCGTACTCCTTGTGGATACAGCCTCTTACGGCCTGTTGCCGTTCTTTTTTGGCGCCCGCGACCGCCGCCCTGGAGTGCTGCGCACCTTTACGCCCCCAGGGGGAAGCGGCGACTCTCCCGTTCAAATGGTGACGATCGATCCTGAAGCGCTGGGTTCTGAGTCGGCCATTCAGGAGCCGCTATCCCAGGAGATTCTGCTACATGGCCGTAATGCCGGCCGCGTCATTATCGATCTCGCCACCGCTTCCGGTGCCACAACTCGCCGTGTTCTGCGCATGGCCCCCACCGTCCTTGTGCCTATGATTCCAGACATGAGCTCCGTGGTCAGTGTCGGCTCGATTGATTCCTTTTTTCAGAACAACACGAGCAGTGCGGGCCACAAGGTCACACCGTATTATGTGTTAAGTCAGTTCGATCCCTCGCTGCCGCTGCACCTTGACGTGCGTGAAGTGCTGCGCGAACAGCTCGGCGAGCGTCTGTTGCCGTTTGTGCTGCGCCGCACGCCTGCCGTGAGCGAGGCACTGGCCGAGGGTATGACGGTGATGGATTACGCTCCCAACTCCACGGCTGCCGAGGACTTTGGCAGTCTCGCAGGATGGATCAAGAATCTGGCTGCACCGGCAACGCTGGGGTATCGTGGAGTGCGTTGGAGTGAACGATGACGGCAACGGGCCTTTGGCAGGATATCGGGGCAGGAGAAAACGTATTTACTAAACTTCTTCGTCTGATATTTCTGCTGGTTGCCATGGTCGTCTTTTACTTCCTCGCCGTTCTGCCGTTGACTTGGCCGCAGCAGGCCGTTTGCGGGCTGCTGACGTTAATGATGGGCCTGGCCTTGGCCCGCAGCTCCGATTCCTACCTGGTCACCCTCACCTTGATGGTGATGTCGGTGTTTTGTACCTTTCGTTATGGATATTGGCGCTTAGCCACGACGGCCGAGTTCTTTAGAGATCCCGCTAATCACTGGGGAGCGCTGGATGCATTCTTCATCTCCAGCCTGATTCTTGCCGAGCTTTACGCGTTTATTATCTTATTCTTGGGCTATTTTCAAACCATCTGGCCGCTGCGACGCGCCCCCGTCGCGTTACCGGACGATTTGACCGAGTGGCCTCATGTTGACGTCCTGATTCCAACCTATAACGAGCCCCTTGACGTAGTTCGTTTTACTGCTCTCGGCACTCTCAATATCGATTGGCCCGCCGACAAACTCCACGTCTACCTTCTCGACGACGGCAAGCGTAAAGAGTTTGAGCAGTTCGCGTTCGAGGCTGGTATTGGTTACAAAACGCGCGCTGACAACAAACATGCCAAGGCCGGCAACATCAATGCTGCGTTGAAGAGCATGAAGTCGCCTTATGTTGCGATCTTCGATTGCGACCATGTGCCCACCCGCAGCTTCCTGCAGATGACCATGGGCTGGTTCCTGCGCGATCCCAAGCTGGCGATGCTGCAAACGCCGCATCACTTCTATTCCCCCGATCCGTTCGAACGCAATCTCGGGCAGTTCCGTGTGATTCCCAACGAGGGCGAGCTGTTTTACGGGATCGTACAAGACGGCAACGACTTCTGGAACGCAACGTTCTTCTGCGGCTCCTGCGCCGTGCTGCGCCGCGAAGCCCTTGATGAGATTGGCGGGATCGCCGTCGAGACTGTCACCGAAGACGCGCACACTTCGTTGCGTATGCAGATGAACGGGTGGGGAACGGCCTACATCAATATTCCCCAGGCGGCCGGCCTTGCCACGGAGCGGTTGTCGGCACATGTCGGGCAGCGCATTCGCTGGGCTCGCGGCATGATCCAGATCTTGCGCATCGACAATCCGCTCTTTGCGCCGGGACTCAAGTTGCCGCAGAGATTGTGTTATTTCAACGCCATGATGCACTTTCTCTACTCGGTGCCGAGGCTCATTTTCCTCACCGCGCCGTTGATTTATCTTATTCTGTCTCACACCAACGTCCCCGGTTACTGGGCGGCAATCCTGGCGTATGCACTGCCTCACCTGACACTTTCGAACGTGACCAACTCCCGCATCCAGGGAGAACACCGGCACTCATTCTGGAACGAGATCTACGAGACCGTTCTTTCGCCCTACATCCTGTTGCCCACTGTGATGGCCTTGATTAACCCGAAGTTGGGAAAATTCAACGTGACAGCCAAGGGTGGTGTGGTCAGGAAGACATTCTTCGATACTAAAATCGCTCAACCATTCTTGATCTTGCTGATGTTCAATCTGGCGGGCCTGCTGATTGCCATTCCCCGCTACTTCATCTGGGATCGTGACCGGCCGGGCACGGTGCTCATGAATGTTGTCTGGTGCCTTTTCAACATTGTGATCCTGGGTGTGACAACGGCCGTGGCGCGGGAACTGCGCCAGTTGAGGACCACGGTCAGAATCAAGATTATGACAGCAGTCATGGCCAAGCTGCCCGACGGAAGAATAATCGCCGGCGAGACCATCGATCTGTCTTCGGGTGGTTCCAGCATTCGGTTTGATCGGGATATCGATCTATCGCCTCAGAGTCATCTCAAGCTGGCATTTCCGCTGCCTTCGGGCGTAAACGAACTTCGCTCAACCGTAGTATCGTCAGAGGGATCGCTTCTGAGGGTGCGGTTTGAAAACCTATCGATTCTCGAACAGGAAGTCCTGACCATGGTGCTCTATTCGCGCGCTGACTCGTGGCTTGGTTGGGGAGAAGCGCGGGAGAGCGATAACGTTTTGCTCAGTTTGAAGCGCATCATCGCAATCTCGATGCATGGGCTGGCAACAACAGTGCAGAGCTTATTTGCGCATGAGAAAACGAAGCCCCAAAGGGAAAAGAAACCTCTTCCGGTCGTTACTTCAGCGGTGTTGTTTCTACTCGCGTTCGTGCTGACTCTTGCGCCGACTCGTCTCGCAGCCCAGGCTGCCATCAACTCCGATGGGCAGCAGGCGGGAGCGATTGCAGCCAAGCCGGTTCCCCATCCGCTGCCGCCGGGCCAGTTTCGCGACACGTTTACTTTGGCGGACGCCGGCGCATCCTTGATCGAACTGCATGGCATCGATAGCAGTCACACCATTTATTTCACGCTGCCTCAAACTCATGTTCCGCGCACGGCAAAGATCCACCTCAGCTATGCTTTTTCGCCCAGCCTGTTACCCCAGTTAAGTCACATCAAGCTCATGTTGAACGGCACGCTGTTTGCCACTGTTCAGCCCACCCCGAGCCAATCGGGAGGATCGAAAGGCGAGACCGCCGAGGCGGATTTCACGATCCCGCCCGAGCTCATGGTGCACAATAACTCGCTCACCATGCAGTTCATCGGTCACTATGTGATGGTTTGCGAAGATCCGGCCAACACTACGTTATGGGCCAGGGTTCACCGCAGCACCTATCTCGATGTCCAGGGCGACCTGCTGCCGCTGGCCGACGATCTCAAGCAGTTGCCGCTGCCGTTCCTCGATCCGGCCATTGTGCAGCCGCTTAGTCTTCCCGTCGTTTTTGCCTCTGCTCCATCGAGCAAAGCCATTCAGGCCGCGGGCATTGTCACCAGCTACTTTGGATTGATCTCGGAAAGCCGCCCGGTACGTTTTCCCGTTCATATTGGGGAACTGCCTGCGGGTAATGTCGTTGTCATCTCGGACAATCCTGCCAATCTGCCGTCAGGGTTGAACATGGCGACCATCAATGCACCAACCGTCGCCATGCGCACCAATCCCAACGATCCCTATGGCAAGGTGCTGGTGGTCTGCGGCGCCGATTCCGACCAGTTGGTACGCGCGGCCCAAGCCGTGGCCTTGCACACCGATCTGCTCCAGGGCGCTCAATCCACTATCGAATCGCTGAATCTGCCAGCCCGGCAGCAACCCGATGCCGCGCCACGCTGGGCCAGGACCGATCAGACAGTCGCGCTTTGGGATTATGCCAGCGCCGACCAACTGCAGGGCGATGGTTCCACTCCTGTGAACGTGTATTTTCGGATAGCTCCTGACCTTTTCTACGCCGAGCATCCCAACGCTCTGCTCAAGCTTGCTTACCGGTACAATTCCATTCCCATCGGCCCGATTTCGAGCATGCAGATTCGCGTCAATAACGCTTTTCTGGGTTCAGTTCCGCTGGTTCCGGCCCAGGAGGAATCGCACCGAATGCAGCTTGACGTTCCCGTGCCGGTCGTCAATCTGCGGCCTTTTTCCAATTCGCTCTCCTTCGATTTCACGTTTCAATTGCTCAAGAAGAGCAACTGCCAGGACACAACGCCGATCAATATGCAGGGCGCCATCCTGCGCGATACCTATCTCGATCTGCGCGGCTATCCGCATTACGCGCCCATGCCGAACCTCGAGATCTTTGCCAATGCGGGTTTTCCCTTTACGCGCGTTGCCGATCTAAGCGAGACTACCGTGGTCTTGCCTCCCTCGCCCACCGAGCAGGAGATCGAAATGTTCGTGACGCTCATGGGACATTTCGGCAGGCAAACGGGTTTTCCGGCGCTGCGCGTGATCGTGGCCGGCCCCGACGCGCTGCAGGCGGGCGCACATAAGGATTTTCTGGTGATCGGTACGGGCGACGATCAGCCTGGATTCGACAAATTGAACAACGACCTTCCCGTCGCCCTGCGCAGCGGCAGGATTCAAGTTCATGACACGCTTGGTTTTTTTGCCCCTCTGCATCGCGCCTGGTGGAAGGTGCAATCGGATGAACACGCCGAATCGGGCGACCTGACGGCTTCAGGTACACCCGACGCCGTGATCGAGGGCATCGAATCTCCCTTCGACACCGCGGGAAGTCGCAGCCTTGTAGCCATTCACCTCAAAGACACACCCACCTTTGAGCCGTTCATGAGCACATTTATCTACGTCCAGCAGGCCAGCGACATTCAAGGATCGGTTTCGGTGCTGCTGGGAACCCGCTTTCAATCCTTCCGTGTAGGCGCCAATGTTTACCACGTCGGCCTGCTTCCATGGTGGACTCGTCTGACCCTCTGGTTCATGGAAGTCCCATGGCTCGCGGCCGTGGTCATGCTTGTCTTCGCCTTCCTGCTCGCCATTTGGACCCGGCAATGGCTGCGTCACAAGGCCCGAGCGCGGCTCAAAATGACCGAAGACTAAGCCGCGCTACTCCGCTGACCACCGTTCTACAATGGCTATACCTTGCAACGTCTGTTCAGGCGATCATTATGGACGGGGCCGGCCAGCGCCCATGAACCGCGGTCCTATTTTCACCGCCCGCCAAATGTGAGTTTGCCGAGCGGTGGCGTTCGATTTGCGCCAGTGCCGGAACAAAAGAATCACACTGCAAATACGGTTCAGGAGACCGGTCGGAATGAGTCGTAGGACTTCACGTGTGCGCCAAGCTCTACTACTCGCCATTTTCCTCGTCTTTCTGGGAGCGACAGGGGGATGCAAGCAGGCGCCGTGGACATTCTGGGACGCCTACGCCGCTCATTTCATTGATGCCCAGGGCAGAGTCATCGATCCCAAAGGCGGCAATCGTACCACCTCTGAAGGACAGTCGTACGCATTGTTTTTCTCACTTGTCGCCAACGATCGTCCCCGCTTTGATCGTCTGCTGACATGGACTCAAACCAACATGGCCGGCGGCAATCTCGGCGCCCACCTTCCCGGCTGGTTGTGGGGTAAATCGACAGACGACACCTGGAAATTGCTCGACACAAATCCGGCCGCCGATGCCGATATCTGGATCGCCTATTCACTGCTCGAAGCCGGCAAGCTCTGGAAGAGTCCCGCCTACACCGACCTTGCCCGCCAGATGATGGCGCAGATCGCCAAGCAGGAAGTGGCCGATTTGCCCAATTTCGGTCTCATGCTTATGCCTGGCACCACGGAGCTCTTCAAACACGGCCAAACCTGGACGGTGAACCCCAGTTATCTGCCGATTTTCATCTTCAGCCAGTTCGCCGCCGTCGATAAGGCAGGGCCGTGGCGATTGATTGCGCTGAACATCCCGCGCCTGCTCGAACAGAGTTCGCGCCACGGTTTCGTCATGGATTGGGTGGATTTCGTCCCCAGCGATGGCTTCTATCCGGGTTCTTCGACCGTCGGCGCGGAGCCGGCAAAGGACACTCCGCCGGCCGTCGGGAGTTACGACGCCATCCGTGTTTATCTCTGGGCCGGCATGCTCGACGGCAATGGCCCAATGCGCAGCCACTTGATCGGCACACTTTCAGGAATGGGGTCGTATCTGGACAATCACAACGCGCCTCCCGAGAAAGTCAGCGATCAAGGCATTCCGGCCGAGCAAGATGGTCCTGTTGGATTTTCGGCTGCGGTGCTACCTTATCTGAAGACCTTTCCAAACCTCGAAAGAGTGGCTGTACTGCAGAAGATTCGTATCAGCGCGCAGTTAGACCGATCGACCGGGTTGTATGGAAAAGACCCTGCATATTACGACCAGAACCTTATCCTGTTTTCAACGGGTTTTCTGGAAGGCAGATTCAGGTTCGGATCGCAGGGCGAACTGAAGGTGGAATGGACACGCTCATGACGGTTGCGCGCCGGCCATTGCGAACGAGGGTATGGGTTGCCGTATGCCTTTCGGCGTTGCTGTTTCCTTGTCTTGTGCAGAAGACAGCCGCTTTCGCGACCCCTGAGAATACCCGCCAGGTGCTGGTCAACAATGCGCGTGCGCTCGAGTCCCGCGGGCGTCCTGACATGGCAATCCAGGTATGGCAGCAAGTCCTTCTTTCCGATCCCAAAAACATCGATGCGCTAGCCGGTATGGCCCGCGACCTGAAGCTGACCGGCTCTCCCAAAGCTGATGCGGCGCTTGAAAGATTGCGGGCTGTGAGTCCCGATGATCCCAACATTCCCAGGATCCAAGCCCTCAGCAGCACTCGGACTCAGAACGATCGCCTCCGCCAGGCGGGCGACTTGGCGCGCCAGGGTAGAAACGAAGAGGCGATGCGCATCTATCGCGACATCTATGGCGACCATCCGCCCGATGGCGACATCGCCATGGCCTATTACCAGACCCTTTACGGCACGGCGAATGGCAAAGCGGCGGCGGTTGAGGCCATGCGCGCGCTGGCCCAGCGCAATCCCGGCGACTCGCGTTACGCCATCGAACTCGGTACGATGCTCACCTACGACCCGAGGACGCGAGCTGAGGGAATTCGCCTGCTCGAAGCGCATTCCAAGGACGCCAACGCGCAGGCTCCTCTGCGCCAGGCGCTTATCTGGGATTCGGCCAACCCGGCTTCGGCCGCCGAACTGCGCCAATACATCAAGGAGCATCCCCAGGACAGCGAGATTGCCGCTCATCTGAAGGAAAATGAAGGTCGCCTGGCGCTGATGAACTCCGGCATCGCGCGGACGCCGGCGGAACGGGCGGCCTTTGCGGCGCTCAATGCCAAGCGGCTCGACGAAGCGCAGACGCGCTTTACGGAACTGCTCGAGCGCGATCCCAACAACGGTCGGGTTGCCGCAGGCATGGGTTTTCTGCGCATGCAGCAGAACAACTTTGCCGGGGCTATCAGCTATCTGACGCAAGCCCAGCAGGACGGCTATAAATCCCAGGCGGTACAAAACGCGCTAGCCGCTTCGCGCTTCTGGTACACCATGAGCGAAGCGTCACAGGCCTTCGCGGAAAACCAATTCGAACTGGCCGCCGCTAAATACAAAGAAGCTCTCGTCATGCGCCCGCGTAGCGTTGAGGCTCTGAACGGGCTAGCCGGTTTGCTGGTCAAGCAGCAGCAATTTGGGGAGGCGGCGGTGGTCTACGAGCAGCTTCTCAAGATCGATCCGCGCAATGCCGACGCCTGGCGCGGCGTCTTCCTCGCTTACGCTCAAGACGGGCAGAATCAGAAGGCTCTCGCGATTGCCGCCAAATTTCCACCTGGAGTTAAAGCGGCTGAGGCCAAAGATCCGGAATATCTGCGGACTCTCGCGACCATTTATCACACGGAACACCGCGATGCTGACGCGCAACGCGTCCTGGCGCAGGCACTGGCGTTGCCGTTTCCTGCCAACGGCGCCAATCTCAAGGCCGACACGCGACTGCAATATGCCGGGATTCTGATGGAGGCGCATCGATTCGATCAGGCGGCGGCCATGTACGCCCAGATCGTGAATGACGATAACGGCAACGTCGCAGCCTGGATGGGACTCGTAAGCGCACACCACGAGCTGGCCCAGGACAACGCCGCCATCGGCGATGTGCAAAAGATGCCGCCGGCAACGTATGAGTCCGCGTTGTCCGACGTGGGTTTTCTCACGTTGCTGGGGTCGATCTATCAGCAGGCCAACCAGTTTGACATCGCTCAGACTCTGTTCGAGCGCGCAGTGAAGATGCAGACCGCATCGGGTGGTCAGCCTACCATGCAGCTCGAGTTGCAACTGGCGGCTGTCTATCTTCAACGCGGAAATTCTGACCACGCCTATGCGCTTTACCGGCAGGTTTTGCTGGCGCATCCCGATCGCGCTGACGCTTGGAAAGGCCTGATCGCTGCTATGCAGGCCACCCATCACGACACCGAGGCGCTCGCGGAGATCGCCCTGATTCCCGCGCCGGTGCGGAAACAATTGGAGTCCGATTTCGATTTTGTGCAAGGTGAGGCCAGCCTCTACGCCGCCACCGGCGACACAGCTCACGCTACTGAATATATGAATCGCGTGCAGGCGCATTACGCCAAGCTTCGCACGGCAGCGCCAGCAAATATCGAGATACAAAATGCGTGGCTGCTCTATAACACCAGGAATGATCGGGCCCTTTATCCCGTGCTCATGCGTCTGGGCGCGCGGCAAGATCTGACTCCAGTGCAACGAGAGACCGTACAGACCATCTGGGCCAACTGGAGCGTGCGTCGCGCCGGCACGGCCATCGACAACGGGGACAATGAGCGGGCTGTGGAGATTCTCGAAGCGGCCGGGCTGGCCTTTCCTGACAACGTTACTGTGCGCAAAGTACTGGCGGGCGGGTACTTGCGCACCGGCCATGCCAAGCAGGCGCTGAACATCTATAAGTCGCTTCCCATGCAGGATTCGACAGCCGCTGAGTTTCAGGGAGCGATCGGTGCCGCGCTCGCAGCAAACGACAAAACCCAGGCTGAGCAATGGCTACGGCAGGCGCTAGAGCGCTTTCCCAAGGATGCGGCGATTCTCGGAATGGCCGCGCGTTTTGAGCAGGCTCGCGGAGACAATCAGCGTGCCGCGGACTACTGGCGCGCCTCGATTGCCGCAATGCCTCAGCCGTCGCCGACCGACCGGCTCGCGCATGACCTCGCGTATCCTGACACCGACCTCAAACCGCATAAGGCCGCTACCGCCGCAGACTTGCAGCGGCTGCTCGATCCAGAGAACGAGCCATTCCCGAAGACCAACAAGCTGCCTCCATTGCCTGCGTATGGGCCCGATCCTTATAATGGAATAGCTCCGGTTGTCCTCGGTCGGCTCCAGGCGAATCCGCACTCAACCGGTCCCAATGCATACTCGGGGAAAGTGGTGCTTCCCCCGTCGGAGGAGCACATCAGTTCGACGGACAGCGACGCAACTGTTGAGCCGTCGACCACGCCGGTTTGGAAGCCTTCCCCGCCCGCGAAATCTTCGCCGACGATCTACATCCCTGAAACGCTGGGGCCGGTTTCTCGGATTCCACAACCATCCGAGCCGCTGGATCAAAGGGCAGCGGAAGCCCAGACTCTCTTTGCCGATCAGACCGACGCACAACTGACGCAAGGGTCGGCGGCGCAAATTCGCACGCTCGCCAATGCGCAAGGGGGTTTGACGACACGGCCGTTGACGACGCAGACGAACGGCGCGACTTACAATACCGCGCAATATACTCCGTCGGCGCAGGAGGCTGCGACGGGTTCATATTCGGCTCCAAAACCGCAAAACGCGCCCTCAAAACAGCAGAAAAACGCTCCAAAACAGCCAAATACGACGCCAAAACAACAGGATTCGACACAATTAACGGGCCAAAGCGCGAGTGGGACGGCGCAGAAGCCTGCGGCGACAACCAAGCCGGCGAGGAAAAAGCCGAGCCCGCCCGCCAAAAAAGATCGGCCTGTGCCCACGCTCGCGACGGCGCCTGCGGAGCCTGCCGGGCAACAGGCTCCCGTTGCAGAATCACCAACCGCGGAGCCGCAAACTACTCCATCCACGGGAGCTACCGACCAGGAACTGGAACAGCACAACCTGCCGCCGCTGCGTGGCCCTTGGATTCGCATCCAGCGGCAGGCAAACCCCATCAACCCGCGCGAAGAGGCTGAGATGCAACTGCGGTCGCTCGAGAGCGGATACAGCGGCTGGGTGGGCGGCACAGGACTCGTTAACTACCGCAGCGGCTCCCTCGGCTACGACCACCTCGCGGCCCTCGAAGCCCCCTTTGAAGTGTCGACGCCGCTGGGCTATCATGCGCGCTTTACGTTCGTGGCAAAGCCTGTGTTTTTGGACTCGGGGCAGGCGGATGGCAGCAGTCTTCTCACCGTTCAGGAAGCGAGCACGGCGGGAACCACGCTGCTGACGATTCCGCAACCGCTTGGAACGGATACAAATACGGCTCCGTCCGCGACCACATCGCCTACTTCTACGCCGCCCGGACAGCAAAACGCGGCGGGAGTCGGTGGTGAGGTTCAGCTTGCGTTCTCGGATTTATCTCTGGCTGCCGGCTACACACCGTTTGGATTTCTGGTGTCGAACGCGACCGGGCGCGCGCAATGGCGGCCTGCGCATGGGCCGTTTACCTTCAATTTCGTGCGCGATTCGGTCAAAGATACGCAGCTTTCCTATGCTGGATTGCGCGATCCCGGCACCGCATCGCTCAGTTATCCCGGCACCATCTGGGGTGGGGTTGTGGCTAACCAGGGCAACGCGCAGTTCTCGCTGGGCGACGAGCAGTCAGGGTTTTACATCGGCGTTGGCGGGCAATATATCACCGGCTATAACGTTGAAAACAATAACCGGATCGATGGTACCGGCGGGGCTTATTGGCGCGTCAAGACGGTTCCGGAGTTTGGCAATTTAAGCATCGGCGCCAACTTTTTTGGCATGCATTATCAGAACAATCAGCAGGCTTTTACCTTCGGAATGGGTGGATATTTCAGTCCCCAGGCCTACTTTTTAGCCAATATTCCTGTCACATGGACGGGGCATTATCTGACCAAGTGGCACTACGAAGTTCTTGGGGGATTGGGCGTTCAGGCGTTTCAGACGGATGCGACTCCGCTGTTCCCGCTGGCGGCTCAAAAAGCCAGCGAAGTGGCCTTGAATAATGCCATGCTGCCGGCCAAAACCAGCGTAGGACCGAACTATAACCTGCGTGGCAATGCGTCGTATCAGATTGGCCCGCATTGGTTTGCGGGTGGATTTGTGACCGCCAACAATTCCCGCAACTACGAGGCTGTCTCGGCTGGATTCTCGATCCATTACATGTTTCGCAGTCAGCCTTCGGCGGTTGCCGGTCCCACCGGCTTGTTTCCGACCGAGGGCTTGCGACCCTTCACCGTTCCGTAGAAAACTCGGTATCGACTTGGTCGCAGGAATGAGTCAACGCGCATGGCTAGCGAGCGCCGCGTCGGATTGCTGGCTAAGTTGTTTCTGTCCTGGGCGTTACCACTCACTAAAGTTGTAGTCACGTTTGTAACCGGAACTGCTTCGATATGCGTCGAATCTGTTAAGAAACGAGACATTCTTGCATGAAAACAGGAGCCTGAGGTGCCCCGTTTCTGAATTCAGAAAGGTGATCACTTCATCATGCAGATTTCCGGCTTGTCGTCGATTGACAGCTCCCTGTTAAGTTCTTCTGTCTCGGGCAGTTCGAACACCAGCAGCCAAAGCTCATTCAAAACAGCACTGCAGGGTCTGATGTCGGCTATTCAGTCCGGCGATCTATCCAGCGCGCAAAGCTACCTGACCCAGGTCGAGGCGAATTCTCCCACGAGTACTAACGGAACCGACCCCATGGGCACGTTCCTCACCAGCGTGGAAAAGGCGCTTTCGAGCGGAGACATGACGGCCGCTCAGACCGCTCTGACTACGCTGCAGAGCACGCCTGCGCCAAGCGACGCACCGCCGACGAGTTCTACCGCGACGGACACGTCGAGCAGTTCGTTGAGTGCCAATGCAATCAAGGACTTGGGGACATTATTGAGTGCTATCGGCTCGGGCAATTTGACGGCGGCGCAAACCGCCTATACCCAGTTGGCGTCGGATCTGGGGATCAGCACCTCAAGTTCGTCCAGCGGTTCCAGTTCCACCGATTCGAGCTCGACGAGCAGTTCGACAAGTAGCTCGTCGTCCAGCGGTTCGACCAGCTCGTCGAGCATCACGAGCGATTTCACTAACTTGTTGACGGAGATCGGTTCCGCGTTGAATTCAGGCAGCATAAGTAGCGCGCAAACTGCTCTCAGTAACTTCCTCACCGGATTGGGGACGGGAGCCATCATCAGCACTAACGCCTGAGCGACAAAGTTTTAAACTCCACAAAACGAAGACTTTCCTCATTGAGATCTGTGGCTTCCCACCCATCGGACAAAGAGCGTCCGATGGATGGGGCACCCGCCTTAAGGGGGAACTCCAGTTTCATCCCGCCGTGGGTTGGAAACGCCTTTGGAGACTGACGCTGATGGAATTCAGGGCCAAAATCAGAAGGGAGACCATTTGGGTCTCCCTTCTGTCGTAAGGCGCTGAATTTGGCTTTTTTGCTCAGAATTGGAACAGATCGAAGAGATCGCCAATGGCCGGGCTGTTGAGCGGAACGTAGGGGTTTGACGACGAGGTCTTGGGATTGGGGAAGCGGTCACGGCTACGGGAAGAGATCTTTCCGAGTTCCCAGTTGCGCTCGATGAACTTGAGAATCGAGACGTGGTCGGAGTATTCGTGCGAGATGTGGCCGGCCTTGGTGTAGGCGGAGACCACGATCAGCGGGATGCGGGTTCCGTCGCCGAAGAAGTCAAGGGGCTGAACGTAGCCTGAGTCGTAGTAACCGCCGCCTTCGTCGAAGGTGATGATGATGGCGGTGTCCTTCCACAGGGTTGGGTTGGCTTTGACGGCATCGACGATCTTCTTGGAGAAGCCTTCAAACAGGTCGAGTTTGGAAGAGGACGGGTGACCATCGACCAGGCCACTGGGCTTGACGATGGAGACGGCGGGCAAAGTGCCGTTGGCAATGTCGGAGTAGAGGTTGGCGGTGTCCTGGATGTGGGCGGTGCGCACCGCAGCGTTGGCCATGATCGACGTGTCGTACTGGAACGGGTTGCAAATGTTGCAGTATTCGTCGGTCGCGCTGCCAACGGCGCCATAGTTCAACTGGTAAGGATCGGGAACGTAGTTGTTCCACTGATCGCCGTAGTACTTCCACGAGACGTTCTTGGCGATCAATTCGTCGCCGATGCTGCGCACGGACGAGGGAGGAATGGTGAAGACGGTGTTATCGGCGCTGGTGTCTGTGAAGGCGTTTTTGCCGTTGCCGAAATAGCCGGGGTTGTAGTTGTTGAGCAGGTAATAGTGGCCGGCTTCGCAATGAGCGGCGATGGGCGGTTGCAGGGACTTGAGGTAGGCGCGAATGGGAGCCGCGCCGGGGTTGGCGTCGTTGGAGCAATCCGAATAGGAACCGCCGCCGTAGGAAGCCGATCCGTAGGAACCGCCGCCGTAGCCGTCTTCGGAGTACCAGTTGTTGGTGCCTGCAGCAGGGTTGGGGTTTTCCACTTCATCGACGATGCCGGCGTTCTTGGTTCCGGGATCGACGGTGACGTTGTGGGGGGGAACTGTAGCGTGGCCCTTGCCATCGCTGAAGTAGATCATGTCGCCGTGGCCGAGCATGATGTGGTTGGCGCCAGTGCCGCCGTTGACGGATTGATGGAAGTTATCGCTCATGGCGTAGGTGTCGGCAAGGCTCTTGAAGTAGGGTGCGTCGCCGTTCTGGACGTTGTAGAAGCCCATGGCGGTTGAGCCTTCGCCGGTGGTTACGGCGGTGCTCGCGTACTCAGTCGAGAAGTTTGCCGGTTGCTTGATGCCGTTGGTGCCGGCGCCGACTGTTACTTCAACCCAGGGAAACAGCTTGGCATCGCAGCCGGACGGATTGGAGGCGGTGACGTGGGCGACGCTGCAGTCCAATTGCTGCCACATCTGATAGAAGCGGTGCACGGGGCTGGCCGCGTAGGAGTTATAGGTGAAGGTATCGCCATTGGTGAGCTGGAAGGGGCCGGGGGGAAGCGCAGATACATTGGTAATGCGTTGGTCAGGA
>Ga0302140_10003536_pt1 | contig 20056 bp, 26 predicted proteins | sample I_Bog_E1_1_FD_202095 | JGI IMG/M metagenome (GOLD analysis project Ga0302140, IMG submission 202095) | Peat permafrost microbial communities from Stordalen Mire near Abisko, Sweden - I_Bog_E1_1 | ecosystem: Environmental > Terrestrial > Soil > Wetlands > Peat | place: Sweden: Abisko, Stordalen... | reverse complement strand
AAGTCTATGAGAAAAGCAGAACTAATAGTGGAGATATCTAAAAAAACTGGTATCGAAAAGGCCAAGGTTGAAGCCATCATCGAAACCTTTATGTCTTCCGTTCAGGAGCATGTCATCAAAAAGGAAACGGTTTCTTTTCGCGGATTTGGGAATTTTGTTGTTAGAAAAAGAGAGGCAAAAATTGGCAGGAACATTACCAAAAATACAGCAGTTACTGTTCCTGCACACTATATACCATTTTTCAGGGCCGCTAAGGTGTTCAATGTAAAAGTTAAAAAGACTGTGAAATAGTCAATATTTTTGGCAGAGCCTTATTAATTAACCTGGAAATCATTATAAGTGGCAACCTATAACCCCAAGCAACAAAAAGCAGCCGCACTTTTCCACAAAAAAATGGTGGCATATATTGATGAGTATAGGGAACATTTATTTTTTGTACAAACCGATACATTTGCCACAAACCGCCTTGTTATCCTCCATGAATTTGTAAACTACCTCTGGGGTTATCATTTAATCACGGAACTTGACCAGATTGCAGTGAGGATTGCCAATTCAAAGTTCCTTGCGAAATTATACTCACAAAATGAGGAAGTCCCTTTTTCAAAAGATACAATCAAGGGTTTTTTAAAAGATTTCTTCATTTTCTTATACGGAAAACATGGGATAAAAAATGATAGGATTATGAAAGGGTTTGATAGGTAGGAAGAGTCAGTAAGGTTTTGTTTGGTTTACAGCCTCGCAAAGGGATATAATGCTACTTATCTCGGTTTTTGGGTAATAAGCGTTTGGCTTAAGAGAGATAAACCAGCAAGAGCAAGTAAAAAAACAAAAGTCAAGTAAGTATTAGATAAAATCTTTGTTGCCTTTACCTCCAGAAAAACATTTATTTTTGTTTGAATGGAAAAGATTCATGTTACAAAGCAAATAGCGGAAGACCTAAAGGAAATTACTTCCATTTACGGCAAGATCAATTTGCTGTCCGTTAAAGAATGGGATAAGTTGACGGATAAAATGATTAAATCCCATCCGCTAATTATTTCAATCTTTATGGGTTTCCATCATTCAAAGGATTTTACTCCTGATCAAATGGGATTCATTATGAAATTTGTGGCTACGATATGGATATATAATGGTGGAGAGAAGGCAAAGCAAATGAGTAAAATAGAATATACAAAAGCCGTGAAAAAGAATGTTGAATTTGCTGTCTATCTGGAAGGCGAACAAAAAAAGGATGCTTCAAAAACAATGGAGAATTACCTGCTACACAATGCAAACAGTGTAGCTCTGGCATTCATATTATTCTTCATAAGGAAAACAGATGAATTTAAGGGTATGACAGAGGCTGAACAAGGAACACTGGCAATGGAATTGAAATCTGTTCAGGACTGTTTAGAAAACCGTGTTTCCCCATAACGTTAATTGTAAACACACAATTATTTTTATATATCCTTTTAATTCAAAGTATAATTTGGGGTCTTGGTCTTTTTAAAGAATTCTTCCAAAACTGGAGCAAAATTTTCTTGGACGTACTCTTTATTAACAAACATTTTGCCATATGGTGCAATGATTTCTTCAATCTCTTTACGCCATTCTTCAAATGAACCAACAACGAGTGTGAAATTTTTGATCCTGTGCTTACGAAAGTCTTTATTATCAAGTAAGAGCTGAATGTGTTTTAAAATAGCTTCTTTTGACAATTCCTTTTCAGTTCCTGTATGAAACATGAATTTTGAAAATACATCAAGAGCGAAAAAAGAATAAACATTTCCATCCATAGCCATGGGTATTTGCGCTGGCAAAAAACAAATGTATTCCTTGGGACGGGTAGCTTTCATTGATGGACAAATTTAGTGATTTTGGGAATAAATGCAAAAGTTGACCTTATAGGAAGAAAACAAAATGCCAGCAAAGAATAAAAAACCAGTGTCTCCGTCTCCCAAAGGCATAATAATCTCTGAAAAATTGGCAATGAAACTAATTGTGGGCCAGGAAACATATTAACTGATCCCCCACCAATAACCCATGTACCCCAAAACTATTATTAAAATACCCGCCACCATACTAAAAATCCCCCAAATAATATACCTGCGTGAAGGATAATCTGCTCTGAATTTCCAATTATTGATACCCCTAAATAAACACCATGCACCTAAAAATAAAAGGGCCAATCCAGAAATTATGGCTTTAATATTCATAATTCATCTTGATTTACATAATTTATAACAACAGAAAGTTGCCTTAAAACCACATTGGATTTGGGGTAGAGATCTGTTTTATTTTCCAAATGCAAAGATGCACTCAATCCAGTTGAAAAGCATTGCACTTTTAATTGAAATCCTTACATTTTTCACATGTTTATAATCATTAATATATTTGCGCTCCCAATGAACGCCTATATCCTATGCCTACTAATACTTGCCGACACCTTATTATTAATACATCTAAGTTGCTAAAAGCAGGTATTGCTGGACAAGAAACCCATTTCCATTGTGCTTTAAAAAGGGTAAGCAAAGCTGATACTAAGATTATTAACGAAGCCTTTCAAAAGCACACGCTTATAAGTATAGCAAGTGAATATGATAGGAGTGATGCCGAATTTGTTTCTGCTTTCAAAGACAAATATAGTAACCCTCTTCCGGCAAGTTGGATGATAATGGAGATAACCTCTTTTGGCTCATTATCTATGCTTTATAAAAACCTTAAAGGAAGTAAAGAAAAAAGGGAAATTGCCCATTATTTTGGATTGGCAGATACGGTTTTTCAAACATGGCTTCATAGTATTGTATATCTCCGTAATGTTTGTGCCCATCATTCAAGACTCTGGAATAGAAACATGAGTATCCAACCTGAAATGCCAAAAACTCCACACAAGCAATGGCTTCAATATACAAACATATCGACTAAAAAGACATATTTCATTTTGTGCATGATTAATTATTTACTCCAAACCGTAAACCCTAAAAATACTTTCAAAAATAGATTTAGGGATATGATTGAAGATTATCCGAATATAGATGTAAAAGCGATGGGGTTTCCTATTGATTGGGACAAAGAATCCCTTTGGAAAATTCAAGAGAAGGGCTTGTCTCGTCCTGAAAAAAGTTTCACCTATGTTTCACCCAAAAATTGACAATTCATGTAAGTAATTGATTATAAAGTGTAATTATGATGATAGTACAATCCCCCTCTCTCCGCGGTGCTATTGTAACACAGAGGCAAAGTAAAGACTTTACAAACCCGGGGCGAAAATAAAAACGAACATAAATATGGACAAGTCAATAGAGTCTGCGTATGACCTGAATTCACCGATTTACTATCATGGCACTAAAGCCAATCTTAAGCCGGGGGACCTGATTGAAACCGGCTTTAATTCAAACTTTGGTAAGGGGAAGAATGCGTCCTATGTCTATCTAACTGCCACAATGGATGCTGCAACCTGGGGAGCCGAACTTGCCCTGGGCGAAGGACCCGGCAGAATTTATATTGTTGAGCCTACAGGCCCGATTGAAGATGACCCCAATTTGACGGACAAGAAGTACCCGGGAAATATAACAAAGTCCTACCGTACCCGCGATCCGCTCCGTATAACCGGTGAAGTTACAGATTGGAAGGGACACCCCCCGGAACAACTCAAGACCATGAAAGAGAACGTTGAGTGAATGAGGCAACTTGGTATTGAGGCAATTGAGGATTGAGCATACTTAGTTCTTCATATATGGTTCCAATCCTTCCTGTGTCATCGTCCATTTTTGGCCTCCTAAATGCCGTCCTTTATGTTTTAGGGCCGAGCATAAAATATGGTCTATGCCATCGGGCAGGGCAATGCTTTTATTAACGGGCACTTCCAGTGAAAGGTCAAGCCTTTGTTTTCTCCAACCCTTATTCATTTCAAGGCTGAAGTATGTATCGAGCGCCAAGGTAGAATCGCGGTTGGTATAACTATAGTCAATACCATCGGCAAAATTATCGGCTTCCGCTTTATTGATGCCTCTTGCAATTTTGGTAAGCACCAGATGGTAGTTGGAATCTATGCTTGGTTCTATACAAAGCGAAGGATTTCCCCTGAAATCACTTTCATCCGTTATATATACGTTAAGGGAATCTAACTGAATAATGTTCTCCCCTATTCCTTTATCATCCATTTTAACATACAGCATGTTGGCCGATTGCGTGTTTAATTTAACATCGTTGCGGGTAAAATCATTTACCGAAAAATGGCTGTAAACCGCCATTATACCTATAAACATGCATATCCAACCGGCAGCCCAAAGTATGGAAGCCATTACGGTAAACCATTGAAAGGGTTGCTTTCTGCCCATGGCAAGCCTGCCAAAACGCACTACCATTGCCAATAGCGGGATGCCGATAAAAAGCAAAACTCCCCAGATTAATATAGCCCTCATGCCGCCGGTAACGGAAAGCATATCGAAAAAGCTGTGCAGATTATAATTCATCATGTGGCCGTTAGCGGCTTCCATGTGTATTATATTAACACCGCTTGTGAAAGAAGCGATAAAAGCTACCAGAAGAATTGCAAACAGAATAGCGATAAAGAACCCTATAGCTATAAAGATTGATTTAACCGCTCCCCCAACCAGGTTACCTAAGCCATGCCCGAAAGAATTAAAAAAATCGCCCATATCCTTGCCAAAATCCTTGGCACGGTCGCCGGTATGTCCATTTCTGAAGTCATTTCCGAAATCTTTTACGCGGTGTTTAACATGGTTCATTTCATCTTCCATCATTTTCCGGATGTTGTTCACATCTACCGGTTCGCCGAACATTTCCAGCTTTTCAGCCGCCGTGCGGGCTTTGGGAGTTATAATAACCAAAATAAGATATAGTATAATTCCGAAGCCTCCAATAAGCATAGAGAGTCCGAATGCCAGCCTCAGCCATATAGGGTCCACACCGAAGTGGTGAGAAAGGCCGGAGCATACGCCTGCAATTACCTTATCATCCGCATCGCGGAAAATGCGCCTGCGCCCCCAGGAGCCATACTGATTGCCCGCAGCGCTATTTGCCTGCTGTTTTGTATCGCCGGGAGCGGCGCCAAAATCTTCGGGCTTGCCCATAATGCCAATTACCTCATCTACTTCGGCAAGGGTTACCACCTGCTTGTAAGCGGCTTGCTTTTGCTGTAATATTTCGGCAATGCGGGCTTCTATGTCGGCCATTATTTCATCATGGCCTTCCGAGGTTTTGAGCGATGCACTTATAGCATCTATATACGATGAAAGCTTATCGTGCGCATCTTCTTCTACGTTGAATACGATGCCTCCTATGCTGCTGCTTATTGTTTTTTTCATGGGTTTTATTATAATAAGATTGGAGAATATTTTTTTACTATTTCATTTACCGACTTGGTCATTTCGCTCCAGGAAGCGTTGAGCTCTTTTAAAAACTCTTTTCCCGTTGGTGTGAGGCGATAATATTTACGCGGAGGACCGGAAGTAGATTCCTTCCATTCGTAGCTAAGTATGCCATCGTTTTTTAAACGCATAAGGAGAGGATAAAGGGTGCCTTCCACTACGATTAGTTTTGCACTTTTCATGGCATCTATTATGTCAGAGGGATACGCATCCTTTTCCGATAATATGCACAATATGCAAAACTCAAGCACCCCTTTCCTCATTTGCGCTTTTGTGTTTTCTATTTCCATATTTTTATTGTTACTAATAATTATTTACTACTTGACGATACAAAGATATGTCAAAATATTAATACCATGTATAACATAGTAGTAAAATAAATCATATACAATTGAATATTAGGGTAATAATTTTTAGTTGGGGGGGAATATATCCCGAGAGGACAACCAGTATTTATTTTATCTCTGCAATATAAAATTTGCCATATAACCAACGCATAAAAGTCCAGCAATAAATACAATAACAATATAAACTAACCAACCACTTCGTATCTTTTGTATGTTTTTTAGTTTCAATGAAAGGGGAAAAAATATCGTGCAAGTATAGAAAAATGAAGCCCACATTTTTTGGCCAACTCCCTTATTTGTAGATAAATCTACATTTTCAAAAGAATACACTTGAATGAGTTTATTGTAGAACAGATATGTAAAGCAAGAAAACAAAATAATAAAACCTAATGCCCATAAAAACACCCATTCCTTATCGTAACCATAGTTCCACCACCATTTATCAAAAAAACCAAACCAATTTATAAACTTTGTTTTGTTATCCCACCTAAATGCCTGATACTCTATATCAAGTAGTTTAGCACTTTCACTTTGGCCCCTATCCTTAAAGTTTTTGAGTAATGACTCATAAATAGATTCCTTTTCATCACTAGAAAGATTATAATGCTTACTAATCTGGTTTGGGTCTGTAAAAAGTAATTTAAAATGAGTATAGTCTATATGCAGTTTTGAAATATCAGACTTAAATAAATATATGTTACATTTTCTTATTGATGATGTTTTATGATTTAATGTATCACTAAAATTTGCAGTTGTTAAGTCTATATCATTTTTAACAGATTGAATATTAAAAAAACTAAGGGTATCCGGCAATGTAGAATTTTCAAAAATGAATTTTGATGAATCTTTAAGTATAATGTTATTAAATAGAACCCTACACAGAAATTTAGTAGAATTAAAAATAATTGCATGAGAAAATGTATCACTTTCAAAGAGAAGGCTTTTTAAGAAGCTGCTTGAAGTAAAATTTATAGTTTTAGAAAATGAGTTTTGAATAAATCTAACATCCCCCGAAAAAATAGATGCATTGAATCTAGCATCACCAAAAACCTGAACTTGAAAAAAATATACCTGCTTTAAAAAAAATGATGGATAAAAAATTGCGTCACGAGAAAATCTTATGCAATCAAAATTCGTATTTTGCTTAAACACAGTTGCATCAAAAAGAACATCAACAAAGAAGTGTAATGCAACAAAGCTTGCACTATTGGAGAAAGTATCACTGACAAAATAAAACGAGGAGCCACAACCGGGTTGTACCGGATAATCAAGGAAAACACTATTACTAAATTGGGCATCACCTAAAAATCTATCATTAGAAAACCCACCTCCATATGAAAAATACAACACATCGAAATCAACAAAACGATTAAATATATCTTTATCAAAAGAGGCTGACTTTGAGAAGTAATAGTAATTACAAATTACACTATCTGCATATGTTTGCTTTTTAAAAGCACTATCTTTTACAAGAGTAAATTTTGGATTTACCCTTTGGTAAGGTACTATTTGTCCAGGGCCTTTATAAATATCTTCTTTTTGCCCATTAGCTCTACTTGCAATGGTAAATAAAAGTATTGTAATAAAAATTTTAAAGAATTGTGCTTCCTTTTTCATTTTACAAAGATAGAGAGTTCCAAATTACCCCGCCAATCTCTGCTTTTTGGCTTATAAACCATGCCCTTTAGCTTCATCGGAGCAGCCTGTAAATTAACTGACCTCACCTACGGCTCAATATAATAATGGTGGTTATTTATTTCTACAAACAGGTTGTTCCTACTAGAATCATAAATTCCCAATCTCCCCAAAAACAACTATTTTTGTATAAATAACTATTAAAACACATCTATAGAAAAAGGATTTAAATAAATAACATATCAGCGTTAGTTAATTCTTGACTCAGAAACCGCGAATTTCAAAATCATACAAGAATAGACAAAGCGCCTACGTTCTCAACGTGGGCTTTGGTTTATCTGTATGATGGGCGCTTCGCGGTGCCTTGGGTCAGATTACTGAATGTCCCACGTTGATTTTTTATAAATAACCCTGCCGGGGCAGCGGGAGCCTTAGCTAAGAGCTAAGAATAAAAAACAAAACGTTATGAGGAAGCTAATTTCAAGACTGGTTTTAAGACTTTTAGTTTTTATTTTCCCCGAACTGAGGTGCCTATATTTATTGGGATTTTAAGAAAAGTAATTTATTCCCCTACCCGCTAATCAGTGCTTTTGGCCAAAAAAAAGGGGATGGAGAAAAAACGAAGTCTTTTGCATCCACCCCTCGTTAAAGGAAGCGAAGCAAAGATAGATAGCATTTAATTTTTTCCAATGATTTAAAACAGCTTTCTCATTAAAATGAGATTAGGATTTAAAATATGCATCAAACCGGTCATTGACTTTTCAAGAAATCACTTTTTAATTTAGTATATTGACCCTCAAAATGAGAATTTCACTTCTCCCGAATTGGGACAGCTATAGTCCTTTACAGACTTGGGATAGACACCCTTTTTCAGGGTAAATAAATCCGTGAAAATTCGTCTTATTTTGAAATGTTAAAAATGGAGGGAAATGAAAAGAATTTTAATTGTTGACCCAAACCCCTAAAGTAGCTTTAAAAAATTGACGGTTCGGAATCGGACAAGTCATTGACTTTTCTCCAATCCACTTTTTCATACACTATCTTTGTTGTATGAAAAAAATAGTATGCTTTAAGAAAGTACCCTGTTATCTTCTATATATTGAAAATACCTTAATTGTGCAGCAGCCCATTTTTTTCGGGCTTCATAAGCTTCATCCAACGCTTTTGCATAATTAAGAATATCTTCCCGGCTCATTGTACCTGTATAAACGTGTCCGGAGATTTTTTCGTCTTTTTCACCCATTTCCCCATGCTTTTTAACGAATTGTGCATGGGTTCTTAAAATTTCAAGGTGCAGGGTTTTAAATTGATCATCGGCTTCCATTCGATTCATAATTCAAATTATGTTAATTAAATATGATACAAAGCTACTCGTTATTCGAAAGTAAAAATATGATTTATATCAACAAAATATTTAAGGAGTACTATGTATTATGAAACCGTTAAAAAACTGTGAAACGGACAAAGGTCAAATTATACACTAATCAAATGCAACGTATTCTATTTCTGATTAAAGCATAATACTCCCGATTAAGCTGCATTTACTTAACAATCTACTTTTTAAAAAAATTTAATAACAAAAAATTAATCATGCACTTGTCAAATATTCCATACATTGCAATCGCAATTTCACTATTGATTTATAAAATACATTAAAAATGAAAATAATTGACCGTGTTAAAAACATTATTGTTTCCCCTGCTACAGAATGGGTAGCAATTGATCAGGAAAGCAGTTCCCTTCAACAATTAGTAATAACATACCTTATTCCATTGTCGCTTTTGGGCACGGCGGCCACCTTTATCCGTTGGGGGTTTATGGGCGTTTCTTTGCTTAGCATACACCTCGGAGGTATAACGTGGGGCATCTCTTTCGCCATTGAATTTTTAGTGCGTATTATCTTGGGAGCCATTATCACCACGTATGTGGTAGATGCCTTGGCGCCTACTTTTAAATCGGAAAAAAATATTACCAAATCAGCCCAGCTGGTTATCTACTCATATACACCTATGTTAATTGGTGCCATCTTAATAATCATTCCATTTCTGGGTGTTATAGGCTCCTTATTTGGTTTGTATGGCTTATATCTGCTTTATACCGGGGTTCATATAATGAAGAAAACACCGGAGGACCAAAAAATAGGATACATAGTAGTATCCATTTTAGTATTGATAGCCGTTCATTTTGTTATCGGAATGATTTTAAGTTCTGTTTTCGGAGGTATGATGGGAATAGGAATGGGAACTTACAGCCATTTATAGGCCGCTTAGAGTCTTGTCTATTTCCGTGAAATAACTTTCATTTTTTCGATAAACTTAAAATACTTTAACTGAGCCGCCGCCCATTTTTTATGGGCATCATAGGCTTCATTTCGGGCCTTTGTATAATTTGAAATATCTTCCTGGCTAATAGCGCCTTTAGCAGTAGGCAGGGATATTTTTTTATCCGCTTTAACCATATGCTCATGCTTTTTAACCAATTGCGCATGTGTTCTTAAGGTTTCAACATGCAGGGCCTTTAACTGATCCTTAGATTGCTTTTGATCCATTACTACAATTTTCTGTAAAGATAAATATTTTTTATTGGCAAATATGATTAGAATAATAATTTTAAAGTTGTTAAAAAAACCTAAAGGTTAGATATTCAAATTGGTTTATTTACCTATATTTGTTTTTAATGGCCAAATCCAAGAAAATAAAACTCATTATTCCTAATCCCTGTACCCAAGACTGGAATGAAATGACATGGGGTGAACAAAGTAAGTTTTGCAGTAATTGTCAAAAATCCGTAATCGATTTTTCCAACTATACCGATAGGGAATTGATCGATTATTTTACAAATACAAAAGATAAAACCTGCGGAAGGATTTCAACCCATCAGTTAAATCGCTTGATAATTGCAACGGAACCTGCCGATAGCCCCCTGTTCAAAAGGCTTTTATTTGGCGCTGCACTTGCAGCAGGAGTGGCAAGTACGGCACATAGCCAAAATAATTTACAGCCGGTTAGTACATTACCTTCTTATGTGGATGCCAATGGTAACCCCATTAAAGAAAAACCTGCGGTAAGTGATTCCACTTTTGAAATTAGGGGCAGAGTTATCGATTCCGCCGGCAAGCAAGCATTGTCATTTGTTACCGTGGTTGTTAAATATGATACTATACAAGTTGGCGGGATAAGTACAGATGCAAATGGAAAATTTCAATTAAGTCTTACCAAAGATCTTCTCGGTAAAAAACTTACAATTAGAACAGTTTATGAGGGCTACCACGATGGGCTTATGAGCTTTACTTTTAAAAAGATTCCTGTTAAACCTGTTACAATTAGAATGAGCGAAATTCCGGGCTATGAAGCCAGCCATTTTATAATGGGAGATGTTGCTGTAGAACCTCCCTTAAAAAAAGGCTCTGTAAAGCCAACTAAGTAAGCGTTATTTCCCAAACCTCTTTACAAGCGTTAAGCCCGGTACAAATGTCATCCCGCCAATAGGATTCGGTACAAAATTGGGTGTAACCCGAAGTGAAATATCATCTGACACGTTAAACCCGCGCAGTTGCGCATCCACATTGGCATCCACAATACCAATCAGGTATACTCCGGCAGCAATAATAATAGACAGGTCCCTGTCATTATGATAATAGGTAATGAGATCGGAAAGCTCGGAAGTTGAATAGATGTTGTATGTTGCGTTTGGATTATATGAACTCAGCTGATTGGTATACATTCGAAAATACGACTCGTTAAAAAAATAAAAATAAATGGCAGTCCCCAAGCCTGCATAAAAAATGGGAAGCTTCCAATATCTTTTATTGTATATCTGCCCCAGTCCCGGGCAAATGGCAGAATAAAGCATGGCTTTTGCAGGCCTCGACATGGGCTTGTGTTCTTTCACCTTTATCACCTTAACAGAGTCATTTCCTCCTTGTGCCGATGCCATATTGACAAACAAGCAAAGTACTCCCGTAAGAAGAAAACAAAAAACTTTTTTAGCCATCGATTTATTGACCGGCATGCAATAACTCTATAATCTTTCGGAATTGTTCGTCCGAAGAAAAAGCTATTACTATTTTACCTTTCCCTCCCGATCGCGAAACTTTCACCTTGGATGATAAAGCCCCCGATAAATCCTTTTCAATAGTTGAATCCTCCGCATTGCTTCCATTACCATTTTTTAAGTGCTTGGCAGGTAATTTACCTTTTATAACCCTTGCTTTCTCCTCGGTATCTCTTACACTTAGCGATTCATCCAGTATTTTATCAAATACGCTTAGTTGGTTGATGGGGTTATCAATATTGATAAGCGCCCGGGCATGCCCCATAGTGATTTTCTTTTCCCGAATGGCCAATTGAATTACAGGAGGAAGTTTTAATAATCGTAAGTAATTGGTAACGGTAGTCCGGTCTTTCCCAATCTTTCCCGATAATTCTTCTTGAGTTAAACCGCATTCTTCAATCAGGCGTTCGTAACCAATGGCTATTTCAATGGCGTCTAAATCTTCCCGATGTGTATTTTCAACAAGCGCCATCTCGAGCATGGCTTTATCATCTGCCAGGCGGACATAAGCGGGTATGTCTGTCAATCCGGCTAATTGTGAGGCCTTGAATCTTCTTTCACCCGAAATTAACTGGTACTTATCTTTACTTACCCTTCTAACGGTTATAGGCTGTATTAATCCATAATGTGTTATGGAGTCCTTCAATTCTTGTAAAGCCTTCTCATCAAAACGCGTACGAGGCTGAAATGGATTGACTTCAATATGTTCGATAAAGATTTGGGATATGCCGCCGTGTTGGGTAGCATGCATTGCCGAATGCGTTGCTGTTTCAACAGCTTCTTCTTCCGAATCGAGCAATGCGCTCAATCCTCTTCCCAGTGATTTTTTTTTAGGGTTTTGGCTCATTCTTAATTTTCTTCGAGATTAATAATCTTTTCGCTTTGTTTCAAACGGGTCATTTTATTCTTTTGCAATACCTCTCTGGCCAGATGCAGGTAGTTAAGCGAACCGCGCGATGCGGCATCGTGCATAATAATAGTCTTTCCGAAACTGGGAGCTTCGCTCAATTTAATGTTCCGGTGAACAATGGTTTCAAATACTATTTGCTGGAAATAGGTTTTAACTTCTTCCACCACCTGTGTGCAAAGGTTTAAACGTCCGTCGTACATGGTAAGCAAAATACCTTCCATTTCCAGTTCGGGATTCAGGCGTTCTTCCACAAATTTTACAGTCTGCAATAGCTTACCCAATCCTTCCAATGCAAAGTATTCGCACTGTATGGGTATGATTATAGAATCAGCTGCGGTAAGTGCATTAAGTGTAATCAGTCCCAAAGAGGGCGAACAATCAAGAATGATAAACTCGTAATCATCCTTTATCTTAGCCAGTGCGGCTTTCATCATCTTCTCCCTGTTAGGAAGATTTATCATCTCTATTTCAGCGCCCACCAAATCAATATGCGATGGAAGCAAATCGAGGTTGGGTGTTTCAGTAGAAAGAATAACATCCTTAGGCTGAACATTATCAATAATGCATTCATAAAGGCCTGCTTTAATCTTTTTCAGGTCAAATCCAACACCCGAAGTAGCATTTGCCTGTGGGTCGGCATCAACCAAAAGGGTTTTATGTTCGAGCACAGCTAAAGCTGCCGCCAAATTAATTGCGGTAGTTGTTTTACCTACTCCACCTTTTTGGTTTGCAATTGCAATTATTTTTCCCATTTGCTTATTTTGTTTAAACTATATTTCTTTCGTTTCTCCTATTTTCAAAAATGTAATCTTCTTTCCGGACTTTTCAAATGCCTGTTCTACTTTTGGTATATCAATCTTGATAAGGTCAAAAGTATTATAATGCATAGCAATAATACTATTGCACTTTATAAAATCCGACGCCTTAATGGCATCTGCATATCCCATGGTAAAGTTATCGCCGACAGGCAACAGGGCAAATTTAAGTTTATGCTCCTCGCCTATCAGCTTCATATCGGGCATAAGCGCTGTATCTCCGGCGTAATAAAAATCACCTTCGGAAGATGAAATTACAAACCCTCCCGGATTACCTCCGTTGGCTCCATCGTCAAAGCTGCTGGAATGGATGGCATTTACACTTTTCACCGTAAACTCAGGTGTAGAAAAATTTCCGCCCGTATTCATGGGATGAAAAGCCTTTATTCCTTTTTTGGCATAGTACATGCAAATTTCAAAATTTGAAATGAGCATAGCTCCGGTTCTTTTAGCAATAGCCTCCGCGTCAACAACATGATCCTGGTGGGCATGTGATAATAGGATATAGTCAGCCTTAATCTCACCAATATTTATACTGGCGGCTAATGGATTGGGAGTTATAAACGGGTCAAACAAAAGATGCTTGCCTTTAACTTCGGCTCCAAAGCAGGAATGTCCGTAGTACGTTATTTTCATAAAACATTCTTAAATAAGGGACTTCTATTAACTTGGCGAATTTAAGCCCTATACTCTTAGGGCAAGCAGTTGTTAATAATTATTTTTTAACAATGGAGGCTTTGCTTTATTGGGTGCTATTCACCTTTGATTAAGCCATTTTCTTTCTTCTAGGATTTTGCCGGGTATCCCAAAAAGCAACTAAGTCAATGTGAGTAGTATATATTTTATAAAGCAATAAAGTTTGTTTTGTAATAAGTGCTTGACGAATGCTATGTTTATTATATTTTTTAAACATATATGGATAAACAGCCACGTGGGTAACTACTTCATCTGTTTTTTGTATGAACTCCCTTACCGCTTTTTCACTCCATTCTGCCTGAATATAGCCTATGATATTATTAAAAGTAGTTATGGCTTCGTCTGTCCACCTTACTTCTTTAGCCATTTCTTATACTTTTTCATTACTTCGGCATGTGGAGTTGCTTTACCTGACTTTGATTGTGCTAATCCTCTTTCCACCGAAGCTTTAATGGCATCCGGCAAATCATCCCAATTAAGTAAAGCATCTTTAGGTAAAGTATTCTTTTGGGAATGAACTTTAGAAAAAATTAAGGATTCTATTTTACGTATTATGCCCTCATCGCTTGTAGTCAAGACTACACTGGCTATCCGTTTTCTTTCGGCTATTGTTACCATTGCTTTATTCTTTTATATGTGTATGCAAATTTAAGAATAATAATCTTTCATTATAAACAGTTTTAAACTTATTTTGAAAAAGGGTTACCTTGCAAGGTAACCCGTGTAATCTTGATATATCAATATTATTAAATATGCGATTGAACCAATCAGCAAGATTAATGGCTTTAGAAAGTTAACCAAAAAGTCATAGCCTTTCTTGTTTATTAATGTCCTCCAATCTCTAAGCCAATATATACTTATAACAATTCCACTTAACACAATACAATAAGCCCACCATGGGGGGTATTTATATACTTTATCCATCAATTCCTCCTCTTATAAACCATCTTTCCGGTTGAACCCAATAACATATAATTGGTGCTTATAGAATTAATGGCAAAATCGGTATGAGTTGGATACCCTGGAATATATTCAACTAATGAATAACAAGTAACGGCATCGGAAGAAAAAATGTTATCAGTGAATTTATAACTGAAATAAGACACATTTACTTTTTTACTTATTCCTTCCGATATCACTATTTTCTCAGTCAACGAATCATCGGTAATTATCAGCACATGACTTGTATCTTTGGCATCAACCCAAGTACCTATAATAAGCTGTTTTATTTTATTGGTATCCATTTGCTGGCAAGGATCTGCCGGTTTAGGAGAATCTTGGCTTTTAACGTGTGAAGCAACAGCCAAAAAAGCGATTAAAATCAATATATATTTCATATTACAGTAATTATACCCTGTAAAAATACATAATTTATAATTAAACATTTCAATTACCTTTGGCAATCCTTTTTAAATAATTACAATGGAGACTATTCACTACTGGATTGACCTTATTCTGCATGCAGATAAATTTCTGCCAAAGCTTATACTTGATTATCAAGGCTGGATATATGTGATACTCTTTGCCATAATTTTTTGTGAAACAGGACTTGTATTCACCCCTTTTTTACCGGGCGATTCATTATTGTTTGCCGCCGGAACCATTGCAAGCAGCCAGGGAAGTTTAAATATTTATACCCTTTTACTTTTAATATTTATTGCGGCATTCTCCGGCGATAATTCCAATTACTTTATTGGCCGGTATTTCGGACCAAAAATCTTCAATCTCAACTTACGTTTTATACATAAAGATTATCTCGTTAAAACACATTCCTTTTACGAAAAATATGGCGGAAGAGTATTGGTAATAGCCAGGTTTATGCCCATCATCCGAACTTTTGCGCCCTTTGTCGCCGGGGTAGGAAGTATGGCTTACACCCGCTTTATTACATTCAGTATTTTAGGTAATTTATTATGGATAAATACTTGTCTTTGGGCAGGCTATTTGCTGGGCACAAATGAGTTTGTAAAAACACATTTTACATTAGTCACGTTGCTAATTATTGTAGTGTCATTGCTCCCTGCTATTTTTGGAGCATTAAAAAGCTTTTTCAACAGGCAGCGCTCCTGATTTAGGCAAGAAGCATTTGCCCGGCATGGCGACCTTCGCAAAATAGTATATCTATGATGCTAAGGTTTGAGATAAAGCCGTATTTTTCCTGGAAAACCTGTTGGTATTTTACCTCTATTAACGCAGGAATATTACTTGATTTTCGTAAGTTGAGGCCTCGGTAATCCGTTGAATTCTCGTATATCTTTTGGTACGATTCTGTAAATGAATAGTTGATGGTAACACCCAATAGTTTATTTATAACTTCAAAAAGTTTCAAATTCCAATCAATCAGTCTTTGGGGTTTATATTCCAGATATATAGGAGCTAATGCATCCTCATAAAACTCAAAAAAAGGGGAACGGCGATAGGCAGCCTGAAGCGACCTCCAGTGAATAATCCTCCAGTTTTCCTCATAAAAAACAGAGGCATCTTTCAGCGGAGTTCTTTTATGATTTTTTATAATAGGAACGCTTAGTTTTAATTTGCCGTTAGCTCCATAAATTTCGCAGCGGTTGAAATAATATTGTTTGTGAAAATGCTCGTGTATATCAAATATAACACTTTTATATTTTAGCATTATTTGATAAAACTGAATGGGAGGAAGATAGGAAACCGGCATAATGCAGGTCTCCCCTACCCCTTGTTGAACAGGAAAAATAGTTGATTGAACTTCCACTTAATTCTTATCCAGGCTGCCGAACACCTTTTTCAGAATATCGTCAACCCTGGCTGCAGGATTTTGGCGAATCTTCAATTCTTCCGCAGCAAGCAGAATAAACAATCCGCTCAATGCTTTTTGGGTAATATATTCATTCAGGTCAGGATTAACCTTAGTAACAAATGGATCTTTATTATACGTATCCGCCAAAGGTTTCCAGTATTTGGTTACCTGCACGCTATCGACAGCGTGTTGCACAATGGGTAAAAAAGCATCGTGAAGCTGCTGCGATGTTTTACTTTGCAGGTATTGTGTGGCAGCATTATTTGCACCTTTCAAAATTTTCATTCCATCATCAATACCCATAGATGTAATAGCATTTAAAAAAATGGGTGCGGCTTTTACTGCAGCTTTTTCAGCGGCACGGTTCATGCTCAGTATAAATTGATCTACCTGCGATTGCATCCCCACCGCCAAAGCTGTCTGCCTTACTTTTTCGGCATCAGGAGGAAATGGAATTTTTATAAGAGTGTCTTTATAGAAACCATCCACTTTAGAGCCTGAAGCACCCGCATTATTGGACCCTACACTCAGGGCATCTTTCAAACCCTTTACAATATCATCGTTACTCAGCGGTGCACCTCCACCTTTATTTCCCTTCAGGTTATTGAAATCATTTTGAGCATTTTTCAAGTTAAACTGTGCAAAAACACAGGTGTTTGCGGCTATAAAAGCTAAGGCTAAAACTGTTTTTAATTTCATAAATTTACTGTTTAATTAAACACAAAAGTAATGTTTTGGATGAGGTTTGGATGAAGACTTAGGGCAACCGGGCATGTGCGGCCCGTATGCTCCAGCATTTTTTTCTGTTCATCCGTATATCCTTTAGCAGGCATAGTAATATTGATATGAATTTCTGCCACCCTTATGGGGTTTGCCGCCATAATTTTAGTAACCTCGGCAACAGCACCATCCATACTTATGCTTCTGGCTTCACAGGCAATCCCCATTACAGTAAGCATACAGGTCGCCAATGAGGTTGACATTAAATCGGTAGGTGAAAAAGCCTCCCCTTTTCCATGATTATCGGTAGGAGCATCGGTTATGATTTTATTTCCCGATTTTAAATGGATGGCTTCGGTCCGTAAACCGTCGGAATACGTAACCTTTGAAGTAATTGTAGTATTTGACATATTTTATGTAAATTTGCACTTACAAATATAGGATAAAGTATTGATGAGGAAGTTAAACGAAAAACGAAAAATGTTGAGTGAATCAAAACCCTGCATTTGGGCCGGAGATTCCCGACATTTTAAATTTTTAGTTTTCGCTTTTTTACTCATGGCTCCTTTTTGCGGCAAGCTATATTCACAAGGTTTTTTAGAAGATACACTCGGCGTACCCGATGCTAACTGGTTATACAAGCAACAGGCAGTTGGAGGTATTACAGCCCATACAGAAGGGTGGGGCTTTTTTTTCAGAAGAGCCAAAATAGTAAGTATATACAAGAAAATATTCTGGGAAGCCGAAGCTGTTACCATGCACGATGAACATGAATATAAAATGTCCGATCCTAACCAACCCGATGCCACACCATATTATTTTGGTAAACTGAATGGCATGGAAACAGTTCGTTTAGGCATAGGCGTTTCTCAAATGTTATGGAGAAAGAATGACCTTAATTGCATACAGGTTGATGCCGTATATGCCATTGGTGCTTCTTTGGCAATATTAAAGCCCGTTTATCTGGAAATTTTAACAAACGGCAGCGGCGATGGGCTTCCGGAAGCAGAAGAGTATAACCCCTACCTTGATACACCAACCAATATTTATGGGCGGGCCTCGGTGTTTGACGGACTCGGACAATTAAGTTTTTATCCGGGCGGTTATGGAAGGGCGGGACTTAATTTTGATTTTTCAAACCGGCATCAACTTATAAAATCTATTGAAATTGGCGTGGTGGTTGATGCATACAGCAATGTAATTCCCATGATGGCTTTTGTCAAAAACAACCAGGTATTTGCCAATCTTTATTTAACTTTCAGCTTAGGTAAACGCTGGTTATAATTATAAATTCGTGTCAGAAAACAAAACCATAGAAACAACTAATCCGCCAAGCGGGAAGCCCTCTTGGCTTAAAGTAAAGCTACCTACCGGAGAGAACTATCGCAATGTACGCACTACGGTAGATAAAAACCGCCTGCATACTATATGCCAAAGCGGAAACTGCCCCAATATGGGTGAATGCTGGGGAGCAGGTACTGCCACTTTTATGATTTTAGGCAATATCTGTACCCGTTCATGCGGATTTTGTGCCGTGGCGACAGGCCGTCCACATGCTGTCGATCTGAAAGAACCCGAACGTGTTGCCGATGCAGTTCATCTGATGAAAGTAAAACATTGTGTTATTACTTCTGTAGATCGGGATGATTTAAAAGACGGGGGAGCTGCTATTTGGGTAGAAACCATAAACACCATCCGCAAAAAATGTCCGGGAGTAACCTTGGAAACCTTGATAGGAGATTTTCAGGGAGATGCAGAACTGGTGGCTAAAATTGCTGAAGTTCGTCCCGAAATAGTTTCACATAACCTCGAAACAGTAAGAAGGCTTACCAAACAAGTGCGCATACAGGCAAAATACGACCGCAGCCTGGCCGTTTTAAAAATGCTTAAAGATGCCGGATGCCGGACCAAATCGGGTATTATGCTTGGTCTTGGAGAAACCTATCAGGAAATTACGGAATCGATGGACGACCTTAGAAATGCAGGAGTTGACATCCTTACTTTGGGGCAATATCTTCAGCCAACACCGGAACACCTTCCGGTAAAGGAATTTATACACCCCGATATTTTTGCCGAATTAAAACAAATAGGCCTTTCAAAAGGCTTCCGATATGTGGAAAGCGGTCCGCTGGTAAGGTCATCTTATCATGCCGAAAAGCATTTGTTTTAATCTGTTAGTAAATTTTCCTGGTAAAAACCAATTTATTTATCACTTTTGCGTTTCAAATATTATTATATTTGTATTTTAACGTACCCATTACTAAAAACATACATACCTGCTTATGAACACTACCAAAACTACCAGAATAACTAAAAACTCTTTTTCTTTTGCAAGTTTAAGTATCGCTATTGTGGCTTTATTTATGGGCATTTTAATCTCCGTATTTCCAAGCCACCGGCAATATTATCCTATAGGAGTTTCTACCAGCCAAGATAATGATGGGGACATTGGAGATGCAAAAAGCATGATACAATATTTTTTCAACGCACGTAGAAACATTACAACCAATAAAATGGATTATCCAAGCATGTTGGCTGCCGACATTGCAGACAGGGCTATGACTAATGCCCGGAGAAACACTCACGGCACTACAACTGTTCCTACATTCGATTGGATAAATATGGGACCAACCAATATAGGCGGACGGACGAGAGCAATATTAATTGACAACAATGACCCAACTCATCAAACTATATTTGCGGGTGGTGTTTCTGGAGGAATATGGAAATCTACC